>ERZ1047821.893-NODE-893-length-20001-cov-7.086734_pt1 | contig 20001 bp, 17 predicted proteins | sample MGYA00383096_ERZ1047821 | MGnify/ENA primary metagenome ERZ1047821 (study PRJEB29581, sample SAMEA5548366) | metagenome | biome: marine; feature: coastal; material: water | depth 25 m | study: Short-term variability in the microbial, nano- and picoplankton... | reverse complement strand
TCGTAGTCGGCGCTGTCGTACCAACCTAACGATTTGCTCACATTTAAATGTTCATCCAGGTCCCATTCTTCCCAACCAGAAAAGCGGACGTGGTTTCCTGTATCTTTGTGTTCGCCTTCGAAAGTCCACGCATAAACCATGTGATGATCAGCAACGAGAACAGTATTGAGACTAAGAACAAGGTCGGGGAAGTCAGCCATGAAACCTTCAGCCATATCGGATATTTGAGCGCGACTGGACATAGGTTCGCCGCCGTTCATCGCCATCAAGGTCTTCTCAGCATACCTACTGGCAACACGCTCCGGTGCTCCGTCTGTCCAGGCGGCACAATGATCCTGGGCCAATTTGCGAGCTGTGTTGATGTCGAGTGTCATAAGCGTTTCCATGGTATCAGGAAGGGTTTGATCCCCAAAACGGTAACCGAACCTTCAAACTCGAACAAGTCTACCTTCGGATAGACTTAAATCTTGGACGTCTTCTCTGTCCGCATTGTAGTCCTTCATTCAAGCAGTCTGGAATGACCACTGCTCGCAAATGCGAAGGATCCAAACCCAATGAAAAGGGCCCCGAAATCGGAGCCCTTAGCTGGTTCAAAATCAAGAAGGATCCGTATACGAAACCTCTCGCACATCTCCGCCGACGCCCGATTTTTCTCGCCGGACGATCAGGCGGTTAAGTGCGTGGATATAGGCCCGCGCCGAGGCGACCACCGTATCGGTGTCCGCTGACTGGCCGGTCGCCATATTGCCGTCTTCCTCTAAGCGTACCGAAACCGTTGCCTGCGCGTCGGTGCCTTCGGTTACGGCTTGTACTTGATAGACCGACAAATGTGCGGTGTTCGGGTGCAACTGGCGGATCGCCTTAAACGCTGCATCCACAGGACCGTCGCCTTGACAGATCGCTGTTTTAGACTCGCCGCCGACGTTCATCACAAGCGTCGCATCCGCAGGACCGCCGGTGCCACAGACAATTCGCAAAGTCTCCAATTTGAGAAAATCATTCTCGGCATCTTCGTTTGAGCGCATGAGAACGATCAGATCATCATCCATGACCTCTTTCTTGCGATCGGCCAGTTCTTTGAAGCGCACGAAGACGTCCTTTAACTGATTGTCGCCAACCTCATAACCCAGATGCTCAAGCTTATCGCGCAAAGCGGCGCGGCCCGAGTGTTTGCCCAAAGGCAGGGACGTACCGGACAGCCCAATATCCTCGGGCAGCATGATCTCAAAGTTTTCGCGGTTCTTCAGCATGCCGTCCTGGTGGATGCCGCTTTCATGGGCAAAGGCGTTTTTGCCGACGATGGCCTTGTTGAACTGGACGTTAAAGCCAGACACCGTCGCCACACGACGCGAGATGTGCATGATCTTGGTCGTGTCGATCTGGGTGTTGAACGGCATGATGTCATTGCGCGTTTTCATCGCCATGACGACTTCTTCGAGCGCGGTGTTGCCTGCGCGTTCGCCCAAACCGTTGATCGTACATTCGATCTGACGTGCGCCACCTTCGACAGCTGCCAAAGAGTTCGCAGTCGCCATGCCAAGGTCGTTGTGACAATGCGTGGCAAAGATCACGTCATCTGCACCCGGAACCGTCTCGATAATACGTCTTATCAAATCGGCACTTTCGCGCGGAGCGGTGTACCCAACGGTATCAGGAATGTTGATCGTTGAGGCACCAGCCTTGATTGCGATCTCGATCACGCGGCAGAGGTAATCCCACTCGGTCCGCGTAGCGTCCATAGGGGACCACTGCACGTTGTCACAAAGGTTGCGGGCGTGGGTTACAGTCTCGTGGATACGATCTGCCATTTCGTCCATGGTCAGATTGGGGATCGCGCGGTGCAGCGGTGAGGTGCCGATGAACGTATGAATGCGCGGTGATACAGCGTGTTTCACAGCCTCGTGGCAGCGGTCGATGTCTTTGAAACTGGCGCGTGCCAGTCCGCAGATGGTCGAGTTTTTGGCGTTCCTTGCGATTTCGCTTACCGCACGAAAGTCACCTTCCGAGGCGATGGGAAATCCTGCCTCGATGATGTCTACGCCCATCTCATCGAGCAGTCCGGCAATCTCCAGCTTCTCGTCATGGGTCATTGTTGCGCCTGGGCTTTGTTCGCCGTCACGCAAGGTCGTGTCGAAAATCAACACACGATTTTTGTCGGTGGATACTGTCATGTTCTTAATCTCTTGAGTTGTTCTATCTAAGCCTTGGCGCGAAGCAGGTCTCCTCTGAGCGGTCGCGCCGGGACGGCACGCTCAGAGGCGGCTTAGTAGTAGGGCACGCAGAAGCGCCGCGGAAAGCGGTGCAGTACTTTGGCTATGATTCATCGTGCTCATGGGGCGTGACTATAGGGAAGTGGGGCGAGAGGGGAAGAGTTTTTATGTTGAAATGGGAAATTTGGACGCAAAAGGTTGCGCTGCGGTGAAATGGTGCGGTTGGAGGCGTGTTGTTTGTCGTGTGTCTAAGCAACTAGCTGGAACAACTGGTCCACCAGTTTCCTAAGCCAATTCTACTAGGCTTTGGATCGATTCATTTGCATCAACAACGGGTTGATTTTTTTATCTGTGAGTGAGGCGAGGGTTTTGTTGTCCAAAGATCTAAAAAAGGCTTCTTGTGCGCCGTACAAAGTCGCCTTCAATTCGCATACTGGGGCAAGAATACACGCCCCGCCGTCGCTTCGCATGCATTCGACAACCCCGTCTTTCCCCTCTAACGATCTGACGACCTGTCCGACAGTTATCGAGGAAGCGTCTCTCATAAGTTGAAGCCCACCAGAGCGGCCGCGCGTCGATGAGACATATCCCTCACGCACCAACCACTGAGTCACTTTTGCTATGTGGTTGAACTTCGCACCATGTGCTTCGGCAATTTGTCGGGTTGTAAGCTTTTGATCCTGCGCGGCAGCAAGGTGCATCAGCACCCTTAGAGTATAGTCGGTAAACGTCGATAGCTGCATCTATACGGCAAAGATCCATACAAATATCAGCGCGACGACTGAATAGACGAGGGTATTGATCATCCATCTGATTAAGCCTGCATCAGCCGTTGGATCGACACCCATTCGTTCGCAAATCTTCGTGCCAGGCCATAGAAAAATGTCGAATACTGACATGTTCGTCTCCTCATTTCGTCGAAGCGACCCCTAGAATATTAAATATGTATTGTAAATACCTAATATAATTCGAATGTCTTTTGGGGCCACTTTTGACGCACCCCTCAGGCGTGAGAGCTGATTGAAATAACCTTGGTGTTAGTCGCCAAGAAAACTTTGGACGACATCCCACACGACCAGCAGCCCCAAAACTGAAAACAATAACCCAAACACAACCGACATCCATGTGCCTGCTGCTTGAAACGACTTCATGAAAACCGATGATGAAAAAAGGAATGCTGCGAACAGGTTCAACAAAACCCCAAGGACGCCCACTTGAAACACGATGAGTGCCATCAGCCACATAGGGCTATCTGCGGGGATAAATGCGGTTAGAATTGAGCCGAAGAACAAGACAGCTTTGGGATTTGTAATCATAACAAAATACGCCGTCCGAAACGGAGCATATGTAGCGGGTGATTTGATGTTGGGGTCTAGATTAAACATACCGCCCCGCCGCACGGCGCGAAAAGCATTAACGCCCAGATAGACAAGATATCCGGCACCAAACAATCGCAGCGCCTCATAAAGCGACGGGAACAGTTCAAATACCACCGCGATCCCTGACACCGCGATCAGCGTCCAAGTCAATGCACCTGTGGCAATCCCCATTGCAGCCCTAATGCCAGCGCGTCGACCAGCCGTCACTGAGGCCGTTATAATTGTAAGGTGGTTCGGGCCCGGTACCGCCCACCCTACAAACTGAATAACAGCGATCGGGAAAAGTATGCTGATGAGATTTGCGGTGTCCATCATGGAAACGTAGCAAACTAGGGTTATTGCATCCAGCCAAAAGACTCAGTGCACACGCCTGCTAGGACGCAGAGTTGCCGAACTCAAGCCAAGCCCGCGCATCGGGGTCTGGGACCAATTCTTCCAGCCGTGCGTGGTAGGCATTCAGTTGATCGTTTGAAAGCACGCCACGCCATTTTCCAGAGGATGCAGAGTCAAAGAATTTGGCATCGGACTTCCAATAACCAGTTCCCCCGACGGGCGCGAAATCTGCCGCCTTTGCTTTCATCGAAGCAAACGAAGTCGCGACGGCGACGTCTTCAATTACGCTTGCATTTACGGTGATTTTAGCGGCCTCAGCCACAAGCTCAACAGTTTGGCGGCCGTCCTTCCGCATATCTGCATAGTGAAGGGCTTTTAGATTGGGAATTCGGTTGGACAGAACGGTTTGGGTGTAATGCTGTGTCACGGTGGCAAGCTTGTCGCGATCGAAATCGTCTAAGTCCGCCTCTTCTTCGATGAAGTACCGAAAGGCGTCGTCAAGCGGCCAACGCATAGGCTCGTCGTCGTTGCGTTCGCTGACATTGGCATTGTGTTTGCGAAGCGAGAAAAAAACGTCGAGTGGGTGCCTGTACACAGCAATAACAGAAATGCCTTCCCAAATGGGAAAACCGTCAGCCGGAGTATGGGTTTTGACGACTCTGCGATTATCTTGATTGGATAGCGCTAAGGCTACCTCGTCAGCAGGAACGCCAAGATCGGCATCAACCCAAGGTGACATGACGGGCACGGCCTCAGGAAGAACGGACGATTGATGAAGCAGCATTGCAATCATCGTTTGGGTCCACGTCGTCCCACATTTTGGTGGTGTGCAAACAAGGATGTCACCTTGCCGAGGCTGCCAGGTTGACCACCGGCTCGGGTCCGTAGTGGCACCCCTGTAAGAACGAAGCGCAGGTGCAAGAACAATAGCAGACTGTGTCACGGCAACGACCTTTCCTGTTTATGCCCAACGTATGAAATTACGCGCCAAAGCTACTTTGGTTCGTGAGTCTTGGACGACCACTGGCAGCCAAAACGACCTTACGGATCATTGATCTGCTTCACCTTCAGTCAGTTCACCGTCAACCCATTCGCCTGAGGCTTCTTGGCCTGAAGCATAGGTGATTTGGCCCTGACCTTGACGTTTTCCGTTGGCAAAGGTGCCCTCGTAGATGTCGCCGTTTGCGTAGACCGCTTTGCCTTGACCGCTAATCTCGCCGTTGACCCATGCACCTTCGTAGACAAATCCGTCTGGCATGGTGATTTTGCCGGCGCCGTGGCGCTGCCCTTCGGCAAAGTCGCCTTCGTAGATTGTGCCATCCGCGTAAGTCGCGACGCCTTGGCCGCTGCGTTGGCCTTCGACCCAGTTACCTTCGTACCGATACCCGTCTGAATAAACCATGACGCCATAACCGTGATTACGGGCGCTTACGAAACCGCCTTCGTAGGTGATGCCGTTCGAGTATGCTGCAATGCCTTGGCCTTCGATTTCACCGCCGACCCAGTCGCCGTCATACGTGTTGCCATCTGGGTAGGTAATCTTGCCTTTGCCATCGGGCTGGTCGTCGCGGAACATGCCTTCGTAAACTGATCCATCGGGATAGTTCACGCGGCCTTCACCGTCGATTTTGCCTGCGACCCAGCTGCCCGCGTAGATGTATCCATCGGTGCCCGTGTAGGTGCCTTGGCCGTGGCGATCGTCATTCTTAAACACGCCGTCGTAGATGTCGCCATTGGCGTAAATCACTTTACCCAACCCGTTGCGGCGACCGTCGCTAAGTTCGCCTTGGTAAACATCACCATTGGGTTGGGTCAGTTTTCCAGCACCGTTGATCTGGCCAGATTGCCATGTGCCTTCGTAAATCAAACCGTCGGGCATGGTCAAAGCGCCCTCGCCGTGGCGCTTACCCTCAACAATGCCGCCAGTGTAAACAGCACCGTCAGGATACGAGATCGTCCCGCGGCCCTCTTTCACGCCGTTCACCCATGCACCGTCATAGACGTATCCAGATGGGCTGGTCATCTTGCCGTGGCCGTGGTGTTTCGCGTCGCGAAAATTGCCTTCGTAACGTACTCCGTTTGAATAACTTGCAATACCTTGACCGGTGATCTTGCCGTCGGCCCAATCGCCTTCAAACGTGCCGCCATCGGCAAACGTAATGCTTCCTACGCCGTGCGGTTTGCCCTTTGAGAATTCGCCCTCATAGACCGATCCGTTGGGGAACCGCGCAACACCTATGCCCTTGATCTCACCTTCGAACCATTCGCCGCTGTATTCATATCCATTGGGCAGTTGATACGTCCCAGACCCATGTTGGAGGCCGTTCAGGAATGTGCCGTTATAAACGCCGCCATCATCGTATTGCTTGGTCAAAACTTGATCGCCATCCTGCGCCATCACTGGGGTAATCCCCAAGGCTAGTATGGACGCGCTCAGCAGTAATGCGCGGCGTATCGCGTTCATGATGTTCCCCCTGCCGTTATTCGACATGTGTGTTTTAAAACTTAGCCGAAACCTAATGGACGGTTTGGGTTCGGGCAACAGATTCCCAGCGCTCAGTGCTTTCCCTTGCAGATCAGTCTGATAAAGATCACACATCTAATGACGAAAGACGGATAAATGGCTGATACGTTCCGGCTAACAATGGCGCAATTGAACCCCTCGGTCGGGGACGTGGCTGGCAATGCCCAAGCCGCCAAAACCGTTTGGCAGCAAGGCGCTGCGGCGGGTTCTGACCTTGTGGCACTGCCCGAGATGTTCATCGCAGGCTACAACCCTCAAGACCTGATCTTAAAGCCCGCGTTCATCGCCGCCTGTCAGCAAGCGATTGCCGACCTCGCGCAAGATTGCGCCGATGGGCCTGCGCTTGCGATAGGAGGGCCGCGGCTAGAGGGCGACGATCTTTACAACGCCTATTATATTTTTAAGGACGGCCAGATCGCGTCAATCGTCAAAAAGCACCATTTGCCGAATGACGCTGTGTTTGATGAAAAGCGCCTGTTCACGCCGGCAGACGTGACGGGCCCCTACACCGTAAATGGCGTTCGCATCGGAAGCCCGATATGCGAGGACGCTTGGCAACCCGATGTTGTCGAAACCCTTGAAGAAACCGGTGCCGAGATCATTTTGATCCCCAACGGCTCGCCGTATTTCCGCAACAAGCAAGACATCCGTATGAACCACATGGTGTCGCGTGTCGTGGAATCTGGTTTGCCTCTGGTTTACCTCAACATGGTTGGCGGTCAGGACGATCAGGTTTTTGACGGGGGCAGTTTCGTGCTGAACAAGGGCGGAGAGCTTGCGGTGCAATTGCCTGCGTTTGACAAAGCCATCGCGCATGTCACCTTCAACCGGATTGACAACGGGTGGCACGCTGAGCACGGCCAAAAAAACATCTATCCGGACGATTTCGAAAGCGACTATAGGGCGATGGTTGAGTCTTTGCGCGACTACTTGCGCAAGACTGGCTTTAGGAAAGTGCTGCTCGGGCTGTCGGGAGGGATAGACTCGGCCATAGTTGCGGCCATTGCGACTGACGCGCTCGGTGCCGAGAATGTTCGCTGTGTGATGCTGCCATCTGAATATACCTCAAGTGACTCGCTTGAAGACGCCAAAGAGGTCGCCGAAAATCTGGGCTGCCGGTATGACTTCGTGCCTATCGCTGAAGGACGCCAGGCGATCACCAACACGCTCGCCCCGTTTTTCGAGGGCCTCGCCCATGACATCACCGAAGAAAATCTGCAGTCGCGTTTGCGGGGGCTGTTGTTGATGGCGATGTCCAACAAGTTTGGCGAGATGCTGCTGACCACTGGCAATAAGTCCGAGGTCGCGGTGGGCTATGCCACGATCTACGGAGACATGGCGGGTGGCTATAACCCCATCAAAGACCTCTATAAAACGCGTGTTTTTGCGATGTGCCGTTGGCGCAATGATAACCACTGCGATTGGATGTCTGGACCTGCAGGCGAAGTGATCCCAGACCGTGTGATTTCAAAACCACCTAGTGCTGAGCTGCGCCCCGACCAGAAAGACGAAGACAGCTTGCCGCCGTATGATGTGCTTGACGCGATCTTAACGGGGCTTGTGGACAACGACGAAAGCGTCGCCGAGTTGATCGCCAAAGGGTACGCCCGCGAAGACGTGAAACGGGTCGAGCACTTGCTTTTCATCAGTGAATACAAGCGGTTTCAGTCTGCCCCCGGTACGCGGTTGTCCCCAAGGGCGTTTTGGTTGGATCGACGTTACCCGATTGCAAACGGCTGGCGCGATAAAGCGTAATCCGTGTTGCCCATTGGACGTGCGCCGTGATCTGCTAACATCACTCCTGCAACAGGAGAGCGTCATGAGCGAGAACAAGACAAAAGAAACCACCGAGCCGGTGCAGGATTTTCTCTACGCGGTCGATCACCCAACCCGACGATCAGACGCGCTTGAACTAAACGAGATTTTCCGAGAGGTCACCGGCTTCGCCCCAAAAATGTGGGGACCGGCGATCGTTGGCTATGGCAATTACCACTACGTCTACGAAAGCGGACGAGAGGGCGATTTTCTTGCCACTGGATTTTCACCCCGCAAACAGAACCTGTCTGTTTATATCATGCCTGGCTACGCGAATTTCTCAGAAATCCTAGGGCGATTGGGCAAGCACAAGATGGGTAAATCCTGTCTCTATATTAACAAGCTGGCTGATATCGACACCGAGGTTTTGAAGGAATTAATCCGCGCGGGACTTAATGATCTTGATAAGAAATGGCCCGTCAGCCCAAGTTAATCGCTTGCTACTTCTAACAAGCGCGATGTAAGCCCGCCGTCATGTCTAAACCTTTTGATATCTTCGTGTCGGTCCCTCCCGGCTTTGAACCACTGATGCAGGCCGAGATGCTTGAACGCGGCTTTACCGGTGCAACCGCAATCGCTGGTGGTGTGACGTTCAAGGGCCACTGGAAAGGCGTTTGGCGCGCCAATCTAGAACTGCGCGGCGCGTCCCGTGTTTTGGCGCGTATCGGCGGATTTCGTGTCTTTAGCCTTGGCCAATTGGATCACCTTTCGTGTGAGTTTCCGTGGGCAGAAACCCTGCACTCTGACATTCCTGTGAAGGTTGAGGTCACCTGCCTCAAGTCAAAAGTCTACCATGAGAAGGCCGCTATTGAGCGTATCGAAAAGGGACTGCGCACCTCTGGCATCCCCGTTGAAAGTGACGCGGATATCGTTTTGAAAGTCCGGATCGAGAACGATTATTGCCAGTTCAGTATTGATACATCTGGCGATGCACTTCACCGGCGCGGCTATAAAGAGGCCGTTGGCAAGGCCCCCATGCGTGAAAACCTTGCTGCGCTGTTTTTGCGCGCATGTGGGTATGATGGAAATGAAAGCGTGATCGATCCAATGTGCGGGTCTGGTACGTTCCCGATTGAGGCGGCAGAGATCGCAATGGGTTTAAACCCTGGCCGAGAGCGTAATTTTGCATTCCAACAGCTCGCCAGTTTCAAGCCTGACATGTGGGAGGCGCTCAAGCAGGCCCAACCCAATGAAACAGACCTTAAGTTCTACGGATATGATCGCGACTCTGGCGCCATCGAAAACGCCAAAGGCAATGCAGAACGGGCAGGGGTTTTGGACAACGTCGCATTTGCCCAGCAATCTATCAGCGACCTGCAACCACCCGACGGCGCTAAACCCGGTCTTGTGATGATTAACCCCCCATACGGCACACGGGTCGGTAACAAGAAACCGCTGTTCGCGCTTTATGGAACAATGGGTGAGGTTTTGAAAACACGTTTCAAAGGCTGGCGTGTGGGCATTGTCACCAGCGATACAGGCCTCGCCAAGGCCAGCGGATTACCGTTCAAACTGTCTAAAGAAACCTATTCCCACGGCGGTCTGCGGATCAGGTTGTTCCAGACAGACCCACTGTAGGGTGCGCATTCATTGCGCACCTGACCTCAGACGATTTTTCCACGTTGGTTCATTGGCGTGATTCCGAATTGATTGCGGTAGACACGTGCAAAATGCGCTGGAGATGCGAATCCAGCCAAGAACGCGATTTCTGTTACCGTCTTCTCTGTTTGAAGCAGCAGGTTGCGTGCCTTTTGCAGCCGCATATCCACATAGTATTTCTTGGGTGAGCAATTCAAATGGCGCCCAAACAACCGTTCCAATTGGCGCGCCGAAATTCCAACTTCATCCGCAATCTCGGAGGGGGGGATGGGATGCTCCAAATTATCGGTCATCATTTTGATGGCCTTGGATAGATGTGCGTTTCGAATTCCATGACGTGATTGAAGCGACAGTTTTTGCTCGGCCGTTGGTTCCCGGACGGAGTTGTGCAGCATCATGTCCGCCACCTCGATACCTAGATCGCGACCATGGTCGCGTTCGATCAGATGTAACATCAAATCCGCCGTTGCGGTTCCGCCGGAGGCAGTAATGTATTTCTCGCTTGCGACGAATACGTTACGAACCAGTTTGACCTCTGGGAACTCCTCCATGAAGCTATCGTGGAAATCCCAGTGAATGGCCGTTTCAAGCCCGTCCATCACGCCGGTGCGGGCCAGACAATACGCACCTGAACAAAGCGCGCCCGCCAAGCGGCCTTTGGCCCGCTCGCGTCGGATGACAGACAGCAATTCGGGCGTCGTGTTTTCTTTGACGTGCAGGCCGGACAAAACAAACAGTGTTTCCCCGCGCACCAGTTCCGAGTATCCACGGTCAACTTGCGTCACAACATCGTTTGAGGATGTCGCCGTTTTTCCGTTCGCAGACATCAAGCTCCATTTATAGAGCGTTTTCCCTGAGATCAGATTTGCGATTCTCAGTGGTTCTATGGCGCATGAAAAAGCCAGATGGGTGAACTCATCCACCAATAAAAATACAAAATGCTGAGGGGCGTCGTTGTGCATGTCGAATTCCGTCGAGGATTGGCGTTTCTCTGTTCCTCGCCAATAATATACGCCAATTTGCACAAATATTTATTGTATTCAAATTGTATTTTTGTAAATTGGCGATGAATTGAAAGGATTGAGATGTCTGCGTCGCCCAAAGACCGCAAAGCCAAATTACTAAGCAACCTGCGTAGGGACGTGCTGTCCTTGGCGTTAGAGCCTGGTGTGGATCTTGATGAGGTCAGCCTGTCCGAAGAATACGGTCTGTCCCGCACGCCCCTGCGCGATGCATTTCGAGAGCTTGCCGGCGAAGGCTACGTGACCATGCACAAGAACCGCGGCGCGCGCGTGGCCGAGATGAGCCACCGCAGTTTGCGTGACTTCTTCCTTGCAGCACCGATGATTTACAGTTCGATCACGCAGTTGGCCGCCGAGAACGCCACCAGCACTCAACTGGACGAATTGAAAGACGCGCAGGCGGCGTTTAAATCGGCGCTGCGTTCTGGCGATGCCCGCGACCGGACGCTGACGAACAACCGTTTTCATGCGATCACCGGAGAGATGGCGGGCAATGTCTACCTGCAGCCAAGCCTCAACCGTCTGCTGATCGACCACGCGCGGATTTCCATGACCTTTTACCAGCCGCGAAACAGTCGGATGGCCGAGAACGTTTCGCTAGCGAGCGAGCAACATGACGGCATCATCCGCGCAATCGAAAATGGCGACGGGGCAATAGCTGCTCAACTAGCCTTGGACCATTGGGAGCTTTCCCGCGGTCAAATCGAACTATTCGTAATGCCAACAGCGCTTGATGCGCCCTTGGGTGCCACCCCCGGCGCCCGCACAGCATGAGGGACCAATGACACCTATCTTCAACTTCGATGGCATCTACACACCTGTCGTGACGCCATATCACGCCGACGGCTCGGTCCACTGGGACGGGCTGGCGGATGTGATCGAATACCTGATCGCGGCTGGCGTGCACGGCCTGATCTCGGGCGGGTCCACTGGTGAAAACTATGCCCAAACAGTCGCCGAACGGATCGAAATTGCCCGCTTTACGAAACAGCGGATCAACGGGCGACTACCGTTAATCGTAGGGACTGGCGCAATGTTGACGGACGACGCAATTGCACTTGCAGTTGCGGCCAAGGACATGGGCGCGGACAGTATACTGCTGGCCTCGCCCCCCTACGCTGTGCCGACGGACCGCGAAAACGCGCTGAACGCATTGGCTATCGACCGCGCCGCTGACCTACCGATCATGCTCTACAACTACCCGCACCGCACCGGTACGATGATGGGGGAAGATTTCCTCGATCGTGTTGGCCGGTCACGCAATTTCTGCGGCATCAAAGAAAGCTCTGGCGACATCAACCGTGTTCACCTGCTGGCGCGGGATTATCCGCACATCCAACTGGGTTGCGGCATGGATGATCAAGCGCTTGAATTCTTCGCTTGGGGCGCACCGTTCTGGGTCTGCGGCGGCTCGAACTTCCTGCCCGAAGAACACGTCGCACTCTACAATGCCTGCGTAGTCGAAGGTAACTTCACCAAAGGCCGCCGTATCATGAGCGCGCTCTTGCCGATGATGAGCGTGCTCGAACAGGGCGGTAAGTTTATCCAGACGATCAAGCACGGCGTCACGATGAACGGCATTGATTGCTCGGTCGTTCGGAGGCCGTTGAAGGCCCTGAACAAGGACGACAAACGCGAACTCGAACAAGTGGTGAAAGTGCTGAAACGCACCATCACAGACATTCAGGCTGAGGGGTAACTCATGGGACTGCTGACAAAAGACGAATACAAAGCCATCGCCGCCGATCTGGATTTCCCGACGGGGGCCTATATCAACGGCGGCTACCGCTCTGCGATCTCGGGCAAGACGTTTGAGACATCTAATCCGGCAACGGGCGAAGTTCTGGCCAATATCGCGGCGTGCGGATCACAAGACGTCGATCTCGCCGTCGAAAAAGCCCGCGAAGCGTTTGAGGATGGCCGCTGGTCGCGCCTGCATCCATCGGAACGCAAAGACGTTTTGATCCGACTGTGCAAACTTATGACCCGCAACGCCCGTGAGCTTGCGGTGATGGAAAGTGTAGATAGCGGAAAAACCATTTACGATTGCGAAGAGGTTGACCTGCCCGAGACGATCAATTGCATCAAGTGGCACGCAGAGGCGATTGATAAACTCTACGATCAAGTGGCCCCAACATCTGACAACCACATGGCAATGGTCGTGCGCGAACCCGTTGGCGTTGTTGGCCTCGTGTTGCCATGGAACTTTCCACTGCTGATGCTGGCTTGGAAGATCGCGCCAGCCTTGGCTGCTGGCTGTTCGGTGATCGTGAAACCAGCCGAGGAAACCTCGCTGACTGCGCTTCGCGTCGCAGAACTGGCGATGGAGGCAGGCATTCCGGCGGGTGTCCTCAATATCGTCACCGGCATGGGGCCAGACGTGGGCGAACCCATCGGCACCCACATGGATATCGACATGGTCAGCTTCACCGGTTCGACCGAAACCGGTCGTCGGTTCCTGCGGTATTCTGCGGACAGCAACCTTAAAGAAATCACGCTTGAGATGGGCGGTAAGAACCCATGCGTAGTGATGGACGATGCCGAGAACCTCGACAATGTCGCGGCGCATGTAGTGAACGGCGCGTTTTGGAACATGGGTGAAAACTGCTCGGCTACATCGCGATTGATTGTGCACAAAAACATCAAGGATGCCCTGCTAGATCGCATTCTGGCGCATGCCCGTGAATGGCCGTTGGGTGATCCGCTAGATCCCGAGAACCGCGTTGGCGCGTTGGTTAGCAAGGCGCATTTTGATAAGGTATGCACCTACCTGAACGAGGGCGAAAAGGTTCATCTGGGTGGAAAAGCCGTGGGCGGTGCTTTCGTGCAGCCGACAATAATGGATGTGTCGCAGAGTTCAAAAGCACTGCGAGAGGAAATTTTTGGCCCAGTTTTGTCAGTGATGACTGTCAAAACGTGGGACGAGGCCATCGCGTTGGCCAACGACACCGAATACGGTCTGGCGGCCTCGGTCTTCTCAGCAAACGGTAAGAAAGCCCTACGCGCGGCGAGGGCGATCAAAGCTGGCACGGTCACGGTGAATTGCTACGGCGAGGGTGACATGTCCACGCCGTTTGGTGGCTACAAGCAATCTGGCTTTGGCGGTCGCGACAACTCGGTCCATGCCCATGACCAGTACACACAGTTGAAAACGATTTGGCTGGATCTCAGCGATGATGACGAAGACGCAGTCGACTGATGGCACGCATTGGATTTATCGGAACCGGAGAGATCGCGTCGGCGATGGTCGAGGGTATAGCAGGCGCTGGGCACGAAATTCGTGTTTCGCAGCGCAGTGCCAAAACTGCAGCGACATTGGCTGCGAAATTTGCCGAGGTGTCAGTTTGCTCTAACGAACAGGTCGTGGAGGGGTCCGATTATGTGATCCTATGCCTGATGTCAGACGTGGCTGGCGCAGTGCTTGCTGACCTTCCGTTTCGCGCTGACCAGCATGTGATTTCGGCGATGGGTGAAACCTCGCATGCCGAGTTGCAGCGGCTTTGTGCGCCAGCGACGGATTTGGTGAAGGCGATCCCGTTGCCCTCGATCGCAAGCGGTGGTTGTCCACTGCCGGTGTTTCCCAACCCCGTGTCAGTGCAAGCAATCTTTGGCGACAAAAACCCAGTTATCACGGTGTCTTCTGAAAGTGGTCTTGCCGCCTATTTGGGGGGATGTGCGACGTCCCTTCCGATGTTGGAACTGATACGCCATGCGAGGGACTGGTTGGCGGCTGAAACCGGAGACGCAGCAGGGGCCGAGGCATATTTGTCCGCCATGTTCGCCGCGCAGTTTGGGGATATTGCTAGAGCAGGGCCTGGGCGGTTAGCAGAAGCGATTAAGGCACTGTCTTTACCCGGTGGTTTTAATGCGACGCTGCGTGATGCCATGGCGGACCACGGCGCCCCCGATCAATTGGTAGCTGCTCTAGACGGTCTCAAACCAAGGCTCGGGCTTTCTGAGAAATGACACGCGAGGTTAAAGCGAGCCGCTTGCCCGTGCATCGTGGACCGGCCGCGTGGAACGCGATCCTTGGGGCGCAACCCGATCCGGTGCCGATTGAGACCGACCGAACCGCAGATGTGGTGATTATCGGCGGTGGATTTGCGGGTTTGTCGGCGGCGCGGCGGTTGTTGCAAATTGATCCAACGTTGGACGTGGTTCTACTAGAAGCTGGGCAATTGGCCGAAAGCTCAGCGGGTCGAAACTCGGGCTTTATGATTGATCTACCGCACGAGCTAACGTCTGATGACTACGCTGGCGCGGGTGACGATCAGGCGCTGATCGATCTGAACCGTCAAGCCATTGCGTTCGGACGTGAGGCTGTCGCCGAGTACGGGATCAAGCCGGACTATTTCGACGAATGCGGCAAGGTGAACGGAGCGGCTTCAGCGGCAGGGGATCATCACAACAAAAGCTACGCCAAGCATTTGGCAGGCTTGGGCGAACCTTGTGAATTGCTTGATGGGCAAGGGATGCGGGATTTTACTGGATCGCCTCACTACACCTCTGGCCTCTACACGCCGGGCACGGTGATCTTGCAGCCAGCGGGCTACATCCGAGGCTTGGGTAGGGGGCTTGGCGGCAAGATTGCCCTGCATGAAAACTCAGCCGTGCGCGGGTTTCAGCGGGTCGGGTCTGACTGGATTGTTGAAACCGCAAATGCAAAAACAACGACCCCAAAAATTATCCTCGCGAACAATGGCCACATGGAAAGCTTTGGTTACAAGACGGGTCGACTGATGCACGTCATGCTGTTCGCTTCGATGTCGCCTGAGCTGACGGGTGATCAGTTGCGCCTTCTAGGTGGCGCTAGTCGTTGGGGTGTTACGCCGTCCGATCCAATGGGCACCACCATGCGCAGGATTGACACCGGGCAGGGCGGCAACCGTATCATCACACGCACTTGCGCAATGTTTCGGCCAAACATGGAAGCTTCGGATCGTAGCATTCGCAGGGCTGCCGGTGTGCAACAAAGGAAGTTTGATCAACGGTTTCCGCAATTGGCTGGATTGAAAGCCCAGTACAGTTGGGCGGGGCATCTTTGTTTGTCTCAAAACGGGGTGTCCGTGCTGCGCGAACTGGATGCTGGTGTGTTCTCGGCTTGTGTTCAAAACGGTCTGGGCACAGCGCGCGGAACGATGACAGGCATCGGAGCGGCAGAATCGGCTATGGATGTTGAAAGCGATATCACGCACCATTTCAGCGCCGAGGACGAGCCTACAAAACTACCGCCTGAGCCATTTTCGACCATCGGTGCCAACGCCTACCTACGTTGGAAAGAGATGCGCGCCGGAGCTGAGTGATTAATCGTTGTCGGTCAAACCCGCACCTGCGCCCGCCAGTCGCGACTCTTCGCTTTCGGGCACATATGTGTTGGCGGCAAAGGCCAGCAGGGCGGTCCAGTGTATCGGATCAACTGCTACACGCTCAGGTTGGGAAGGCGGCGTATAAGCCTCAGACTTCCTCCCGTGCAGAATGACCTTTGTTGGACCGATCCAATCAAACCAAAGCGCCTTGCCCTCAATTCGTTCGCGACCAGCGATCAACGCGTTCGCCAAATCCTTTGACACCCCATCAAGAATGACGGGCCCGTTGCCGGCTGAGACGAGATCAAGCGCTGATGGCATCGTGAGCAACAGATTGCCTTGGCCCATTACAACACCTTGGCTGGATAAGTCCGCAGTTGCGGGATCGAAAGGGCTGTTCATGCAGGCGACAACTTCGGCCAAAATCGCATCGGTTTCTGCTAAAGCGATATCTGGCGCGCAAAAGGCTAGGTCTTCGGCCAAACCCAACGGCAGTCCGGCCCCGCGTCCTGCCTTTAGCAAAGCACCTTGGAGTTCGTTAACTGAGAACATCATACATGCTCCTCAAATACAGGAAGCCACCAATCATCGGCGTTGTCCAATTCATCAAATAAAGGGGCCCCCTGACACAGGTTAATCCGTGTCCAGCGATCCGATTTAGGATCAAATTTTGAGGCGCCAAAACAAGCCAGCTTTGCACGCAACATGTCGATAGGCATACAACGATCCGAAATCAGGTTATCGCGCAATTCCGAATAGGTCTTTTCACCAAGAGTTTGCACACGCCGAAGGGCAAAGCGATGCTCAGGACGGCGCATCAGAAAGCCAGCAACGCTGCCGGCTGCATCCTGCAAATCTGCGTAAAGGTCTTTGATGCGACGGGCGATATCCAGCGGAGATTCAAGCTCTGCGCCGTCTTCTTCGGCGCGGTTGCCCAAACGCGGTTCAAGCTTTGACTGAGACACATACCAAAACTGCGCGGTTTCTGCAGCAGCGTCAAAATCCGTGTCCAATGCCCAAGCGGCCTGAGTTTCAATGAGATGGCGTAGATCAGCAACATCCATCGCCGGATCAAAGCTAAGTGGATTGTCACTGGCCAGATCGGCCGCAAGATCGTCGATCAGATCGCCCATTGGTTCTAGCAATAACGAGACCGCCAATTCTTGTATGTCTTCGTTGTAGCGTGTGCTGGCCTCAAGGAAATGTTGCGGTGCGTTAGGCGCTTTCCAAGCCTCGACGGTCCAATCCTGAGTTAGATCGGCCCAACCAGTCGCGACAGCTTCGTTGCGGGTTTGGTGAACGGGGTCAGGGACGTGCCATTGTTGAAGATGTTCGTGCGCGCGCACGCAAAGATCGGCGTAGGTTTGCGCCTGCTCGTCAGACAATTGCGAAACATCGACGACACGGGCCAATGCTATCTCGCGCGTCTCAAACCAGTGGTGCAGCAAGACCGGATGTGAAACCAGAAACGGGGCCATTCCCAGACCTGTTGAGTTGCCTATACCAAGACGCTTCTTAAGCTCGCGGCTCATCTCGGCCCCGCCCATGTGTTCTGCTAGATCATGCGTGAAGCCACGCACCAGCCAAACGGCCAGCATTTCAGCCATGAACGGCCCGCCCAATCCGGGGCGATCCGCGATGCGTGCGCGATCTGCGATGCCAAATTTTCCGTTGCCGTAAACCGCAGTCGTTCGCATCAAATATCCGGTCGAAGTGATCAGCGCAGGGTCCGGTTGTTTGCCAGCTTTCAGAGCATCCACCACATGTGCAAACAGACGCACGGACTTGTTGGCGCGGCAGAGAACAATCTCGGTGGGTTCGTAACGGCCGGCCTCTTGCTTGGGGGCGTTTTGTTGTAGTCGGTCAAGATCAGCCGTGCTTGGGGTGCCATCAAACAGAACATAGGTCGTATCCCACGCGTTGGCGATCACACGGTCGGTGCGGTTCTCAGGGTCCAGCGGGTTTGAGAACGCAACAAGCGAATAGGTGTATCCCCCCAAATCGACGGAATACACAGCGCGCCCGAACCCCTCATCGTCAATTTCCCAAACAGGACGCGAAACCGTACTTCCCTCTGCGGCGAGACGTCGAAGTAAGACCCTCTGAAAGGATAGACGGGTCGGAAATGTGCTGCCAAGTCGCTTTAGCCGCATCACTTCGTTTGGGTCACGAAGGGTCAAAGTCATTAGATTGCTCCCAAAAATCTTGCCGCTTAGCGATCAACGAGGCCGGAGCTGGATATCAACGCTAGACGAGTCAGTCTCGGCATGCTGCCAGCAAAAAAACCAACAACCAAGCCAAAAACCGACAAGTGGGCTGTCAAATCGTACAAGGTCGGAAAATGTCGAGTTATTTCGCTGCTAGGGTGACAAGGACGCGCCTTAAAACGCAACCTCAGACCAACACACAGAGTTAGAGGTGTCAGATGACCACCACCACAGCCCCGCGACGCGTTCGGGCCGGAGGCCGCACGGCCCGCCAAGCAAAACGTTCAGCACCGAACCACACAATGCTGCCTGGCCTTGAGAACAAGCTGCCCAATTGCAACATGATGGACGAGGAACAAGTTCGTCGGCTGGACGATGCCTCGATGTCGATCCTTGAAGAGGTTGGCGTGGTGTTTCGTGACGACATTGCACTTGAGGATTGGAAGCGGGCTGGCGCCAAGGTCGTGGGCGAAACGGTGTATCTTGACCGCGAACTGGTACGCGAATTGATTGCGACCATACCGTCCGACTTTACCTATCACGCCCGAAATCCGGCCAATAACATTCCGCTTGGTGGCAATCGGTCGATGTTTATCCCGATGACCGGCGCGCCCTTTCTTCGTGACTTAGACGATGTGCGCCGCAATCCGATGCTCGAAGATCTCGCGATGTTTCACAAGCTGGCGCATATGTCCCCAGCGTTACACAGCTCGGCGCATCATATCGTTGAACCCTACGACCATCCGATCAGCCAGCGGCATTTGCAGATCACTTATTCTTCGATGAAGTATTCGGACAAGACCTTCATGGGGATGACGACCAGCCCCAAGAATGCCGAAGACGTCATGGACATGTGTGACATTCTGTTTGGCGAAGGTTTCATCGACGATCACCCTGTCGTGACCGGCAATATCAACGGAAACTCTCCGCTGGTGTGGGACGAAACCATGCTGGGCGCGATGCGGGCGTTTTGCAAGCGCAACCAGCCGGTGCTGTGCAGCCCGTTCGTGTTGGGTGGGGCAAATACCCCAGCCTCAATGGTGCCTTCGGTCGCGCAACTGAACGCCGAGGCATTGTCGGCACTGGCTTATTCCCAAGTCATCCGCAAAGGCGCGCCCGCGATCTATGGCCATTATCTGGCAACAGTCAGCATGAAGTCTGGCGCGCCTATGGCTGGAACGCCCGAGATCAGTATGATGAACTTTATGATCGGCCAGATGGCGCGGTTCTACGGCGTGCCTTGGCGGACATCGAACACGCTGGGCGGGGCCAAAACCTTTGACGCACAGGCGGGGTATGAAAGCGCGACGACGCTATCCTCTGTCATGCATGCTGGTGCGAATTACATCTGGCATTCAGCCGGTTGGAATGAAGCTGGGATGCATTGTTCTGTCGCCAAATTCATTGTCGATGCCGAGCAATGCGCGATGGCTTATCGCATGGCCGAAGGACCACGCTGGGATGATTTTGACAAAGCGTTGTCTGCCGTTCGTGACGTTGGCCCCGGCGGGCATTACCTTGGGCACGATCACACGCAAGAGAACTTCCAAAGGGCGTTCTTTATGCCTCAGTTGTTTGACAACAACTCGATAGAGCAATGGATGGC
>ERZ1047821.891-NODE-891-length-20014-cov-8.455534_pt1 | contig 20014 bp, 22 predicted proteins | sample MGYA00383096_ERZ1047821 | MGnify/ENA primary metagenome ERZ1047821 (study PRJEB29581, sample SAMEA5548366) | metagenome | biome: marine; feature: coastal; material: water | depth 25 m | study: Short-term variability in the microbial, nano- and picoplankton... | reverse complement strand
GTAGTGGCAGTCGTTGTAGACGGCGGATTTCAAATAACCATGCACGAGTTGGCAACGGCGGCAATTCATAAACTACCTATCAAAATTGTGATAATTAACAATAGTTATCTAGGCATGGTTCGCCAATGGCAACAGCTATTTTTTGATAACCGTGAAAGCGGTGTAAAAATGGAAGGTAATCCGGATTTTGTCAAAATCGGCGAAGCATATGGCATCAAGGGTTTTCATCTGCGCCGTGCAGGTGACGTGACTAAGGTCTTAAAAAAAGCCCTGGCCTATAACGATGGCCCCTGCATTATCGAAGCTGAAGTGGCCCAGGCAGATAATGTTTTTCCAATGATTCCTGCGGGTGCTGCAGTTAGCGAGATGTTAATTGATGAGCCTCCTGCAACGATGAAACTGAAAAAACCAGTAGGCAGTACTTGATCTGGAAAAAACCGGGAACACGGCTGCTTTATTAGCTTAAAATTATAAATATATGTTTGCTGCTCTACTAAAGAGTTGAACATAATTAATCATAATCAGGCCTTTATGGAAGAAAAATTTGCCATTAGCATTTACGTTTGCAACAAGCCGGGTGTACTAGTCCGGCTTACGCAAACATTCACTCGCCGAGGTTACAACATAGACTCACTGGTCGTTTCTGCGGCACACGATACAGCTTTTTCCCGCATTACAGTAGTTGTGCAGGGTGAGCCAAGCACCTACGACCAAATTCTTCGCCAGTTAAATAAATTAGTTGATGTTGTGCACGCTACCAGTCACGATTCGACTGACGTTGTGGATCGGGAAATGGCATTATTTAAAGTAAATGTGGATCCTAAAAAGCGGGCGGATATATTTCAGATAGTTGAAGTTTTCCGTGCTAAAACAGTCGACATCACAGATCAGTCACTGGTGATTGAAACAACTGGAGATTCCTCAAAAATTGATGCTCTAGAGAAACTGCTGGGGCCGATGGGACTGGTGGAAATGGTACGTTCCGGAAAGTTGATTATGAAACGTGGAATTGAAGAAACTTGAAAATCTTGCTGCTTTTTCCCCGAATTTTTATTTGGGAAATCCCTATCTCTTGATTTTCACTGGAAGAACCTCTACATCTTCTTCAATAGGAAATTCTCTTTGAATGATGCTTTGTATCGAAGCTGCTAATTTTTCAAAACACACTTTTCTATTGGAAGTTTTTCGAAATAATAATCCAACTCTTCTGGCTGGAGCAGGCTTTTTAAACGGAATATATTTAATTGAAGCATTTTGAATTAAATTTTTATAATCAATTGCAGTTTGTGGAATCAAGGTAATACCAATACCTGTGGAAACCATATGTCTGATTGTTTCCAGACTTGTACCTTGAAAATCTTTTCTTTCTTTGGTCATAGTTTGTGAGCAAACATCCATAACCTGCCCTCTCAGACAGTGACCTTCTTCCAGTAATAATAAAGTTTCATCCCGTAGATCCTCTATCTTGATTGATAATTTGGAAGCAAACATGTGTTGATTATTAGCAGCCACATAAAAAGGTTCAGTATATAGAGTTATTTCATCAAGTCCTTTCATTTCTATTGGAACTGCTAAGATTCCAGCATCTAATGTTCCTTCACTCAGTTTTTCCAACATAACATCTGTTTGAACTTCATGTAAGATAATTTCTATTTGAGGATATGCCTCATTGATTGGCTGCACAATCAAAGGCAAAAGATAAGGTGCAATTGTTGGAATTAGCCCAATATTAATAGTGCCACACATCGGATCTGAATATGTTGCAACCATATTTTCTATGGAAGCCACGTCAGCCAATATTGTCCGTGCTATTTTTACAATTTCTTCACCTATAGGCGTTAAAAATACTTTCCTGGTGGTTCGCTCTATCAGTTGTCCTCCCAAATAGCTTTCTAATTTTTTCAGTTGCCCGCTCAAAGTAGGTTGGCTGACAAAACATTTTTCTGCAGCTTTTCGAAAATGCTTTAACTCTCCAACCGCAACAAGATACTCTAAATCTCTCAAATTCATCAAATTCTCTTAATAATTAGTTAACAAGTATTAATAGTTTATATCAATCAGTATAATTAAAATAAACGATTAGAAAAATCAATATAAATATTTTATAATTAATTAATGAGTTCATTTAGGACTCAGTGGGGAGTTTAAAAACAAACCTATGATTTCAATCTATAATAAGGTCTATATTATGAGTAATTTGAATGGAACAAAAACTCACGAAAACCTCAAAGATGCATTTGCTGGTGAATCTCAAGCAAATAGACGTTATCTTTATTTTGCAAAAGCCGCTGACATTGAGGGTTATCCTGAGATAGCAAGTAATTTTCGTGAAACGGCAGAAGGAGAAACCGGACACGCTCACGGACATCTGGATTATTTGAAAGAAGTCGGTGATCCTGCAACAGGCTTACCTATTGGAGATACTCTGGATAACTTAAAAGCTGCTGTAGCTGGTGAAACTCATGAATACACAGATATGTATCCGGGTATGGCAAAAACCGCTCGGGAAGAGGGTTTTGCTGAAGTTGCCGATTGGTTTGAGACATTGGCTAAAGCAGAGAAATCTCATGCAGGTCGTTTTCAGCAAATGGCAGATAGCGTTTCTTGATTAATCCTTAAAACGTCTCTAAATAATTTTCTTAGAGGCGTTTCCTCATTTTTACAGATGCTCACAAATAAACAAATGGAAGAAACACAAACCAGGATATCATATTTACCAACAGACAGTTTGACATATGACCCTAGTGATTCAAAGTATTGGGATAAGAATGAGTTAGATAAAGAGATTGAAAGAACCTTTGAAATTTGCCACGGCTGCAGAATGTGTTTTAAGTATTGTGACTCATTCCCAACTCTGTTTAATTTCATAGACAAACAATACGATGGAGATGTAAAAAAGATTAAACCAAAGGAAACACAACAGGTCATGGATGCCTGTTTTCAGTGCAAATTGTGCGAAGTTCAGTGTCCGTATACAATCCGTGATGGGCACGAGTTTAAACTAGATTTCCCTAAATTGGTTCATCGCCATAAGGCAATCCACTCCAAAAACAAACCCAAAAGTTTGCGGGATAATGTTTTAGCAAACCCAGATAAAGCTGCCATGATGGCTCGTGCGAGTTTCGGTTTAGCAAATACAATGAATCGCGTCGGTGCTCATCGGTGGTTTATGGAAAAATTGCTGGGAATTCATAGAAATAAATTACTGCCAGATTTCAGTTTTACAACATTTGAAAAATGGGCTATTAAAAAAGGCCTTATGCGGAAAATCAATAAAGCTGAAACTGTTTTATTTCAAACATGCTATGTCCAGAACAACGAACCACAAATTGGAAAAGACACGATAGAAGTTCTAGAAAAAAACAAGGTTGACTGTGCTTGTGTTAAAGGACTGAAGTGTTGCGGTATGCCTGCATGGGAGCAAGGTGATTTGGAAACATTGCGTGCCAATGCCAGACACAATCTCGATCTACTAATGCCCTTCGTTGAACAAGGGAGTAAGGTCCTTGCGATTAACCCAACCTGTGCAATGATGATGAGAAGAGAGTATCCGGAACTGCTGGAAGGCGACGACAGTGAAAGAGCCAAAAAATTATCTGACGCAATAAACGATCCTTCAGAATTTTTATGGAATATACGAGATGAAGAGAGGTTTAACACTGATATTAGTCATTTGCCAACCGAAACCATTAGCTATCATGCGCCTTGCCACTTACGGGCTCAAGGAATCGGCTTTAAGGGGCGTGACTTAATTAAAAAGTTGACTGGATCAAAAATCAAAACAGTAATGGAATGTTGCGGACACGATGGAACTTACGCCATGAAAACCGAAAGCTTTGATGCCTCTATACGAATTGGTCAAAAATCATTTAAGGCTATGAAAGCTGAAAAGACTGAAGTCTGGGTTACTGACTGTCCTCTAGCAGCACTACAGTTTAAACAACACGCTGGTGTGAAGCCTAAACACCCCATGTCCGTTCTTGCAGAAGCTTATCGTTCTGTAGAAACAGATAATAAATAAAATATTTAGTACTTATTAGTCATTTCTAAAGATTAAAGGAGAATAAGAATGAAGCAAGTCAGCCGAGAAGAAATTCTGGATTTTGTAACTTACGAAGAACAACGAAGTGAAGTTCGTGAAAGCACTATGAAAATAAAAGAAGTCCGCAGAATTGATGTCGGAGGTGTTTTGTCATTCCTTTTTGAAAACAAAGATACAGTTCTTTACCAGATCCAGGAAATGATACGGGTGGAGCGTATTGTAAAAGAGAAAGACATCCAGCATGAGATAAAAACCTACAATGAGATCATTGGCAAGCCCGGAGAATTAGGTTGTACGTTATTGATAGAAATTGATGATCCTGCCGAAAGAGATGATAAACTGACTAAGTGGCTGGATTTGCCAATGCATCTTTATCTAAAATTAGAAGATGAAACTCTAATTAGGGCAACTTTTGATGAGAGACAAATTGGAGATGATCGACTATCTTCTGTGCAGTACATAAAATTCAATACGAAAGGGATAGTACCAAAAGCAATTGGTTCAGATCATCCTTTATTTAAAGAGGAAACTTCTCTCACAGCTGAGCAAAAAAAAGCACTTTCAGATGATTTGTAACAGACCAATAATGCTCTTAGCAGCTAAACTAGATATAGTTTTAAATGGGGAAATGTGACTTAAGGAGATTTGATAAGTCTTACAAAAAATGTGATACAAGGTATTTCCGAATATCTTTTGCTTCTTTCAGCGGACCATCTACTGTAACTAAACAGGGGACAGTCACGTTGCCTGTTAGGTCGGACAGCTCTCTCGCATAATCTGGATTTTCGCGGATATTCTTAAATGTAAATTTATCCTTTATTTTCAAATTTGTGATCGTATTGAGCACAACCTGCGAATATTCACATTCTTCGTAATAATACAGTTCCATCATTTGCGTTACCGCCTGTTTTTTCCAAAAAAAAGGCGGTCCCCGAAGAAACCGCCAAAAATAGAAAAAATATCAATCTGTGTTTAACCGTTAACCTTCTGGCATTCAGCTAAAAGAGCAGAAATGTCGCGCTCTCCATTTGCCATAACGGAATATCTAACAGAGCCGTGCTTGTCAACTATAACTGTTGATCGAGCTGCGAAACCTTTATTCTCCAAATAAGTTCCATAAGAAGTCGCCATGGAGCCTTTTGGGTGATAATCCTGTAGCAGAGGGTACGATATGCCTCCAAGAGACTTAGCCCAGTTATCATGTGACTCCTTACTATCTATGCTCACACCCAAAACTTGAGTGTCTGCGGCTTTGAATTGATCAATCATCGATTCAATGCCGGGTATTTCCCTGCTTCAAGTGGGTGTCCAGTCCTTCGGGTAAAACACCAACATTACGTTCTTGTCACCCTTGAACTGACTTAATGAATACTCCGTGTCAAACTGGCTCTCCAGTTTGAAATCGGGAGCGTCTGAACCTACTGCTATCATAAATGTCTCCTATTCTGTTGTTTGAAAACTCTGAAATAGCATAAATTCAGAGTCGGTTAATACTTGGCAAAGTTTTGTAAAACTCAGAGTTTTACAATAAATAAATTATAGCGACGAAATTACTTAGTCAATGAGTCCATTGATAGTCCCCCTAGTGGTAAAAGAGGTAAAACACTCCCACCCACTCCTTTATCAGCAATCACTTTTTTTACCTTAGGTAGAATAGCTGCCATCGTCTCAAGAAGAATCCGATCACGTGTAATTTCTTTAGCATTCTTGTACTCTTCATAAATCAGGTTAAAGCGCTCAGCTTCACCTAAAGCAACCAACTCTTTTTCTTTGGAATATGCCTTGGCATTGTTTATAATCTGCGCAGCTTCTCCTCTGGACTTTGGAACGATATTATTTCTATAACCTTCAGCTTCATTGATCATTTTCTCTTTGTCCTCTCGGGCACTCACAACATCTTTAAAAGCGTCCTTTACTGCATCTGGAGGATGAACGTCCTGCAGTTTAACATTCACAATTTTTATTCCACCTTTGTAGCTATTCATAGTTTTCTGAAGAAGTATCGCTGTCGTGTCTTCAAGAAATCCTTTTCCGGAAGTCAGAGCTTCGGTGACAGTCGTATCTCCAACGACTTCTCGCATTGCTGATTCTGCAGCGGATTTTACTGTTTCATCCGGATTAGTCAGACTATAAAGATAATTTTCTAATCCCGCAATACGGTATTGTACGATGAACTGCACATCAATAATGTTCTCATCGCCTGTCAGCATTAAAGACTCTTTTATGACTCGTCTATATTTTGCAGGAGGTCCAATCTGTATTGTCCGGAATCCAATTTCAAGTCTGCGTACTGCTGTTACAGGAGCAATCTGAACGGTTTCAATTGGAGAAGGTAAATGATAATGCGGACCTGGTCCAACGACGTCCGTAATCTCTCCAAAACGTTTGATTACTGCTTGTTCTTCTGGATCAACTATGAAAATACCTGTCGAAAACCAGATCACAATTGCAACAATTATGAGGAGCAGCATCCCTCCTTTTTTTGGTAAACCAATCTTAAATTTTTCCTGAAGGTTGCTGAGCAACTCATCAATATCCGGAGGTTGCTGGCCTTTTTCCCAAGGCGATTTATTTGGTGGTTTGTTCCAGGTTCCCATGTTATTCCGTTAAATATTAAGGTGTAATAGTTCAGTCAGTATGCTATTCGAAACATCCTAAAAATACAAGTGCTAATAGCAATGCGCATAAGCCAATACAAGAATCTTTATGTTGTCTCAGTGAAAATAATTTAAGTACAGGCTTGATTCTGTACAGACTATTTATGCGGTCAGGACTTCCACACCGCTCGAGGTAACCAGCATAGTGTGTTCCCACTGCGCCGACAACGTACCATCCGTGGTGACGGCAGTCCACCCATCACCTAACACTTTACAAGCATAATCACCGATGTTGATCATCGGCTCGATAGTAAATATCATATTCTCCCGCAAAGCCTCACCTATTCCAGGCTCACCATAATGCAGGATCTGAGGTGCTTCGTGAAACTCGATACCTACTCCGTGTCCAGCAAAATCTCTCACTACAGAAAATCCGTGATTTTCCGCGTGCTCCTGAATGGCATGTCCAATGTCACCAAGTTTGTTGTTAGGACGCACCTGTTCAATTCCAAGATTTAAACATTCACGTGTAACCTCAACCAACTCCCTCGTCCTGTCCGGAACTTCTCCAATGACAAACATTCTGCTAGCATCACCGAAATATCCATGAAAATTACAGGTAACGTCAACATTCAGAATATCACCATTCCGCAATTCTTGACTGTTTGGGATGCCGTGGCAAATAACTTCATTCAGTGAAGTGCAAATACTTTTTGGAAAGGGCATTCTTTGCCTGCCTTGTCCACGCCCGTAATTAAGCGGTGCCGGAACAGCTCCCCTGGCTAAAGTTTCTAGATGAACCCACTCATCAATCTCATTTGTTGTCACGCCCACGCCTATTCGTTCCTCTACCATATCCAGCAGATCCTTCGTCATTTGACAACTTTTGCGGATACCGTCTATTTGTTCTTCTGTTTTGATGATAATATTGCGATCTTTGCGTTTAGGTTTGGGTACTTCCGCAGAAGGTGAAACCTCTTTTTGATCAATCAACAGGTGACATTTTTTATATTTTTTCCCACTTCCACACCAGCACGGTGCATTACGGGAAATTATATTTGCTGCTATCTTCATGCTTTTACTCTCAAAACCAATCTGCGAATCATTTCAAAAAATCAAAAACACGGCCCAACTGGTAACCACTGACTAAACTTTGTCCAGGATCATGTGACCAGTAAATTATCTGTCCTTTTCCGGAAATAGTATTCATCTCCACAAAACCCCAGTAACGGCTGTCTGCACTGTTATAGCGGTTGTCGCCCATTGCGAAAATTTTCCCCTCCGGGATAGCTACCGGTCCAAAACTGCTGACCGGAGATGCAGATGATAAACCCTGGGCCTGACGTGACCTCTTTTCATTTGGTTCAAAATACGCGTAAGGTTCATCCAGCGGTTCTCCATTAATGTATACCTGGTCATTGCGGATTTCCAGCGTTTCTCCCGGAAGCCCCACCGCGCGTTTTATGTAATCAATCGAAGGTTCACGCGGATATGGAAAAATGACGATGTCACCCCTGAGAACAGGTTTCTTAAACAGCTTGATGTCTGTGAATGGAACAGGCGAGCCATAGGAATACATGCTGGCAAAAATGTGATCCCCAATCTGAATTGTCGGCAGCATTGAACCGGAAGGAATTTGGAAAGGCGCGAACATATAGGTCCGTACGACGGTAGCAACTACAACAGCAAAAATCAATGCCTCGACCCATTCCCTGATTGTACGGTTCGGAATCACATAATCCAGACGCAAAAATCCCTTGGCGATTTTCAAAAGTTCTTCCTCTTTTTTCATAATTTCTTCTGCTTGAGGAAGTTTACGCACTCGGTTCAAAAATGTTTCAGGATTTGGAAAAACCCTGCTTTTTAATTCAGCAAGATCATTCAATGCAGCTTCGCTGAGACCTTTTTTCTGAAGTTTGTTAAATGATTTGTCTGAAAGTTTGTAGGTTACAAACATATTAAATTGCAATAATTGATTGGTTGAGGACTTTTCTATTGTGTTTAAGCTATCAGTTTATTAGCGACGGTTTGAAAGTTATTTGTTGACTCGCTTGTCTCGATGCTGAAAAAGTTAATCTTTTATTTTGAATTGATCAGCTAAAATAGTCAAATTTTCGTATGTCTTCTTTAATAATTATCCGGCTAAATATTCTGGTTCTCCGCGAAAATCAAACCATCCTCGCAAGAGTGAGTAACCCATCACCCATGGCAGAACGTGCAGTTGGAAGACAAACACCAGCCAGTCCTGTAATGAAAGATCCTTTAATTTAGCATAACGCAAACTTGCTCCAGCGGTCAGGCATAATCCTGCGATATACGCACTCACAGGCAAAAGCATTTCACTTGAGGAAAAACCAAACAACAGTGCTGCAAGAAAAACAATTTGAGAAAGCACAAAGATAGCGTATAATTTTCTCTTTAAATGCGGAATTTTTAATCCGAATATTTGATGGGCGTCCAATTCAAGTCGATAACGTGAAGGAAATCTGCGTGCGAGTAAGCCGTCATAATAGTAACGACGGGCCAAATCAAGAGGTCGGGAATAGCTCGAAGAAAGAGGCGGATGCTCCACAATGAGTTCCTGAGCAAAAATGATCGAATAGCCTGAGGCTAAAATGCTGAATGCTAAATCGGTGTCTTCACGGAAAGGAATCAGATACGCAGGATGAAAGTTTGCCAAATTTCGGCGTACAAGAAAATTACAGGTTGGGTAACGTCCGCCGTCAGTGTTTTCGGTTTGATGAGTGAACGGTGTTGCGAGGTTGCGCTGAGTGACTTCCGTGCGTCCCTCAAACGCTCCGGCATCCGGTTTTTGCTGAATCAACTGAATGGCGTTTTTCACCCAGTCAAAATCAGGAATAACGTCTGCGTCAATAAAACCGATCCATGAACCGGCAGACTTAGCAACTCCTGCGTTACGTGCATTGCCTGGACCGGAATTCGGAATTGATGTCCATTGGAGATTTAGCTCTGTTTGTGCTTTAAACCGAGAGAGCATTTCCAGAGTTTCATCTGTGGAACCGTCATTTGCAACCGTTACCTCAAATTCGGTTTTTGGCGCTGATTGTTTTTCCAAAGCTTCAAGGCAGCGTGAAAGCAGCTTTGCGCTGTTGTATGCCGGAATTACGATTGAAAAGATATCCGCCTTTGTATTACTTTCCGGAGTTGATTCCGGGACAACATTTTTATCTTTGTTACTCATGCCTCAGCATTCTCTTGATCCGGAATTATCCGGTTTTATTCACAATTTACGGGCCGCACTGCCTTATCTGGAAGAGTTTCATCAGCAAACTTTCGTGATTCAACTCAGCGGCGATTTGCTGGAAATTCATAATTCCAGAGTCATTGAAGATCTGGCCCTCTTGCAACAGATTGGAGTAAGAATCGTTTTAGTGCATGGAGCAGAAACCCAGATCAGGAAACTGCTAGACGCAGAAGGACACGATTACCAGACTGAAGACGGCGTCCTGGTTGCAGAAAAAAGACACTTAGCACTGATTGAACAGGCAATTTCTTCCACCAACTGGAAACTGCTCTCAAAGCTCCGCAGTTGCGGCAGGAAGCTTCAACCTATTTCCGGACATTTTTTGTCTGCAGAGAAAAAACCTCTGGCAGGAGATTTTCCTTCACACTGCACTGGAAATGTTTGCGGGCTTGAACTGGAAACACTGCGTCAGGCAATTAAAGACTCAAAGCTCATTATTTTACCACCTTTTTCACTAGGAGAAAAGGGACGATTGTGGATTCTTGATGCAAATCAGGTTGCTTTTGAAGTAGCAACACGTTTACGTGCCAAAAAACTGATTGTACTTGATACCTCTGCATTACCCCATTTTGCTGAAACTGATTCTACGGAAATGACAACTGACAGTGTTCAACAGTGGCTGAATAAAAATCCTGACCTGCCTCAAGCACAGCGCTTACAATTAAACTCACTTAGTGAAGCCTGTGTGAGAGGTGTAGAGCGTTGTCATTTGTTGGATGGCAGAGTAGAAGGAGCTTTACTCGCGGAACTTCTCACCCCGAAAGGTGCCGGAGTGATGATCACCAACAGTTCATACAAACGTACACGTCCCGCCAGACTGAGCGATTTGCAGTCAATACTCGAAATCCTCGATTCACCGGTTCAGCATGCAGCGGTTGTGTTACGTTCCGAAACGTATATTGAGCAGCAGATTGATAATTATCTAGTGTTCTGTGTGGATGACGACGTTGTTGGTTGCTGTGAAATTATTAATTTTTCGGATGGCTCAGCTGCGGAAATAGCCAGTTTGGCAGTTGATAAAGCTTATCGCAACCAGGGAATAGGCAGTGAGCTGATTCAGGCCGCAACTGAAAAAATCCGTTCCAGCGCTTGCAAATTAGCCTTTGCTTTGAGTAGCGCAGCTTCACATGTTTTTACACAATGCGGTTTCCGTGCGATCAATCCGGAGGAACTTCCTGAAGAAAAAAGAAAAAACTACGACTTTCAAGAGTCAATTGTTTATGGTCGTAAAATAAATTGAGTTAAATTTTTTATTCCGGCAGGACTACGACTTCAACACGATTATTTAAGCTACGTTGACTAGGAGATGCCTCGCGGAAACGGGGACGTGTTGCGCCAAAACTCTTGACTGTAATTTTTGTTGGATCAAAACCGTTTTCAATAAAAAAACGAGCCACCTTCGAGGCACGTGCTCCTCCCAGTTCCCATGTTGAATCCCAATTTTCAGGTGGTTTTTTTTCAGTATGCCCTTCAATTTGGATTTTGTTTGGTAACAGGAAGATAAGTTTGGAGAATCGTGCCATTTCTTCGACTGCCTTTGGGTTCAACTTGGCGGAATCAGTTTTAAAATATGCACTTGCTTTAAAAGAAACAACAACTCCTTTTTCTTCCACATTGATACTTGCATCGTCACCTAATTCACTCTCTTCCAACTGCTGAGCAATTTGCTCAACGATAGAATCTTTGCCCTCATTCATGTAAGGCGTACCTGCTGGAAGAGGTTTAAAACTAGCGGCCAAACTTTTGAACTTCATTGTTTCATATTTGCAGGATGAAAAAAGCAAAATGAAGAAACAAAGCAGAAGCGTTACCAAATCTCCATAAGTAAAAATCCACTCCTGGTCGAAGGGTACACAAACTTCACAATCTTCCTCATCAATGAGTTGACCCATATTCTGCCTGGTTTTTAACGTTTATTTTGGGGTAGTGATTGAGTAAAACCTGAAAACAGGTTGTACGTTTTAAAGCTTCAGCTGATAATTTTTTAGTTTGTGAGTAGCAATTCAGCGTGTTTGATCTTCAGGCATTAGCACAATTTGCACACGACGATTAAGACTGCGCTTGTAGGCAGTATCGGGATTAAATCTAGGGCGGGAATTACCATAACCGGCAACCTGGATACGATCCACGGGAATCAGTTTTGACTCCAAAAATGCTGCAATCACACTTGCGCGCGCAACTGAAAGTTCCCAGTTTGACGGATATTTTTGATTTGAATCTGACTCATCCGTGTGCCCTGAAATTTCAATATTGTTCTGCAGTTGCCCGATAATTGGCAACATTTTTATCAATGCCCCTTTTGCTTTCTCGCTCAATGTAACTGAACCCTGCTCAAAAGCTACCGTTTTACTGAAACTAACTTCAACACCAGCTTTTGAAGCATTGATAGAGACATCATCCGGAACCTCCAATTGCTCCAACTCTTTGGACGCTTTATCCAAAGTAGAACTCTGTCCACTGAAAATAAAAGGACTCCCCGGTGGCATGCTTTTAAAACTATCTGAAATTTGCTTGCTTTTTTCTACATCAGTCCTGCACATAGAAAAGAGTAAAATGAAGAAACATAGCAGGAGAGTTACCAAATCACCGTAGGTAAAAATCCATTCCTGATCGAAGGGGACGCAAACTTCACAATCCTCCTCATCAATCATCTGACCCATGATTTACTCCTTTATCCGGTTCAGATTACGCTCCGTCTTCAGCAGCTGCTTCACCGCCGCCTTCAAACTTCAACGCTTCATACATTGTTTTTTGAGCAGGAGGCAGATAGTTCATTAAGTCGTTTTCGATAAAATCAGGACGCTGTCCACCCTCAATATAAAGCACACCGTCACGGATCATCTCCATTAAAACTTTTGAATCACCCTGATAAAGTTCAAGCTTCGTTTTGGCAGGAGAAAAAATCGTGTTCGCAAACAATGATCCGTAAAAAGTCGTGATCAAAGCCACAGCCATTGCAGGTCCAATCGCTGAAGGGTCATCAAGATTCTGGAGGAGCAATACAAGTCCAACCAGAGTTCCAAGCATCCCCCAGGCAGGACAGAGAGAAGCCATAGTACCAACCACAGCAATCTCATTATCTTTGCCTGCCATGGTATATTTAACTTCATGCGCCATCATGTTCACGATTGCTTCTCGGTCAGCCCTGTCCACTACCAGTCTCAATCCTCCGCGTAGAAAAAGATTTTCTATGCTGGGCAATGCATCTTCAATCGCTAGAATATTTTTCCTGGCAATTTTGGAAACGTCTACAATCAATGTCAACGTTTCTACCAACGCAACCGGATTTTGTTTCCACGATTTGCCGATGTAACCCAAAAACCCCTTAGCGTCACCCATAGGATGTGAAATAAATGTGGATGCTATTGTTCCTCCAAAAACGATCAACAAGGATGGTGCATCAACAAAATATGCAAGATTTCCGAATTTTATATTAAAAGTTGAAAAATCGAAACACATTGCAATGAATAAAAGTACCCATGCTAAAATAGTTCCTATTAGCGTTCCCTGTTCCATAAAAAATACTCTCCAGATGTCAAAGGATGTGAGGTTCTTTAAGCCTCTAATTCAATTTAACAAAGTGTCAATTTTTGAGACACGCTCTAGGTTAGCAATAACCGTGAAAATACCGGCATTTTCTGGAATTAATTCTTGATGGACTCGAAAAAAGTCCTAAAACCGTGATATTTCGGGGGAAGCGATAACTCTTCTCTAAACTACAATTGATATCAGGAATTTTTTTACCACCTCTTTAAACAACCAACAGGGGAGTAAACAAAAAAACTGAATATAAATGTAATTACGAACACTGCAGAAAGTTTTCAGTACTGATTTTGTGTTAACTTTTTTAAAAACGGAAATGATTAGGACAGTTTTAAGTGTAGACTTATGAGGAGGAGTATTGGAGCTGTAAATTTAAAAACACCTCAACTTTCTTGTGGTAATTTAAACAAGCGTTGAGCGTTTTCATTGGTTTGTTCGGCTAATTCCTGCAGAGAAATATCTCGCAATTCTGCAATAAAATTTGCAATTACAGGAATATGTGCGGGTTTGTTGGGTTTCCCACGGAAGGGCACAGGTGTCAGAAAAGGTGAGTCTGTTTCCAAGAGCATCTTCTCCAAAGGCAGCCAGTGCACTACTTCTCGTAAATCTTCCGCATTCTTGAAGGTTACAATTCCGTTAATCCCAAGATACCATCCCATTTCCACCAGTGTGCGCGCCATCTCAAATGAACTGGTAAAACTGTGCGCTACACCAAGTGACTTAACAGGAATTTCCTTGAGGATTTTCAGAGTATCAGCTTCTGCTTCCCGACTGTGCATTACAACAGGCAGGTTAAGTTCTTCTGCAAGCATGAGTTGTTGACGGAATACTCGTTGCTGTACCTCAACAGGACAATACAAATAATGATAATCCAGTCCTATTTCTCCAATTGCGATCAGCTTCTCTTCTTCTTGTGCGAGTTGACGAATTTTATTTTCCAGAGAATCGCTCATGGCTGATGCATCATGAGGATGAAAACCGACACTGCCGTATACTTCCGGAAATTGCTGCACTGCGTTCGAGACAAAATCAAGCGATGGCTCATCAACAGAAATGGTGAGCATCCGCTGTACTCCAACATCTTTTGCTTCATTAACTGCTTCCTCCGGAGTTGAATCCAGCTTGTCCAAGTGACAGTGAGTATCGATAAAACTTGTCATAGAGCGTAAAAGTGAGCTAAATTAATAGGTTATATTGTCAATGTTTTCGTTTTCAGTAACTGTTTCACGGGATAGCTCTTTTGGAGCTGAACAAGCTGTCTTAATCCACTTACGGGTTTGCACCTCATAAATTATTTGCAAATGAGCAAACTTAAATTAAATTATCTTTTTTCTGTAGGATTAACTTTGCTGATCACTGCAGCTTTGCCGATTTTGCTTACGGGGTGTTACACAGTACGTTTTTACCATGATACAGATATATTGCGTGAAAAGCACGATGGAGAAATTACCAGCACGAGCATGCTTTTTCCTGTCAGCCAAATCGGCGGCCCGACAAACATTCGTTCTGCCTGCCCCAGCGGTGCTTCTATGGTTGAAATTGAACAATCGACACTGGACGGTTTGACGCATTATTTGAGCCTTGGGTTTTACAGTCCCCAAACTGTCCGTGTTTGGTGCAAACGAAGGAGCAGGTAAAATGATGAAAAAAGAGTGGGTTCGACTTTGTGAACGTTTAGCTTATCAATTCCAGCATCCGAAATTTCTACGGCAGGCACTGACTCATAAATCTTTTATACCCCCCGAAACCGAAATAAGTTACGGTAATAACGAAAGAATCGAATTCCTTGGAGATGCGGTTCTGGACCTCGTGATCAGTGAAATGTTGATGGAAAAGTTTCCTGAACTGGACGAAGGTGGACTCTCAAAATTTCGGGCCAGCCTCGTAAGTGAATCCGGACTCAGCAAACAGGCCCACGCGCTGGAATTAGGTGAGTGCCTCTTGCTTGGCAGAGGTGAAGAAGTTACCGGAGGGCGCCAAAAGACATCATTGCTGGCAGACACCTTTGAAGCAGTCATGGCCGCGGTTTACCTTGACAGCCGAGAAGAGCACGGAATTTCAATAATTTCACGAGTCATTCAAACCCTGTTTCTGCCTCATGTACCAGAGGATGCTGAAGGTTACATTACCCGGGATTATAAATCCGAACTACAGGAACACGTACAAAAACTTTTCGGTATTCCTTCAACTTATGAATTGATGGAAGAATCTGGTCCTGATCACGAAAAGGAATTTACCATGGCGGTTTTTGTCAAAGAAAAAGAGTGCGGCAGAGGCATTGGTGCCAGCAAAAAACTCGCCAGCCAGTTAGCAGCTGAAAATGCCCTGCAGCGTATTCAGGAAGAACCTTCACTCCTTCAAGTAGAAAATTTCAGTTAATGCAGAATTCAACTTCACAAGAGCCAATCCGTATCCAAAAAGTAATCGCGCTAGCCGGAATTGCGTCAAGACGTGCCGCGGAAAAATTAATCCTGTCCGGTGCGGTAATGTTGAATGGCGTGATTGTTAAAGAGATGGGCCAAAAAATGATCCTCGGAAATGACCACTTGAGCGTAGAAGGCAAGAGAGTAAAAATTTCTCAACAGCAAAAAACGCAGGTCTATGCGCTCTACAAGCCTAAAAATTGCATCACGACACTCAACGATCCTGAGGGACGTACAACAATCAGTGACTTTTTTCCGCGAACTTCCGCCAGACTTTTTCCTGTAGGCCGGCTTGACTATGACGCGGAAGGTTTAATTTTGCTGACCAATGACGGTGATTTGTCTCAGCAGTTGATGCATCCAAGTCACAAAGTCTGGAAAGGTTATTTCGTCAAGGTACGCGGATTAGTAAATAATGAAACATTGGCTGCCCTGCGGCAGGGGCCGGTGATTGAAAAAAAGAAGCACCTGCCTGTGCGGGTAAAAGTATTGCACACTGTCAATGACAAAACCTGGCTGGAGATTTTTCTCAAAGAAGGTACAAACCGCCAGATTAAAAAAATGCTGCTGACCCTCGGTCATTCTGTGCAAAAAATTAAACGTTTCCAGGTAGGTCCTGTTAATTTAGGAGATTTGCAAGCCGGTGAAAGCAGAGCCTTGAGTCCGGAAGAAATAAAACAAATTGTGGCAAATTAAGAATTTTCGCCAGCCTCCACCCAAGATCCAAGTTGCTACGCTTATACCATGCCCAAGGCAGATTTATACAAAATATCGGTTACTGACGGTAAAGTGCTGTTGCGCATTCCGCAGCAGTTGATAGGTGCAGAAACCGCAAATATGGACGATATCCAGGCGGAACTTCATTTGATGGGTGTGGATTACGTTCCGGAACAATTGCAGGAAATTTATGAGCGCACCAGTGGTGAGTTTGATTTTCTGACAGATTTTATAACCACCGGTTTCACCCTACAAATTGAACTGAGTAAAGATGAAGCGAAGGCTTATCTTAACATCATTCCTCCTAAGGAAGAGGAAGAGCCTCTGACGCTGGAACGGATAATCAGCACGCTCAAAGAAAATAATATCCTGCTGGGAATCAACAACAAAAGAATTGAAAAAATTATTGCGGAAAAGATTTATTACGAACCAGCAATTGTCGCCAGTGGGAAAGAAACCGTGCAGGGCAAACATGGTTTCCCGGAACTGCTTTTCCTTCCGAAAAAGTCACGACCCGCTCTGGGAACCCGCGTGAATCTTCAGGAGGTACCGGTTTTACAGAAAGTGCAGCAGGGTCAGGAACTGGTACGTATTGAAACTGCCACCATGGGCGAAGATGGTTATACAATTACTGGGAAACTTATCAGCTCTATTCCCGGCAAACAATACCGAATTCGGCCCGGCCGCAACACCAGATATAATCCGGAAGGTACTCATATTATCGCCACCAAATCCGGAGTTGTCTGTCTTAACAATGACAGCATTTCGGTGGAAAAAGTGAAAGTCGTCGAGAAAGTTGATGCCTCTACCGGACATGTGCGTTTTGACGGAATTGTCAGTATCCGCGGAAATGTCTCTGACCGCTGCAGCGTGGAAGCCGTTCGGATTGACATTGGAGGTTCAGTAGGTAAAGCACGTTTACGCTCAATCGGAGAAATTCGAGTAGCGCAGGGTCTCAAAGGTGCAGTCGTCCAGTGCGGAAGTACGCTACACGCAAACAACATGACTGATACACAAGCCACTGTCGGAGAACATGCTCTAATCACAGAATCTATCGTCAATTCAAAAATATACTGTGGATCGACCCTCCAGGTAACTTCTAAACAAGGTTATGTTTCCGGAGGAGTCCTGCAGGCCGGAAACCTGATCCGGCTACCGAATGTCGGCGTGCCTCGAAAGGATGAGCCAATTGATGAAGATGAAGATGAAGATCCTGAAAACGAACTACCGCAGACTATCATAGAAGTTGGGATTACACTTAAAAACCGTAAGCTGTTTAACGAACTTGAAAAAAAGGCCCAGGAATCTCTGCATTCGCTGCAGGACGATCTCGATAAAATTACTGTTATTATTGATGAACTTGAAGATATCGGCTGGGACGAGACAAAAATCGGTACTTTGACTGAACTTGAGTCAAAGGCCAATAAATATGTCAGCAGTGCTATCTCCGATCTCCGTAAACGGGAAGCACAGGATGGAATCAACGAACTGAACAAGACCATAAACGGAGGCGCAGTTTTTATCACCGGAAAAATCACGGCCGGTACAGCAATCAACGTGCGTCGATCACGCTATAATGTGCTCACAAGGACGACGGATAAAGCTTATAGTTTTGCTGAAAATGGAGTTCAGGCCACACCCTGCAAAGAACTTTTGAAACGTTACCAGGAATATTTCCTGAAATCTACGGTCTGATCTTTTTTAAGGAAAAGGAATAGAGGAACTAAAAAGAACGAATGGATGATATAACCAGAAAAGATTTAGAACGACGTTTAAAGCGCGGTGATTCACTGAGGGAAATTAATATGACCGGACTGAATCTGGATGACTTCAATTTTGAAGGCGCGGCTTTTAACAAGTGTAAATTTAGCGGTAGCAGTATCAACCGCTCAAATTTTGCATTTTCACGTTTTGAAGCATGTCTGCTTAATGACTGCGAAATGCAGGAGTGCAACTTGCAGGAATCAACATTTGTGGAATGTGATTTCAGCAAATCTGATTTACGTGACAGTGTCTTGATCGAAGTCAACTTGCGGGAGACGGTTCTGAACAGTACCGATTTCAGTGGTTCTTTTCTTCAAGATGTTGTTTTGATCGAAGCCCGCGGTGATCTCATCAATTTTTCTTTTTCAAATTTAAACGCATCTAATTTAAGCGGCGCTAAATTTCACGTTTGTGATTTCAATGCCTGCCACGGCGTAGGGATAACAGCAACTGCTTCAGACTTTACTGGTTCAGATTTCAGGGGGGCACGGCTGGACACATCACAACTGCAGGGTGCAATTTTAAACTTTTGCAATTTTTCAGAAGCATCTCTGCAGGAATGTGATTTGAGCAAAGCCAGGCTTTTTTCCGCTACACTGGAGAACGCGCGTTTAAATTCCGCTATTTTGGACGAAGTTTTATTAATGGGTGCAAAAGCCGGAGGAGCAGAACTGACTGATACTGTTCTCAATAACGCTAATCTGACAAAGGCAGATTTCAGCAATAGCATTTTTGACGGTGCCTCCATGGTCGGAGTTATGGATCAGGACACAGTCTTTGACGGAGCCAGCCTCAAAGAAGTAAACCGATGAACTGGAAATTGCGCTGGAATCTTACCGTAATGCTTTTCCTACTGAGTGTAACAACGCTTTTTGCAGAATACCGTGCCTATGAGCTGGAGGTATTTGACCGGATTGCAAACTCTTCACGCAAAGTCATCACCTCTTTTTCACCGACAGACTTTATTCAGGTAAACGGCGGACCACAGCGTATCGGCATAATTATCAGGGCTTCATGGATTTGCTATGGTGACACATCACTCTATAAAAAAGTATGTCCAACACCTAAAGCAATCAATCCCAGTTTCCAGCAGGGCGACCGCGTGCAGATTGTTTTGAAAAAACATCTTACCGATCAGTGGCTTGGTGTGATAGAAAACAGTTTTTTTCGCCCTGGCTTGCGGAGCAATGTATATGGGGTACGCTTTGTGGAGCGCGGAAATCTTTATACACGTTATTACGAGTCGAATCTAAAAAAAGTTCCTTGAGGAAAATTTCTTAGCCAGTCTTGATCGTTTCTGCCTTTTGCGCTAAACTTCTGACTGCTCTTTAACTCAATTCGGTGCGTCTTCAACAGACGCAGAATAAATGAAAAATTTCCGCCTTTAAACGAAAAACTAAGCTGCAAGATAAAATGGAAAAAATTAAAGCCGCGAGTCTAATGACCGCAATCAAAACACCTTATAAACCCGATGGTGACGTCGATTTGGAAAGTTATGACCGACTGGTTGAAGCACAAATTGAACATGGTGTCGAAGGTTTGATTGTTTGCGGAACTACTGGTGAAGGCCATTTGATGGACTGGGAAGAGCATCTGATGTTGATTGCCCACAGCGTAAATAAGTTCGGTAACCAACTTGTCATTGTCGGCAATACAGGCAGCA
>ERZ1047821.889-NODE-889-length-20044-cov-15.321077_pt1 | contig 20044 bp, 19 predicted proteins | sample MGYA00383096_ERZ1047821 | MGnify/ENA primary metagenome ERZ1047821 (study PRJEB29581, sample SAMEA5548366) | metagenome | biome: marine; feature: coastal; material: water | depth 25 m | study: Short-term variability in the microbial, nano- and picoplankton... | reverse complement strand
CTAAAAAAGGTATTAATAGGGTTTCATGGAATCTTTCGAAACCTTTGCCAACAATATTGGACTCAAATTCTAGGTGGTCTAGATCATCTATTACAGTGAAACCAGGAAAATACTCAGTACATCTTTTAGAATTAGTTCAGGATGGTGTTAATGAATTAACTAAGAGTAAAACATTTGATGTAAAAAGAATAAGAGAAAATGTATTAAAAAATCCTTTGAATTCTAAAATTGATGAATTCATATTAGAATTAAATAAATTTGAAATTGAGACATCAGTTAAGATCTCCAATTACATTAAGTCTAAGAAAAAACAATCTAGTTTCGATAATACTTTGAGATATGTAAAAAATATTGATTCTGATTTATTATATAAATTAAACGAATTAAAAGATCAAATGAATTTAATTGATGTTTTACTTTATGGAAATAAATCAAAAAAAGAGATAATGGAAAAAGATAATTCTCTTGTTTCTGAAAGAATTTCTATTGCAAAAAGAGGTCTTTATGGTAATTCATATGGACCTACTAAACATCATATGGATAGTTTTGATATTGCAAAAAATCAATGGGATAGTATTTTGCCAAGAGTTGAAAAATTTATTAAAGCAATTGAAGATTTAAGTGAAGAGTTAGAACAATTAGGAGCTCCTAAAATTCTGAATTAACATATTTATTAACCAATAAATCGACAACCAAATTATAGGTTTTTATTCCTTTAGTTTGATTGTTTGCTTTTAAATAAATATCATATGATTGTTTGAAGTATTTCTCTAGAGGATTTTTATATCTTTTCCAATTTTCAGATACTTCTTTATAATTCTTTAAAACTCCTGTGTTAATTTTAATTATTAACTCATCATATGTTTTTTTGTCGTTTAAATACATTTCGTTCAACAAGTATTTTAATGCAAACGTGCTTCCACTATAATTTACGTATTCATTATCGGAATTTAGAGTAGCTTCTATACTTATATAATTTGCTTCGTTTTCAGCTGAATATCCTAGTTGGTGAGCAATTTCGTGACAAATTGTAGTAGGTATATTTAATTTTGCAATATTAGTGTTGATATGAGCTTCTAAGGTAAAAGGATTTATATATCCACTAAAACCCATATAAGAAAGCGGTAAACTGAACAAAGATTTTTTTATTGTTGGGTTTAATTTTTGATTTTTGTTATAACTCGAGTTTTTTATTGACTGTAAAGATTCAATAAACAAATCATTATCAAATTTTACTGAAATTGAATCGTTTATTGATATTTTTTTATGAATCTTATTGGTTTTATTAATATAATGAATAGTTGTTTTTTTAAGTTGATTTAAACTGTAACTTTTTGTATTTGTTAATTTTTCTTGAATAGGTATTCTATGGTAATTTAACCCCCACTGCATATTAAAAATTATATAAATTCCAAACAAAACCTGAAAATGAATCTTTATATTTTTTCTTCTAGTATTAGTTTTCTTTAGATTTAAAAAATAAACAATTGGAATAAATAAGTATAATAGGTCGCCTAGTGAAAATTGAAATTTATTAAAAAAAAATATTATATAATAAGAAATGTTTTTATAAACAAAATCAGAATAATAGTTTTCAATAAGATTTGGGTAACGTATTATGAATTGAAATAGTAGTAAAATAAAAACATATGGATAAAATGATTTTAATCTAAATAAAACAGAATAAAACTTCATTATTTATTTTAATTCTACAATTTCAACTTCGAAAATTAAATTAGATTTTGGTGGTATTTGCGGACTTCTGCCCATTTCTCCATACGCAAGATAATATGGAAGAAATAAAGTTGCCTTATCACCAACGTTAAGAAGTTTTAAACCTTCTTTAAATCCGGAAATCATTGAGTCTTCTGGTCCTATCTTAGCTGCAATTGGAGAATAACCACCTTGGTTTTTTTTAACAATATTTACTGTTTGATATTGTTCAGCAACCTCTAAGATACTAGTATCCAATAAAGAGCCATCTTCAAAATATACTGCATAATGAGTCATTACAGTTTTGCTATCATCAACTTTTTTCGAATTATCTGCCTTAAACGTTATAGTGTACTCTAATCCTGTTTTCGTTTTCTTAGCATAGGCCTTTTCTGATTCATGTGTTGTTTTTTTACCTATTCTAACGTTTTTAAGTAATTCTACTTTTTTTTGTTCAATCATTCTGTCTTCTTCAAAATGATTTGTAAATATTTTGGAAGCGTTAAAAGCTCTTGCTTCTCTACCTTTTCTAATTATAGAAACCTTTTTTATAGTGTCATTTTGCTCAATTAGATCAACAGTTTCAATTCCTTTAATGACTTTTCCAAAAACAGTATGTTTACCGTTAAGCCATGGTGTTTCTTTGTGAGTTATAAAGAATTGACTGCCATTTGTTTTAGGACCAGAGTTTGCCATTGATAATATTCCAGCAGAATCATGTAAAAGATCTTCTTTAAACTCATCTTTAAAGTTATATCCAGGACCTCCACGACCTGTTCCTGATGGATCTCCCCCTTGAATCATGAAATTTTCAATAACTCTGTGAAAAATTAATCCATCGTAGTATTTTTTATTTTTAAATTCTGGAAGAACTTCTTTGTTTTTTCCTTCACTTAGTGATACAAAATTAGCAACAGTGACTGGAGTCTCCTTAAATGTTAGATTGATCAAGATATCTCCCTTGTTAGTTTGAATATCAGCATATAGTCCTTCATTTAAATCTGGATGAGTGCTTGTACATGATGTGATAAGTATACTTGAAAATAAAATTATTGTGTATATATGTTTTTTCATTTATTTAAATTAATTTGTCTTTGTATTTAGGTAATGATTTTAAAAAATTTTCTATTGCGTTTTCAGCATTTCCTTCAAATTTTCCACCGGAAGCATTAATATGCCCCCCACCTGAAAAATGATTTTCAGCGTAAAGATTACAAGGGAAATTCCCTAATGATCTAAAAGATATTTTAACATTGTTAGAGATGTTTACATCTTCAATAAAAATTGCACAAAAAATTACTTCTTTTAGAGCTAGACCATAATTTACAATACCTTCTGAATCACCTTTTTTATAATTTAGTTTTTCTAATTCATCTCTTTTAAGTGACATGTAAACAGTGTTTAATTCTTTTATGTGAGTTAAGCTATTTAAAGCAGAGCCTAAAACTTTAAGCCTACTAGCAGATGAATCATTGTAAACCTTATTGTAGATGAGATTATGATCAATTTTTTTATCGAATAAATTAGAAATTATCTCATGTGTTCTAGAACTAACAGAAGAATATTGAAAAGAACCTGTATCAGTCATCATTCCTAGATACAGACATGATGAGATGTCTTTATTTAGTTTACTTTCAAAACCAATTAATACAAAGATTTCATAAAGCAGTTCGCAAGTCGAACCTGTTTTGGAATTTGAAAAAACTAAATCAGCATAATCCTTTGGATTTTGATGATGATCAATCATAACTGTTTTAGAGTTAGATTGATTTACTAATTCTTTAAGTTCTCCAATTCTATTTAGATCATTAAAATCAAGAGTAAAGATTAAATCGGAATTTGAAAGTAATTTTACGCATTTTTCTTTGTCATCATCATAATAATGTATGTCATCAAACCCAGGTGTCCAACTTAAAAAATCAGGAGCTTTATTTGGGCTAACTACTTGAGAGGATTTATTAATAATCTTAAGAACGTTATAAAGTGCCAAACAACTTCCGATTGCATCTCCATCTGGACTTGTGTGAGGGATTATGACAATATTTTCACTATCATTAATTAGCTCTTTTAGTTTTTTAATTTTTTCAAATTTCATTAAAACAAATATAAGCATTAGAATGAGATGATATGATTAAAATTTATTCTCAATTTTGTACATTTGGTATAAACTGTTTCAAATTGAAAGTCAATCTCTTTAAACTAAATAAAAACAAAAGATTTAATTATAATCCTAGGTATATAAAGGATAAATCTTTAGAAAATATTTATGATTTTGAATCAGTTTATGAAAAACAAAGAAAATATAGAAGTTCACACGATCTTTCATCAGTTTGGAAAGAAGATAGATATGCTTATAGAACCAGGTCAAACAGTGTGTTTTCAAAAACACTGTTAATTATAATTCTTTGTCTAGTGTTTTTGTTTTTATTTATTATAGATTTCGATCTTTCTATATTTTACTAATAATATATGAGTATAATTAAATTGCTTCCGGATAGCGTAGCTAACCAAATTGCTGCTGGTGAAGTAGTTCAAAGACCCTCATCTGTAGTTAAGGAACTTCTTGAAAACTCAGTAGATAGTGGAGCTAAAACCATCAAATTGATAATTAAAGATGCAGGTAAAACTCTAATTCATGTTCTCGACGATGGAATAGGAATGAATAAAGATGATTTAAAAAAATGTTTTTTTAGACATACAACTTCTAAAATTCGTAATTCAAAAGATTTGTATTCTCTTAAAACAATGGGTTTCAGAGGAGAGGCTCTGTCTAGCATTGCTTCGGTGTCTCATATGAGCATTATTTCAAATCAGGATAACAACAAGTCACTTGGTTATGAAATCAAACTTGAGGGCGGAGAAGAAAAATTATTTAATGAAGTTATTTCATTAAAAGGAACTTCAATTTCTGTAAAAAACCTTTTCTTTAATATTCCCGCTCGAAGAAATTTTTTAAAATCTGACAACGTTGAGCTGAAGCATATTATCGATGAGTTTCATAGAATATCATTAATTAACCATGAGATTAATTTTATTTTTATAAATAATAATAATGAATTGTTCAATCTTTCCAAGTCAATTTTTAAAGAAAGGATTATCAGAGTTTTTGGAAATTCATCAAAACAAAAACTGATTCCTATTAATGAAGAAACTGATTTAGCTAAAATTAAAGGCTATGTCTTTAAGCCAGAGTACTCAAGAAAAACAAGATCTGCTCAATTTTTCTTTGTTAATGATAGATTTATTAAAAATAGCCACTTGAATCATGCAGTTAAAACGGCTTTCGATGGTTTGATAAAAGAGAAACTTTATCCTTCTTATTTTTTAAAAATAAATGTTCCTTTAAATTCGATTGATGTTAATATACATCCAAATAAAACTGAAATAAAGTTTGATAATGACCAGTCAATTTATGCAATCCTAAAATCTTCAATTAAACATAGTTTAGGTCAGTTTAACATAGCGCCAACAATTGATTTTGAAAATAATATAAATTTAAACACGCCTTACTCTTACAGAAACAAAGAGGCGTCAATTCCAAAGGTAGATTATAATCAAGCGTTTAACCCTTTTGATAATTTAACCAAGCCTATTGATTTAAAGACTAAAGATTTTGAAATTATTAATACTAAAGATTTTGTTAAAACAGATCAATTTAAGAACGAACTTGAGATTTTAAAAACTAATAGTTTTCCTTCGTTTCAATTGAAATCTAAATATATAATAACTAAAACAAGTGCAGGTATTTTAATTATTAATCAAAAAAGAGCTCATCAACGTATTTTATATGAAAACTTTTTAAAAGATCTTTCTAATAAAATAAACCCTGTTCAAACATTGTTATTTCCTATAAAGTTAGATTTTAACTCAGAAGAAATTAGAATGCTTAAGTTGCTTGAAGCTCCTTTAGTTCATTTAGGATTTAAGTTCAATAATTTTGGGTCAGATAATATTGAAATTTCTGGGATTCATCCTTTTTTAAATCAAAAAAATATTAATGATTTGTTTCAAGATTTTCTAAGAAATAAAGATTATAATCAGGATAATGCAGTTCACACCTTAAATGACTTAATTGCAAAACTTTTGTCTAAATATTCCTCAATATCATCTAATGAAAATATTAATGTTAAATTACAAGAATCACTTGTCAATGATTTATTTGCTTGTAAAGATCCAAATGTTTCGCCGTTTGGTAAATTAATTTTTAAATTAATTTCTTTAGATGAAATAATAAAAATATTTTAATGTATGAGATCTGTTCCTGAAACTATTAAGCAGCTAATTATAATTAATATAATTTTTTACTTTGGTTCTCAATTTTTGGGTGATTTGAGTTATGATATTTTAGCTTTACATTATTTTGAAAATGATAAGTTTATAATTTCTCAGCTTATTACACACATGTTTATGCATGGTAGTCCGTCACATATATTATTTAATATGTTTGGTCTATGGATGTTTGGTTCACCGCTTGAGCAAATGTGGGGTAAACAAAAATTCTTATTTTTTTATTTTTCAGCTGGTTTAGGTGCAGCTGCATTACAAATGCTTGTATACCATGTTCAGGTTCAGGCTCTTTATGATGTTATTGAGACTAATAACCTAAGTTTAAGTGATCCAGGTATTTTACTCAATTACATGTCTCAAAATGATTATAATCAAGCTCTATCATCTTTTAATAGTGTTATGGTAGGTGCTTCAGGCGCTATTTATGGTGTTTTGGTTGCTTTCGCATTTTCTTTTCCTAATTCTAAACTTATGTTGCTATTCCCTCCAATTCCTATTAAGGCAAAGTATTTTGTGCCTTTGTTGATTGTGATAGATCTGTTTTTTGGACTTTCTTCTTTTTCAATTGGTTCTATAGCGCATTTTGCTCATATTGGGGGTGCATTAATTGGCTTAATTATGGTTTTGTATTGGAGAAAAAATCAATTTAATTCTAATAGATGGAATTAATAGATAAAATTAGATATAGTTTGAAAAATCTAGATATTTTACAGAAAATCATATTAATTATGATTGTTTTTTTTGTGATCCCATACATTGTAAATACATTTTTGTTTCTCTTTAATGTCAATGAATTTTCAGTAATTAACTTATTTGATATATCTCCAAACTTAACGGATTTAATATCAAAACCTTGGTCACTGATTACTTATGGTTTTTTTCATTCTGATTTATGGCATTTGATTGGAAACATGGTAATATTATATTTAAGTGGATCTGTAGTGCTTAATCTTTTTGGAAGTGAAAGATTAATCAAAATTTTTATTTTAGGAATTTTATTTGGTTCATTAGCTTACCTAATAAGTTACAATCTTTTTCCTGTTTTCAACAACATAAAATCATCAATGATTGGGTCTTCTGCAGGAGTAATGGCTGTTTTTATTTTTTTAGCATCTTATAGTCCTAGCTACAGTTTTAGAATACTAACTTTTGATATTAAAATTATTTATATTGCTTCTTTTCTTGTTCTTTTAGATATTATTCAAATACCCGGTGGAAATTCTGGAGGTCATATAGCGCATCTAGGAGGTGCTTTTTTGGGATATTTTTATCACAAAAAAATGATTCAAGGCGAGGATTATGGTAATTGGATCATTGATTTATATAATTTTATTTTTAAACGAAAATTAAAATCTAATAAAAGAAATTCTGTAAAAAAAACAACTGTTTCAAGAAAAGATTCCGTTGTCCAAAAGAAAATAGATTTGATATTAGACAAAATTAGCAAGTCAGGATATGATAGCTTGACTAAGGAGGAAAAAGAAACTTTATTTAAGGCGGGTAAATCGTGATTTTTGTAAAAAACAAAACTTTTTTTAGTAAAATTATATTTCTATTAAACCTTGCTTTAATTGCGTTGATAGCTTTGTGTTATTTGCTTTCTAATTATCATTTAGAAGAATTGTCTTCGTTTTCTGTTCTAGTCATTTTTCTTCCTGTTTTGCTTTTTATTAATTTTTTATTTTTTATTTATTGGGTTATTAAATTAGACATAAGATTTATTTTCTCTTTGTTATTTATTTTAGTTTATTTAGAGAAGCCTATTTCTTTTTTTCAAAACGACAAGATAGTTGTTGAACCAGTCGGATTACAAATCATGAGTTATAATGTTAGACTTTTTAATCATTATAATTGGATAAAAGATAATTACGTAAGAGACAGAATAAAGAATTTTGTAAACAATATTGAGCCTGATTTTATTGCAATTCAAGAGTTTCATGATGATTATAAGGATCTCATGAATAAATTTAAATACAGTCATGTTGTTTTAAATGAAGGAAATGTTGGATTAGCAATATTTGGTAATAGTAAAATGATTAGTAAGGGAGATGTAATTTCCAGTGATAAACGGAAAATCGCTATTTATGCGGATTTTGTTTATCAAAAAGATACCTTAAGACTGTATAATTCTCACTTTAAGTCATATAACATTAATCCCTTGTCTTTTAAGCCAGACAAAGAGACTTTTAAAGATGTTCTTGAAAAAACTAAGTTAGTTTATAAGATTCAAAACAATGAGTGTTTAATTTTGGTTGATCATATGAATAAATCTCCTTATCCGCCAATATTGGCTATCGATTTAAACAACACAATTGATTCATTTGTATATAAAAAAATCAATGATTTATATATTGATTCACATGTCCAAAAAGGGTTTGAATTTGGAGCGACATACGGCTTTAGTTTTTTGCCGATCAGAATAGATTATATTTTTTATTCAAAATTAATTAAAGCTAATTTTTACCAAATTCACAATGTTAAACTTTCGGATCACAAGCCGATAAGTACATTTTTTAATATCTAAACCTTTAGTATAATTATAGAAACATAAATAACTGAGTTTGAAGTTTTTAGTTTATAAAAAAACTAAAAGAACAACCTCCATAATCTTTACTTTTATTAAAGTTTTTATGTTCTATTAGGCTTATTTGTTTAGAATGTTCTGCAATTATTATTCCATCAGTATTCAAAAGATTTCGCTCAAAAATTAAGTCAATAATCTTAAAATATTCTTCAGCTTTAAAGACATATGGTGGATCAAAAAAAATTATATCAAATTGCTCTAAACAATTCTTTAAATATTTCGAGGCATCACTTTTAGTGACCTTTAAATTAAAATTTAATTCATCAGAAATTTTTTTAATAAATCTAATACAGTTGGTATTATTATCTACACATTTAATATTTTTAACACCTCTTGATGCAAATTCATAGCTTATATTTCCGCTTCCTGAAAATAGATCTATAACTTTTATTTGATCAAAGTAATAAGTGTTATTAATTATATTAAAAATTGCTTCTTTTGACTGATCAGTTGTCGGTCTAACAGGAAGATTTTTGGGAACTGATATTTTTTTTCCTCTGTTTTTTCCAGAAATTATTCTCATATAACAATATTTTCTATTGCATAACCTGAATTTTTTATTTCAATGTTTTTTACAAACTTGGATAAATAGGTGTAATGTTGATTTATATCTTCTTTCTCACCAATTAACTTAATTTTTGTTTTATTATTTACTAATTTATTTTGTTCCATAACAAATAGTAAAAAATATAAAATATCATCTTTAGATTTATAATTAAATGTGTTTGAATAATAAAGTTTCTTTCCTTTAAAAACAATAATATTTAAATAACTTTTATTAATATTTACATAAATTATTATTTTTTTATCTGTAGATAATTCAAAGTATAATTTTTTCAAAAGAACTGTATTGTAATGGAAGTATTCAAACGAGCCAAATTTTTCTATTAGATAATTAGTGATATTTCCATAAGCTATGTACACGTTATAAGCTTTTAATTCCTCAATATAGTCAGAGGAAGCAACATCGTTTTTAATTAATCTAGAGTTAAATTTTAGGTAATCTAAACAGTTGTCTTCTTTAAAAAAATCATTTGGGACAAGTACAGATAGTTTGTTGTTTAGTATTAATATTACTTTTACAACATTTATTAAATTAAATTCTTTTAATTTAATTTTTAGTTGAGTTAAAATTTCTTCAATTTCTATTTCCTCTGAGTAGTAGGAATAATTCTTATCTATAATCTCGGAATCAATAGAATTCCTTAATAAAAGTTTTAGTTCTTTCGAACTAATCATTATAATAAGAGATAAACTTTTTTCTAACTTACTAATTTCTTGCGATTGCATCATAGGTTGTTGGCCAATTTCCATTGGTGCTAACCTCAGACATAGATCCTAGTACAAGGTCAGGGCCATTAACACCATCTACAGACAATAGAGCCTTTTCTTGCTTTAAAAGATCTTTATTTTGATCAAATAAAATTGCATCTTTAGAAACTCTAACTTCAAAAACAGGAACGTTATAGCCGTTTTTATCAATTACATCTGCTTTTATTGCAAACATTTGATTTACACCATCAATAGGAACTTCTGCCATTGATTTATATCTAGTAGAACTACCAAATAATGAATCTTTAACAGATGCAAAACCTAGTGTATCAATTACTACAACTTCTTTTAACATATCAATTCTATAAACTCTGTCATATTTCATATAACTAGAATCTCTTTTCTGGATAAGTGTGTATTGAGCTGTATCGATAAATTTGATTAAACCTTCAAAACTGTCAGAATACACTCCGTTAACACTTTTATATGCTATTTGAGCATTTCTAATATCCTTTAGCTTATCTATAACTTTAAGATATCTCTCGTTTTTTACTTTATTAAATTCTATAGGTGCATTAACAGAGTTATAAACTTTAAAGCCAAAAAAGACTATAAAAAACCATAATACAATTTCTATACTTCTCTTATATTTAGATATTAATTCCATTGATTAATTAATTATATTTAACAAAACTACATTTTTTTTTAAACCCACAAAATACATTACATTTTCTGAAATACAATGGAATTTAAAGACTTTTCTCAACTTTTAATTAATAAGTTTTCTTTTACACCTACAGAGGACCAAATCACTGCAATTCAAGAGTTAAGTAAGTTTCTTAGTTCAAACAATGAAATTGGCTTATTCATTTTAAAGGGTTATGCAGGAACAGGAAAAACAACATTAATGAAAACTTTAGTTGATAATGTAAAGTTTTTGAATTATAATATTTGTTTATTAGCACCAACTGGGAGAGCTGCTAAGGTTCTATCGAATTATTCAAAAAAAAAATCATTTACTATTCACAAAAAAATATATTATTCCTCAGTTGATAAATTTGGAAAGTTTGAAACTAAATTAAAAACTAATAAACTAAAAAACACTTTATTTATTGTTGATGAGGCATCTATGATTTCTGATTCCACAACTTCTTCTGATTTATTTAAATCAAAATCTTTATTATCTGATATTTTTAAATATGTAGACTTTAAAACTAATTCTAAATTGATATTTCTTGGGGATACAGCTCAACTTCCCCCAGTAAAACAAGCTATTAGCCCAGCTCTAAATTCAGATTTAATTGAGGAGTTTTATGGTATAATATCCAAGGAATTTACATTAAGTAATGTTGTTCGGCAATCAAAATCATCAGGAATTTTAGTTAATGCTACAGAAATAAGAAATAATATTTTAAATGAAATATTTTCTTTCAATTTTAAGTTATTTTCGGATGTTGAAATATTAAATGATGGATTCGAAATTCAAGAAAAAATTGAGTCATCTTACAATAAAAACGGATCTGAAAAGACTATTATAATAGTTAGATCTAATAAAAGAGCTAATTTATATAACCAACAGATTCGAAAATCAATATTGTTTAATGAAAGTTTAATTTCTGTTGGAGATTTATTAATTATAACTAAAAATAATTACTTCTGGTCATCTGAAAATTTAAATATTTCTTTTTTAGCGAATGGTGATATTATACAAATTTTAGAAATTTTTTCAATTAAAGAATTGTATGGATTTAAATTTGCTGAAGTCAAAGTTAAATTAGTTGATTATGCAGATGAACCAGTTCTAGAAACAGTTGTTTTATTAGATACATTAAATTCAGATTTACCGTCACTTTCATATGACCAATCAAATAAATTATATAATGAGGTTCAAAAAGATTACATGAACCTTAAATCAAAATATAAGCGATTTATTAAAACAAAAGAAAATCCTTTTTTTAACGCTTTAAATGTGAAATTTTCCTATTCTTTAACTTGTCATAAAGCTCAAGGTGGACAATGGCCAATAGTTTTTATAGAAAAACCGTACTTAAAAGATGGTGTTGATATGGACTATTTAAGATGGTTGTATACTGCAGTGACTAGGGCTGAAAAGAAATTATATTTAATTGGTTTTTAAAATTTAAGTGTATTTTTGAATTAAAAGTATACAATTGAAAATTATAGCGATGATTCCTGCCAGATTAAATTCTACAAGATTGCCAGGAAAACTCATGATGGATCTTAATGGAGTTCCTGTCATTTTATCAACTCTTTTAAATACAATTAAAACTAATTTGTTTGATGATGTATACGTAGTAACTGATTCTAAAGAGATTTATAACTTTTTAATAAAACATCATAAAAATATTTTATTTAGTAAAGAAAATCATGATTCTGGATCTGATAGAATTGCTGAATTTGCAAAAGATATGCAAGTTGACATTATAGTTAATGTACAAGGAGATGAACCATTAATTGATAAAAATAGTTTACAAAAACTTGTAAGTACTTTTAAAGAAGATAATGATAATGAAATTGATTTAGTTTCTTTAATGAAGGTCATTTCTACAAGTAGTGAGATTGAAAACCCTAACAATGTTAAAGTGGTGACTGATAAAAATAATTTTGCACTATATTTTTCTAGAGCACCAGTTCCTTTCTCCACAGAACCTAATTTCAAAATCAAGTATTTTAAACACATTGGAGTTTATGGATTTAGAAAAAAAAGCTTAGTGGATTTTTATAATTCAAAACCAAGTAAGTTAGAGTTAATTGAAAAACTAGAACAATTAAGATATTTAGAAAATGGAAAAAAAATTAAAATGGTAATCACTGATTTTGATGGAATAGGAATAGATACTATGGAAGATTTAATTAACGCTAGAAAATTGATAAATGATTAAAATTAGAAGATATATTTTTTTCAATATCATTAAATGGAAAATTGTCGGTGATACTGATTTTCCAAAAAAATGTATCATAATAGCTGCTCCCCATACGCACTGGATAGATTTTTTTATTGCAATTTTTGCACGTAGCTTATTCAAGAAAAAAAATGTAAGTTTCATTGGAAAAAAAGAACTGTTTAAGTTCCCATTAAAATATTTTCTTAAATGGTTAGGAGGTATTCCAGTAAACAGAGGAAGTAATTCTAATAGTGTTGATTCAATTGTTGAGATTTTTAATCAAAATAACACATTCATTCTTGGTATTTCTCCAGAGGGTACAAGAAAGAAAGTTGATAAATGGAAAACAGGCTTTTATTATATAGCAAAAAAAGCTAATGTTCCAGTAATTAGTGTAGCATTAGATTTTGAAAACAAACAAATTGTAATTTCAAAACCTTTTAATTTAACAGAAGACATTAATGAAGATATTAATCACTTGAGAAGTTTTTTTAAAGGTGTTAAAGGAAAAATCCCTGAATACTCTTAATTAATTCATGTTGTGAAATACATTTTGAACATCATCATCTTCTTCAATTTTTTCAATTAAAATATTTACCTCCTCCTTTTTATCGTCATTTAGTTCTTTCATTTGTTTTGGGATTCTTTCAAATTCAGATGATATAATTTCAATTCCTTGATTTTCAAGTTCTTTTTGAATTGATCCGTAATTTTCAAAAGATGAATATAAAATTACTGTTCCATCATCATCTTTTATAACTTCATCAACCCCAAAATCAATAAAGTCTAATTCCAATTCTTCTATATCCATTTCTGTTATAATTTTAAAATTACAAACTCTATCAAACATGAACTCAACAGATCCAGCAGTCCCTAAATTACCTCCGTATTTATTAAAATAACTTCTAACATTAGCAACGGTTCTATTATTATTATCACTTGCTGTCTCAACTATAATTGCAATACCATAAGGTCCATAACCTTCAAATAGAATTTCTTTAAAATTTCCTGTAGATTTATCTGAAGCTCTTTTTATAGCTCTTTCAATATTGTCTTTAGGCATGTTAGCAGCCTTTGCATTTTGAATGACAGCTCTAAGCTTAGAATTAGTCTCAATTGAAGCTCCACCATCTTTGACAGCCATTACTATGTCCTTACCAATTCTAGTGAAAGTTTTGGCCATTGCTGACCATCTTTTCATTTTCCTTGCTTTTCTAAATTCAAATGCTCTTCCCATAAATTCAAATATAATTTATATGCTGAAGTTAATAAAATGATTTTATTGAATTTTTTCCAAAATAGAGTCTAATGAGAAATTAAGGTGTTTAGGTAATGAATTTTTATTTGATAATAGCGAAAGATATCTATTGTTATTAGTTGTATAAACGTACTTGTAATTAACTTCTTTAAATTTTAATTTTTCAATGATATTTTTTATTAGCTCTTCGTGATTAATTAAATCTTTGCTTCCATGATGAAATATTCCTTTTAGATTTCTACTTATCATATAATGCAAATGTTTAGCTAATAAATTTTCTGAATTTATATTGATAATCAAATTTGGAAATATTTCTATTGGACTTAGATTAATAATGCTCTCTTTTATTTGATTTATTCTTTTTGATTTTGAACTAAAAATCATAGCTGACCTGTTAATGGTCCAATTTGAGCTTTTCATTCTAAATAATTTATTTTCTATATGAATATTAAATCTTCCGTACACGCTTTGAGAAAAAGTTTTATCATACTCATATGAGGGGAAATTTATAAATGAATCAAAAACATTTGATGAGGATAAAAACATTAGCTTTGAACCAAACGTTTCGCAATATTTGATAATTTCATCAAAATATTTTACTTGTAAATTAAAATTACCTTTTAAGCCAGAAATTATAATATTAGGATTTAATTTATTTAATATTGAAATAGGATCTTCCTTTAGATCATAGTAAATATACCTTTTGTTGGACCTGTATTTTGTTTGTTTATAATAAGTAGCGTGCAGATCATAAAAAGGATTTAATTCTTTGAAAATTGCAGTTCCAATAGAACTACTTCCTCCAAAAATTAAAACTCTAATCATTTTATAAATGGGGGTTTAACGATTTCTGATTTGATGAGTTTATTTCTAATTTGTATAAATATTTCAGTTCCTAATTCGCTATTAGAAAAATTAACATAACCCATTCCAATTCCTTTTTTTAGCATTGGTGACATTGTTCCAGATGTAACTAATCCAATTTCATTTTGAAAAGAATCAAATATTTTATAACCTTTTCTTGGAATTCCTCTTTCATTTAATACAAAACCTATTAATTTTTTTTCAATTCCGTTTTTAACTGTATTTAAAATATGTTTTTTTCCAATAAAATCTTTATTTGTTTTTGTTGCCCATTTTAATCCAGCTTCTATTGGGCTAGTAGAGTCGTCGATATCGTTTCCATAAAGACAATAGCCCATTTCAAGTCTTAATGTATCTCTAGCTGCTAATCCAATTGGTTTGATATCTAAATATTGACCCGTTTCAATCAACAGATTATATAGTTTTACAGCATCATTATTATTTACATATAATTCAACGCCACCTGAACCAGTGTACCCCGTTGTGGAAATGATAACATCCTTAATTTCTTTGATATTACTTTTGTTAAAAGAATAACTTGTTAGTTCACTTAAATCAAAATCAATTAATTTTTGAAGGACTTCATTTGCTCTAGGGCCTTGAAGAGCAAGAAGGGAAGTTTCGTTTGATATATTAGTTAATTTATTATTGAACTTTAAATTCTGCTCCTGCATCCAATCCCAATCTTTATCAATATTTGAAGCATTTACTACAATCATATAGCTATTCGAATCAAATTTATAGACAATCGAGTCATCAATTATTCCTCCGTTGTGATTAATAAGACAATTATATTGAGCTTTTCCATTGGACATTAATAAAATATCATTTGAACATATATAATTTAAGAATTCAGTAGCATTTTCTCCATCAATTAAAAATTCTCCCATATGAGAAACATCAAATATGCCAACTGAACTTCTAACCTTTAAATGCTCAGCATTTACACCTTCAAATTGAACAGGCATGTTGAATCCCGCAAAAGGAACCATTTTAGCATTAAGTTTAACGTGAATATCAAATAGAGAAGTTTTTTTCATAATACATTTTATAATACAAATTTCGAGCAATTTTTTTTACCTTACAATAAAATTTTTAAACACATATCAACATGAAAAAAATATTAATTCTTTTGTTATTATCTCCTGTGATATTATTCTCTCAAGGAATAATGGGTGACAAAACTGAATTTAGCAGACAAGATACATTACGCGGATCTATTACTAAAGAAAGGTCTTGGTGGGATTTAAATCGTTATCATCTTGATATAACCGTTAAACCAGAAGAAAAATTTATTTCAGGTTCTAATAAGATTTCTTACACAGTACTTAAATCACACGATTTAATGCAAATTGATCTTCAAACACCATTAATATTGACAAAGGCTACTCAAGATAATTCCGAATTAGAGATAATACATGATGGTAATGCCCATTTTATAAAACTTAAGAAAAAACAAAATGTTGGCTCCAAAGAAGAGATAGTAGTTTATTATGAAGGTAATCCTAGAGTGGCTGTAAGGGCCCCATGGGATGGTGGTATTTCATGGGAAAAAGATAAAAATGGAAATCATTTTATTGCATCTTCTTGCCAGGGTTTGGGAGCTAGTGTTTGGTGGCCTAATAAAGATCATATGTATGATGAACCTGAAAGTATGTTAATGAGTGTTAATGTTCCAAAAGGACTCACTAACGTTTCAAATGGAAGATTAATTAAGATTGATGAAATGTCAGATTCGACTACATTTCATTGGGAAGTAGTAAATCCAATAAATAATTATGGAGTTAATATAAATATCGCTGATTATGTAAATTTTTCAGAAATATATGAAGGGGAGAAGGGTGATTTAGATATGGATTATTATGTTTTGAGTTATAATTTAGAAAAAGCAAAAGTTCATTTTATTGATGCTATTAAAACTATGCAAGCTTTTGAACATTGGTTTGGACCGTATCCTTTTTATGAAGATAGTTTTAAATTGGTAGAAACTCCTTATTTAGGGATGGAGCATCAAAGTTCTGTTACTTATGGTAATAAGTACAGAAAAGGATATTTAGGTCGTGATTTATCAGGTACTGGATGGGGATTAAAATTTGATTATATAATTATTCACGAGACTGGTCACGAGTGGTTTGCTAATAATATTACTTATAAGGATATTGCAGATATGTGGGTTCACGAAGGATTTACTACATATTCAGAAAATCTTTTTGTTGACTATCATTTCGGTAAAAAAGCATCATCTGAGTATGTAATTGGAACCAGAAGAGGAATAGGAAACAAAAAACCAATTATTGGACCATATAATGTTAACAAAGGTGGCTCAGGTGATATGTACTCGAAAGGTGCAAATCTTCTTCATACACTAAGGCAAGTAGCTAATAATGATAAATTATGGAGAAGTATTTTGAGAGGATTAAACAAAGATTTTTATCATAAAACTGTTACAACATATGAAATAGAAAATTATATTTCTGAAAAAATGAAAATAAACTTAAAGCCATTTTTTAATCAATATTTAAGAGATATAAGGATACCTGTTTTAGAGCATAAATTGGTCGATGGTAAAATGTCTTTTAGATGGAATAATGTTGTTGAAGGATTTAAAATGCCAATTGATTTAATTGTTACTGACTATGTTGAGGGTAATCAAAAAAAAATAAGAATATATCCAACTCCAAAATGGAAATCAAAAAACATTAAAGGATCTATTGAAATTGACAATAACTATTATGTAGATTCAAAATATTTAATTCAGTAGTATGAATAAAAAGCTTAGCTTCATTTCAGGATTTATTTTTTTTGTTTTAATTTCTTGTGATAGTGTAAATTCATCATCAATAACGTTAGATGATTATGAAAAAGCTTCTTTTCACATGGGTAGAGGTTTGAATAAATACTTAAATAATGTTTTAACTAATCAGAAATGGGATGAAGATGATTTTTTTAATTACAAAGTTAAGTTTAAAGACAAATCAGAAAGCTTTTCAATAAATTTAAAATCATTAGAAAAAAGCAATTATAAAGAATCTAATGAAGTCAATTCACAAATTATAAATAAGAATTATAAAAAGAACCCTTACGAATTTCTATCTCCCAATGGAAACTTGGCTGCTTATGTAAATAATTTTAATTTATGGATAAGGAATACTAAAACAGGCAAAAGAACACAATTAACTTTTGATGGCTTTAAAGATTATGGCTATTCAACGAATAATGCAGGATGGATAAAATCAAAAGGCCCTGTTTTAAAATGGAGTCCCAGTTCTGATAAAATAGCGACTTTCAGACAAGATGCCAGAGAAGTTGGTGAGATGTATTTAACTACAACAAATGTAGGACACCCAAAACTTCAATCTTGGAAATATGCACTTCCAGGTGACGATAAAATATTTGAAATAGAGAGACTTATAATTGATGTTAAGTCAAAGGAAATCATAAAATTAAAAATGAAAAATGATTTTCAGAGATCTACAACTACTGATCATATAGCGGGAAGAGGAGGTGAGTTACTTGATACACAATGGAGTAATGATTCCTCAAAATTAGCATTTATTTCATCTTCTAGAGATCACAAGGAGGCACATTTACAAATAGCAGATTCAAAAACTGGAAATGTTCGTTCTGTGTTTAAAGAAAATGTTGATACATATTATGAATCTGGAGTTAGAGCAGAAAATTGGAAAGTTTTGTTTGATTCTAATGAATTTATATGGTATTCTGAAAAAAATAATTGGGGACATATTTATTTATATGATTTATCTACTAAAAAATTAAAAAATAAGATTACTTCTGGAAATTGGTTAGTTAGAAAAATTATGCACATTGATAAAACCAACAGAGAAATAATTTTTACCGCTGGTGGAAAAGAAAAAGGTAATCCATATCACGTCTATTTGTATAAAGTAAATTTTGATGGAAATAATTTAACTTGTTTAACTCCAGAAACTGGCACGCACTCTATAAACCCATCACCAAATTGGAATTATTTTGTTACTACATATTCAACAACTAATAAAGCTCCCAAATCAATTTTAAAAGATAGAAATGGAGAAACTTTATTTCAATTAGCATCTTCTAGTACTGATGAACTAAAAATAAATGGATGGCAAGAGCCTGTTGAGTTTAATGTTAAGGCAAGGGATGAAAAAACTGATCTTTATGGTCTTTTATTTTTACCCAGTAATTACAAGGATAATGAAAAATATCCTGTTTTAAATTATATCTATCCTGGACCTCAGTCTGGAAGTGTTGGTAATTATTCATTTATGGTTTTTAGAAGAGATTTTCAAGCTCTTGCTGAGTTAGGTTTTATTGTAGTTGCAGTAGATGCAATGGGAACCCCTGGAAGGTCTAAATCTTTCCATGATGCATATTATGGAAATATGGGTGACAATGGTCTCCCTGATAATATTACAGCAATTGAACAATTATCAAAAAAATATTCTGCTATGGATTTATCTAGAGTTGGTATTTGGGGTCATTCAGGTGGAGGATTTGCTTCAACTGCAGCTTTACTTAGATATCCTGACTTTTATGATGTAGCAGTATCAAGCTCTGGAAATCACGATAATAGAAATTATGAAGCTGATTGGGGAGAAAAATGGCATGGTCTTTTAGAACCGTTAGATATTGATCTTAAAGATAATAGTTCGGAATATGATGCAAAAAAAACCAATTATGATATTCAAGCTAATCAATTATTTGTTGAAAATTTAAAAGGTAAATTATTAATAGCTCATGGAATGTTAGATGATAATGTCCCTCCGTCAAATACTATGCTTGTTGTCGACGAGTTAATTAAGGCTAATAAAGATTTTGACTTGATTTTATTTCCAAATAAAAGACACGGATACGGAGACATGAGTAACTACATGATGAGAAGGAAATGGGATTATTTTGTAAAACATTTAAAAGGATTAGAACCTCCAAAAGGTTTTTCATTTAACTAACTCAAATTAAGTATTTTGTTTTTAAAATCATTGTAGTCTTCAATGTCAATATATCTTTTCTTTTTCAATAAAATTTTATTTATTTTTTCAGGAATTTTAAGTTTGACTTTTATAGTATTTTCTATGTGTTTTGAAAATTTAATTGGATGAGCAGTTTCTAAAAACACACCTGTTTTAATCGAGTTTTTTGTAAGATATTTTTTTAATC
>ERZ1047821.868-NODE-868-length-20365-cov-34.648695_pt1 | contig 20365 bp, 23 predicted proteins | sample MGYA00383096_ERZ1047821 | MGnify/ENA primary metagenome ERZ1047821 (study PRJEB29581, sample SAMEA5548366) | metagenome | biome: marine; feature: coastal; material: water | depth 25 m | study: Short-term variability in the microbial, nano- and picoplankton... | reverse complement strand
ACTAGAAGCAAAACTAAAATCATACGGTTTTGTCTTCTAGTCATTACCTCTAGAGTACTTATTTTTTAATGAATTAAGGGTACTACTATGGTTTTTTCTAGCACCAATAAATAGAAAAATAACTGTTAGAGTAGCAACGCCATAGGCAAGCCAAACATAAAATGCGTATTTCCCATAAGGCAAAAAAGAGAAGTACTCTACCATTGTCATAAGATCACTCCTTGAACTTCATCCTTGACCCATCGAGCATTTTGCTCACGAATCAAGACCTCAGTTTTTGCCTTGATAACTACCAATGTTGTATAGAGAAAAATAGATGCAACAAACATTAATGCAAGAGCTATCAACATGTCTGGATCTTTCAACCCTCCTGTACCAACAGAATAGCCTTGATGAAGGGTATTCCACCATTTAACTGAGTAATGAATAATGGGTAAATTTACCAGACCAACAATTGCCAAAATAGAGCTTGACTTGGCAGCTGTTCTAGGATTATCGAAAGCACTGTTTAGAGACATATAGGCCAAATATAAAAAAAGCAAAATAAGCTCAGAAGTTAATCTAGCATCCCAGACCCACCATGCACCCCACATTGGTTTACCCCATATTGCCCCTGAGGTTAATGCAATAATTGTAAAAGCAGCTCCAATAGGGGCGGATACTTTTGCCACAACTTCTGCCATCTTAATTTGCCAGATAAGGCCAATACCCCCTGCAATTGCCATGATCGCATAAATCAGCATTGAAAGAATTGCGCTAGGCACATGAATAAAAATAATTCTGTAACCATCGCCTTGCTGGTAATCTGCAGGTGAAACCACTAAAGCCCAGTATAAGCCGACAGCTAAAAAACCAATAAATGGCCAAAAAAACCAAGGTGTAAGATTAATACAGGTTTGATAAAAAACTTTTGGTGAGGCCTGCCTTTGAATCCATTTCCACATAACTTAATTAAACTGAAAAATAAAAGAATTTATTTTAATGACTTTTGTGCTACATTGTTTCGTAAATAAATAGGCTGAGGTAAGTCAAATGTTGCCTTTTGGCCTAACTCAATAGCTAAAAGTGATAAATCTATTAGGTCAGTTGATTCTGGGTAAATATTAGAATCAGTATGATTAATTTGACTCGCCTTTATCAATTCATCATTATGAACTTTCCAGCCAGTACCTACACCTACAAAACCAGTACCCAAATTATCAACATTTTCTGGTTTACAAATTCTCATGTTACTGATAGATCCATTATCATATACCGCCCAATAAACCTCTCCCATACGAGCATCAATTGCTGTAGCAATTTTATCTTTTTTAAGTATTTTAGAAGCCCTGAAAGCAAGCAGCTCAAGCGTTGAAAAACCCAAAGTAGGAATATTGCAAGAGAGTGACAATCCTTGAACAACACCAACACACATTCTAACACCAGTAAAGGCACCAGGTCCTTTAGTATAGGAAATAAAGTCAATTTCTTGTAAATTGTTACCGACCTCTTTAAAAACTTCATCACAAAGTTTCAAAATATACCCGGAACTTTTTGCAATATCAGTTAGCACTCTTGTTGTCTTAACGTTAGAAGAATATAAAGTAACCGATGCAACCTCGGTGCAGGTATCAATAGCTAGTATATTCATTGAATAATTTTTTTATATTTATTATGCATTGACAAAATCATTTCTACACGCCGACTAAGGCGATCAGGTGAATTAACAGGGTTGTAGTACGACGGGCCCTTTAGCAATGCAACAAGTGTTGCCATTTCTTCTAAATTTAAAGATTCTACATCCTTGTCAAAATAATGAAGACTCCCACTAGCAAACCCATGGATTGCTGTAGACCCTTGCTGCGCCAAATATACCGTATTCATATACCTTTCAAGAATAAAATTTTTGTCATAGGACATTTCCATCAGTATTGCCATGAGCGCTTCTTCAGTTTTTCTGGCTAAAGTTTTATCCCTAGAAAGTAGAGTGTTTTTAATTAATTGTTGAGTAATAGTGCTTGCACCTCTAAGTTCTTTTTCTTCAAATAAATATCCATATAAAACTCTAAATATTTCTTTAAAATCAACACCCTTATGGTTAAAAAATGATTGATCTTCAACCAGCAAAAGCATATTAATTAATTCCTTAGGATAGTCATCTATTAGATTTTGAATTTGAACTACATTATCCTTTGGTGCAATCTCTGAAGAGAATTGTGATTTAACTAAACTATTTAAATACAGGGTATATGAAATAAAAATGACTAGAATTAATACGAATATTCGCTTAATCCATTTAGGTTTAATTGATTGCATTTCTTAAACTTATATTTTTTTTAATCTAATTAGTTTATCTCAAAGCAATAGCAATTAGAAACATCATCAAATAATTATTTAAGATAGACTAACTAGTATAAAATACCCACTTCCTTGCTTGATCAGCCTATGTTGGCAAGCTTTTTTAATCCATAAGGAGATGTTAATGAGACATTATGAAATAACTCTCATTGTCCACCCTGACCAAAGTTCTCAGGTAACGACGATGATTGAGAAGTATAAAGAGTTAATCACTTCGGGTGGTGGCATTGTTCACCGTCAAGAGGACTGGGGTCGTAAACACCTCGCCTATCCTATTAATAAAATCTATAAAGCACATTATTTGATGATGAACATTGAGTGTGATCAAGATACACTTGATAAGCTTAATTATAATTTTCGCTTTAATGATGCAGTTATTAGAAACCTAATTATCTCTAAATCGAAAGCTATAACTGAACCATCAATTATGCTTACAAATACTGATAAAGATAAAGTTGAAGATAAAGCTAAATTTAAAGCCAAAGATAAAGTTGAGGCTAAAGTAGAAGATAAAGTCGAAGATAAAGTTGAAGAAAAAATCGAAGCTAAAGTAGAAGATACAGAATAGGAGATTATTATGGCTAAAAAACAAGTAACCAAAAGACGTAAATTTCAAATTCCAATTAATCGTTTCTGCCGCTTTACTAAGGCTGGCTTTACAGAAATAGATTATAAAGATGTTGATATTTTGCTAAAAAATATTGATGACAGTGGAAAAATTACGCCGTCAAGAATAACAGGTACCACTGCTAAATTTCAGCGACAACTTACTACCGCAATTAAGCGAGCTAGGTTCTTAGCATTAATACCTTATACTGACAAACACAAAAAATAGGAGGTCTCATGCAAGTAATCTTATTAGAAAAAAATGAAAAATTAGGTAACTTAGGTGATATTGCCAATGTAAAGTCTGGTTATGCTCGTAACTACCTTATACCTCAAGGTAAAGCTAAACCTGCAAATAAAGCAAACTTAGCTGACTTTGAAACAATAAGAGCAGAACTTGAAGCTAATGAGGCGACTGCACTTTCAGATGCCAAAGCTAAAGAATCAGCAATGACAGATATTGTTTGTACTATTTCTGCAAATGCTGGGGAAGAAGGGAAATTATATGGCTCAGTTAGTCCTGCAGATATAGTTGAAAATCTTCTTACACAAGGATTTGAAGTTGAAAAGCGTGACATTAATATGCCTGAAGCTATTCGACACACCGGTGAATATGAGATCACCGTATCTCTCTATGCAGAGATCGTTGTTACAGTAAAAGTAATAGTAATAGCTACAACTGAAGTAGAATAAGTCAATCCAATTTGCATAAGTGAGTTAAAATAAAAAGCCCTTATCTAAGGGTTTTTTATTTTTTTTGAACTTCACTAATGGATATTGAAAACACTAAATTACCGCCTAACTCTATTGACTCAGAGCAGTCTGTTCTTGGTGGGCTCTTATTGCATAATGATTCCTGGGATAACGTTGTTAATATAGTCAGTTCAAATGATTTTTATCAAGCATCACATCGCATTATTTATGATGCCATCGTTACACTTCTTGAGCATGACAATCCAGCAGACATCCTTACAGTCAAAGAACAAGTTATTAAAACCCATGATGAGGACTCTATTGGTGGATTCGCCTACCTTGCTCAAATTGCTGAAAATACCCCTAGCGTATCAAATATTGAAGCATACGCTAAGCATGTCAGAGAGCTTTCAATATATAGACAACTAATTAAGATAGGTAGAGAGCTTGCTGATACCGCCTTCCAACCTAAAGATATTGAGGTTAATGAACTACTCGATCTTTCTGAGAAAAAAATTTTTGAAATTGCTGAGCAAGTTAGTCGAAACAAGCAAGAGATTACAAACGTCAAAGATATTATTAAAGATGTAGTTAATCGAGTCCATGAAATGCAAGAAAAGAAAGGTTTTAAAGGTACAGAGACTGGATTTTCTGAACTAGATAAGCTAACCTCAGGCTTGCAAAATGGAGACCTCGTAATTATTGCAGGACGTCCAAGTATGGGTAAAACTGCCCTATCTATGAATATTGTTGAGCATGTTGCTATTCATAACTCTAAACCTGTAGCGGTTTTTAGTCTAGAGATGCCAACAGAGCAATTAGTGATAAGGATGATTTCTTCATTTGGTCGAATCGATTCTAGTAAATTACGCGATGGCGATATGTCAGAAGTTGACTGGAACAGTTTTAATCATTCAGTTAGAGCGTTTGAAGAAAACACAATATTGATTGATGAAACGCCATCAATTACACCCACTGAGATACGCGCAAAATGCAGGCGACTTAAGAGAAAATACCCCGACCTTGGCTTAGTAATGGTTGACTATTTACAGCTAATGACGGTTCACGGCAAATCTGAAAATAGGGTTCAAGAAATCTCTGAGATATCACGCTCACTCAAAGCGCTCGCCAAGGAAATTAATGTCCCAGTAATTGCTCTCTCTCAGCTTAATCGAGGCGTTGAATCTCGAACTAAGACTGGCAAAGGAAGGATACCTCAGATGGCAGATTTACGTGAATCAGGCTCAATTGAGCAGGATGCTGATATTATTGGATTTATCTATCGTGATGAAGTTTATCATGATGACGCATACACTAATCCGGAAGAGTTAGGTAAAGCAGATCTTCGAATTGCTAAGCACCGTAATGGAGCTACAGGCAATATAAAGCTAGCCTTTATTGGTCAATATGCAAGGTTTGAAGATTTAGCTTTTGAAGATAGATTTCAAGGCGTAAATGATGAACAAATGGACGCCTCATATATCAATAACATGACAAATTTTGACCAGGGCGATTTCTAGAAAAACCTTCAAAACTATTAATCCCAACTTCAGTCTCTATGACAAAGTCTTTTATTCAAATTAGTGATAGTCATATTGATGATGATAATTTAGTTATGGGAGTTGACTCACAAGCCAACTTAAATAACATTGTCGGTGATATTTTAACCAAATCCTATGATGCTTTATTAGTCAGTGGTGATTTGGCTCATAATGGGACTCTAGAGTCTTATCGGACGCTCAAAAAAATAATAAAACCTCTAGGTAATAATACCTATGTGTTGCCTGGAAACCATGATCATAAGGCAAATCTATATGAAATCTTTAATAAAAATTATTTGTGTAGTTTTCAGATTGATGACTGGGAAATAATTACTATAGACTCAGTTCAGATAGGTCAAACTAGTGGCCTTTTAAATGAAGTGCAATTAAAGTCACTAACTCAAAAAATTCAATCATCAGTAGCTAAATATATTGTTGTCTGCCTGCATCATCCAATAGTTTCTATGGAGAGTAACTGGGATGACAAATTGTCACTTGAAAATCCTGATGATTTATTTAATGTTATAGATCAGTTTAACAATATTAAAGCAGTAATTTGGGGTCATGCCCATCAAAGTTCGCGATTTATTAGGAATGGTGTAAAACTGTTTTCATGTCCATCTACTGCCGTGCAATTCAATGGCCCTGAAAATATTGGCTATAACCACTATACACTTAATGATAACGGCAAAATTAGCTGCAACACAGTTTGGTTATGATAATTGAGCAAACCCAATCAGAACTCATTTATTACCAAGAAAAGGTTTCATACTCTAATATATGTGACCTCTTTGAGCTTAATTTTAAGAAAATATTTAGGCTTGTACCTCTTCTTCCATCTATTAAAAATGATTGCATTGCTGTGAAGAGTTCATTAAAAGACCTTTATCTTATCTGTCACGATAAATCACCTTATACCGCTTCATACTCACTGACTCACAAAACCAAAACTCAGGGGAAAATTATTTATCGGCCTGATATTCTCTTCAAAATTTACTTTGACGCAAAACTACTAGAGGTAATCTCAATTTGCAAAGACACTAGGATTAATAATTCACATCCATTACTTGATAATTGTAGTGATTTGGCATTTCAATTTGAACTCAACCTCTTTATGTTAAGGTGGCTCGATTACTGCTTGGATAGGTACAATGGAGCTGAATGGAAACAAAAAAATTAAAAAAAGAAAAAAATAAACTTGTTATAGCGATATCTTCTAGAGCATTATTCAACCTAGACCTTTCTCATCAAATATTTAAAGATGAAGGCATAGAGGCCTATGCCAAACATCAACAAGAAAATGAAAATGTCATACTTGATCCAGGAGTTGGCTTTACTTTAGTAAAAAAATTACTACAATTAAACAGCAAAAAAACACCAATCGACGTTATTCTGCTGTCAAGAAATAGTGCTGATACTGGACTCAGAATATTTAATTCAATTGAGCACTATGGCTTAAATATTTCCAGAGCGGCCTTTACTCGAGGTGAAAGTACTCACCCCTTTGTTGGCGCTTTTGAGGCCGACTTGTTTCTTTCGAGCAACTACAACGATGTTCAAAAAGCACTACAGTCTGGCTATGCTGCAGCCTCAATTGTTGAATCAAAATCTAATAATAGCCACCCCTCCCAACTCAGGATAGCCTTTGATGGTGATGCTGTTATCTTTTCTGATGAGTCTGAGAGAATATTTCAGGAGCAAGGACTCGAGGCCTTTCATGAAAATGAAAAACGATCAGAAAATATTGAACTAAAAGCTGGGCCATTCAAATCTTTTCTTGTATCTTTACAAAAAATTCAGTCGACCTTTCCAGAAGAAAACAACCCAATCAGAACCGCCTTGGTTACTGCAAGGTCTGCACCCTCACATAAACGAGTTATTCATACCATGAGAGAATGGGGTATTCGAATAGATGAATCATTTTTTCTTGGAGGCCTTGAAAAAGGAATTTTCTTAAGAGAGTTTGCTGCAGATATTTTTTTCGATGACCAACAACAGCACTGCAATTCAGCCTCACAGTATGTCCCTACTGGTCATGTTCCTAGTGGCATTAAAAATATATAAAGCTTAATTGAGAACTTAATTATTGCTTAAACCCTTAAATGGATTTAATTGGTAAAATACTCATAATTAATTTAGCACTTCACTGATGTCAAAAAAAATTCAAGCAATTCGAGGGATGAATGATCTGTTACCATCAGAATCTAGTCTTTGGAGTGCATTAGACGAAACCATTAATAATCTGATGGTTTCTTATGGCTATAAATATTGCAGCACCCCTATTGTTGAAAGTACAGAGACCTTTTCACGCGCAATTGGAGAAGTTACTGATATTGTCGAGAAGGAGATGTACACCTGGAAGGACACAAGTGGTGATTCATTAACTCTAAGACCTGAAGGCACAGCAGGTGTTGTTCGTATGATGATTGAACACAACTTACCTCGTGAAGGAATTCAAAAAGTTTTTTATAATGGCTCGATGTTTAGGCATGAGCGCCCTCAAAAAGGTCGATATCGTCAATTCCATCAGGTTGGGGCTGAAGTTTTTGGTGTTTCCGATGTAAAAATTGATGCTGAACTGATATCTATCACTGAATCACTATGGAAGTTACTTGGAATAAATGCCAGTTTAGAAATTAATACCCTAGGATCCAGTGAAAGTCGCTCAGCCTATCGAGAACTCTTGCATGATTTTTTTAGTGAAAATAAAGACAAGCTAGATGAAGATAGTCTTCGTCGCCTAGATACAAATCCTTTAAGAATTCTAGATAGCAAAAATAAAAAAATGGAAAACTTGATTTCAAATGCGCCAAAAATGATTGATCACCTTGATGAAGAATCTAGAATTCATTTCTCAACGCTAAAAAACTACTTAGATAGCCTTGAAATTCCTTTCGTTGTTAACCCTAAACTCGTAAGAGGCCTTGATTACTACAACCAAACTGTTTTTGAGTGGATTTCTAATGATTTAGGGTCTCAAGGTACTATTTGTGGTGGTGGAAGATATGATGGGCTTGTTGAAAAGATGGGTGGCAACCCAACTCCTGCTATCGGTTTTGCAATGGGCATAGAAAGGATTGCTTTAATAGTTAAAGATCAATCAAATCAAATCAATAAAACTAGACCTCACCTATATTTCGTAGCTTTAGGTGAAAAATCTCAAATTGAATCCATAAAATTATCTAAAAAAATTCTTAGCGCTCTACCTAGCATCATTATTACTAATGATATGAGTATGGGGAGTTTAAAAAACCAAATGAAAAAAGCTGACAAATCTAATGCTGACTTTGCTTTAATTCTAGGTGAAGAAGAATTATTAAATAACCAACTTAGTATTAAGCCTTTAAAAGGTCAAGGTGCTCAGCAATTAATTAAGCTAGAGGGTATCATTCACCATCTTGAGGAGATATTATGAAAAACTTTATTGAAATTAGCGATTCAGAAGAAGAGCAAGTAGACAAAATTAAAAAATGGTGGAATAGCAACGGTAAACAAATTATTGCTGGTGCTGTAATTGGACTTGTTGGAGTTTTTGGCTGGAATTATTATAATGATTATCAAGACAATCAGGCATTAAATGCTAGAACCTTGTATCTAAATTATGCAGCAGATTCTAATAATGTTGGCGCCTATAATAAGCTCATCAAAGAACACTCTTCAAGTACCTATACAGATCAAGCTACACTTCTGATGGCTAAATATCTATTTGATGCTGGAAGCTACTCTCTTGCACTTGATGCAATCAAGCCTCTAATAAGCAACCAAAGCAGCATAATTTCATCTACTGCAGTTTTAAGGGCAGCCTCAATCTATTTACAACTTGGTCAACATGATGAAGCACTGTCTACTCTTAATATAGAATCCGGAGAAGGATTTTCTGGTTTAATTTACAACCTTACTGGTGATGTTTATTTAGATCTTGGTAACTCTGATGAAGCTAAAAAATATTATCTTTTAGCAATTGAAAATATCACTGAGAACTCAAATCTAACTCAACTAATTCAGATCAAGCTTGACGATCTAAATTAATTTAAAGAAGTAAGCAAACTTATGGTGAGTTACCCTATCATCTCATTAGTTGGAAGACCTAATGTAGGTAAATCCACACTATTTAATCGTCTAAGTAAATCGAGACAAGCTCTTGTTTCAGACTTTGAAGGTTTAACGCGCGACCGTCAATATGCTTCTATTGAGCTGGATGATAACATCTACTGCTCTATTGTTGATACTGGTGGACTAACCAATGAAAACTCTCTAATTGACTCTGGAATTCAAGGTCAAGTCCTTAATGCACTTAATGAGTCTGATGTTATTTATTTTATTGTAAGCAATAAAGATGGAGTAACTTCACTAGATTTAGATATTGCCTCTCAGCTTAGAAGGTTGAAAAAAAATATTATCCTAGTGTGCAATAAAGCTGAAGGACTAAATAAAAGCTCGTCTTCCGAATTCTATGAACTTGGATTAGGCGACCCTTGCCTTATCTCAGCTGAACATAATCAAGGAATTCCAGACTTAATTGAAATAACTATACCCCTACTTCCAGAAATTATTGAAGTTGAGAGTCCGGAAGTTATAGGAATTGCAGTAGCAGTCTTAGGTAGACCAAATGTAGGAAAATCTACTCTAATTAATCGCATTTTAGGTGAAGAGAGGGTCTTAGCAATTGACCTTCCTGGTACTACTCGTGACACAATATTTATACCTTTTGAGCGCGAAGGTCAGCAATACACTTTAATTGATACCGCAGGAATAAGACGCAAAAGAAGCGTTGACGAAAAAGTTGAAAAGTTTAGCATTATCAAGGCGATAGATGCCTTAGAAGATTCCCATGTTGTAATTCTCGTTCTTGATGCTCACGAAGGTGTAACCGAGCAAGACGCAACATTACTAGGAATGATAGAGAATAAAGGTCGCGCTCTTCTAATAGTAATTAACAAGTGGGATGGGTTAGATGATTACCAAAAAAGTGAAGTAAAAAGAAAGCTTGACGTTAAGCTTTCATTTGTTAACTATGCTTCAATTCATTATATTTCAGCACTGCACGGCTCAGGTGTTGGTAAATTATTTAAACCAATTAAAAAGTCTTTTGAACATGCTGGTCAAAGATTCCCAACTTCATTACTTAACAAGATATTAGAGAAAGCAAATGATGCTCATCAACCTCCCCCAGTAGCTGGTAGAAGGCCAAGACTAAAATTCGTAAATCAGACTGACGTATTCCCACCAACTTTAATCTTCCATGGAAACCACGTCAATAATATCCCCAATAGTTATGAAAGGTTTTTAAAAAACTTCTTTATAAAATCTCTTAAAATTTCCAATACTCCGATAAAGATTGAGTATAAAGCTGGTGACAACCCATTTAAGGATAGAAAAAATACTCTTTCCGTGCGTCAAGTTCAAAAAAAGAGGCGTCTCATGAAGTTTGTAAAGAAGAAAAAGTAGAGTTATTTTTTTATAGATAATTAGAAGATTCTTTTATTAGAACCTCTTAACTGAGTATGCTGAAATTGCAAGTGGCGGCTTAGATTTTGTTACAATTGATTCTACAATCTCTGCAGTAATTGGTGCCAAGGTAAGGCCTATGTGTCCATGGCCAAAAGCATAAACAATATCATTACCCTTACTTGATTGAGATATTACAGGTCTACTATCAGGTATCGATGGACGAAACCCCAGCCAAGACCTACTCGGCTTCCCTAAATCTGGAAAAATACTCAAAGCACTATTGTGAAGGTAATCAACCCTATGTTGAGATATAGTCGTACTTAAACCACCAAGCTCTACTGTTCCAACTACTCGCAACCTTCCAGTCATTGGAGACATATAAAAACCTTTTTCACTATAACAACATGGCCTATTAAGCAACGGTTTCTCCATATCATACTCAACATGATAGCCTCGCTCTGCATCCAAAGGAATATAATCCCCAACCTGTTTAGCAAATTTTTTAGAGTAAGCGCCAGCTGAAATTACTAAATGCTTCGCAATAATTTTTGAATTATCGGATAAAACAACTTCAACCCCTTCGCTACATCTTTCAATACTAGTGGCACCTTTTTTTATAAATTGACAGCCTTTTTTGATAACCGCATCCAGTAAAAGTTTCATTATTTTGCCAGGATCACTCATATAAGCTCCATCAGGAAAGAATGATGCTCCCCCTCTAATATTTTTTAGGTTTGGTTCTAATTTACCGAGCTCTATTGGGCTCAACATTTCGACATTTAAACCAAGCATTTTTCGATTAGCCATGTCTTTTTTACCTATCTCATATGAAGATTTAGTTTGATAAAAATAAAGAGTACCATTACTTTTTAGTATCGAGTTTGCCTCTATCTGCTCTACTAATAACTCCCAACGCTTTCGTGAATCAAACAATAGCTCTGTGATGGCTTTGGCATTTATTGCGGCCTGTTTTGGCATTGACTGATACAAAAATCTCAATAGCCATGGAGCTAAAGACAAAATTTCAGAGGGCTTTATTGATATAGGGCTTTTTTTATCTAGTAGTAGAGAAGGTATTTTCCTAAAAATATCGGGAGATCCAATAGGCAGGACAGCATACTCGGCGATCGTACCTGCATTGCCATAAGATGCTCCAGTACCAGGCTCTTCAGGGTCTATAAGTATTACTTCACGCCCAGAATTGAGTAATCTTAAGGCAGTAGCTAATCCTACAACCCCACCCCCTAAAACTACAATATCAGTTTTAATCATTCAAAAAGTATTAAAGATATTAGAAGCGTTCTAGATTTAATTATATAAAAAAAATTAAGAAAGTATTAAGTTATGCGCTTTTTTTGCTGCCTCTATAAAACTCTCAAACAGTGCATGACCATCTCTCGGGGTAGAAGTAAATTCTGGATGGAATTGACATGCAACAAACCAAGGGTGATCTGAAATTTCAATCATCTCAACTAAAGAGCCGTCATTAGATCTACCAGAAACAATTAGTCCAGCCGCCTCAATTTTAGAAATGAGTTTGTTATTAACTTCATATCTATGGCGATGCCGCTCTATAACTTTGTCAGCACCATAAATTTTATGCGAACGACTACCTTTAACTAGTTCACATTCTTGACCACCAAGCCTCATAGTGCCTCCCAAATTCGATTCTGTGTCACGCTTTTGAGTATTACCATTTTCATCCTCCCACTCTGTAATCAGACCAATAACAGGGTACTGTGTATTTTCATCGAACTCAGTGCTATTTGCACCCTTCATATTCACCATATTACGAGCAAACTCAATTATTGCAACCTGGAGTCCTAAACAAATCCCTAAAAACGGAATTTTATTTTCTCGAGCAAATTGAACGGCCTTGATTTTGCCTTCGATACCGCGAATACCGAAGCCGCCTGGAACTAGAACTGCACTCATTTTACTTAAACTATCAGCGCCATTTTTTTCAATATCTTCAGAATCAAAGTAATGGATATTTACTTTCGTTTGAGTATGAACACCAGCATGAATTAGTGCTTCAGATAGCGACTTATATGACTCAGTCAAATCCATATATTTACCTACCATAGCAATATCTACACTGTGGTTAGGCCTCCCTAAACGAGAAACAAAATTATTCCATTCTTTTAAGTCTGCAGTAGCGCAGTCAAGACCTAACTTTGATACAACAATATCATCGAGACCTTGGTTATGAAGGACTTCAGGAACTTTATAGATAGTGTCTTGATCCAAAGAAATAAAGACTGAATTTTCAGGGACATTTGTAAATAGCGCAATTTTCTTTCGATCAGAATCTGCAAGTGGATACTCGGAACGACAGATAAGTATATCTGGTTGGATTCCGATTCCTCTAAGTTCCTTGACTGAGTGCTGTGTTGGTTTTGTTTTAAGTTCGCCAGCAACTTTAATGAAAGGGAGAAGGGTCAGATGAATAAATAAAGTATTTTCACGACCTAACTCTAAACCCATTTGACGAATTGCCTCCAGAAATGGAAGTGATTCAATATCACCAGCTGTACCGCCAATTTCAACCAGAGCAACATCTGCGTCTTCAGCGCCCTCTCTAGTTAACTTTTTTATTTCATCAGTAATGTGAGGAATAATTTGAACGGTCGCCCCAAGATAGTCTCCCCTTCGCTCTCTCTGAATAACATTTTCATAAACTCTACCAGCAGTAAAGTTATTTTTCTTTCCGAGCTGAGTACGCACAAACCTCTCATAATGACCTAAATCAAGATCCGTTTCTGAACCATCGTTGGTAACAAAGACTTCGCCATGCTGAAAAGGACTCATAGTTCCTGGATCAACATTTATGTAGGGATCTAGCTTCAGAAGGGTGACATTTAGTCCGCGTGTTTCAAGAATTGAAGCCAAAGAAGCGGAGGCTATCCCCTTACCTAAAGAAGAAACAACACCACCGGTTATAAAGATGTATTTTGTCATCTAAAACTAACAAAGTTTGAAATAGCTATGATACACAAATTTGTGTAGAATATGGGCACATCCAATTAAACAAATCATGATGAGTTATAGACAATTTGTAAAACGACTCTTTCCATACATTAAAAGCCACATAGGAAAACTTGTTTTCACATCGCTAATGATGGTTTTTGCGACTGTATTAGAAGCATCAATACCTGAAATTACAGGACAAATAGTTGACACATTATTTGCAGTTGAACGCTCAAGTGATGCAGCTTTTACCTATTCTTTAGCTCTATTTGTCGTCATTGGTTTGAGCTCATTGTTTGCACTAACATCTATCAGCACTAGTTCTTGGGTCTCAAATAAGGTAATTATGGACCTTAGAGTCGATATGTTTTCTAAACTTCTAAAGCTTCCTAAAAGCTACTTTGATAATAATACCACTGGTCAAACACTCTCTAAACTCACCTTTGATGTTGAACAGATCTCTGCAGCAGCGTCAACTATATGGCTTGAATTTATTAAATCATCTTTAACAGTGGTCATCTTAACGGGCTATCTGTTTTACAAAAACTATCTATTAAGCCTCACCCTTCTTGTGCTTCTTCCTCTAGTCTATTTAGCCGTAAAACTTTCCACCTCTCGAATAAGAAAAGGTTCTAAAAAGGTTCAAGACTCTATGGGAGGAATGACTCATCTCCTTGATGAAAATATTTCAGGTAACGACCTGATTAAAATCTATAACGCACAGGAAAGTGAGAAAAATAAATTTTTTAATATTATTAATATTATTCGCCAACAACGATTTAAAGTTGACTTGGCAGGAGGTGTTAACACTTCTATCGTTAACATACTTATTGGGTTATGTTTGGCTGTCGTTGTTTTTTTATCATCAACCTACTTAATAATGAGTGCGGGTGATTTTCTAGCATTCTTTACTGCTATGGGAATGTTAGTAAAACCAGCCAAGACTCTTATTAATATCAATAAACCTCTTCAACAAGCTTTAGTAGCAGCGATTAGTGTCTTTAGCCTGATTGATGAAAAGTCTGAAGAAAATATAGGTGAACAATTAATGAGTAATGTAGAAGGCGACATAATCTTTCAAAATGTAAGTTTTTCATATAATGATGAAAAAGTCTCATTAAATAATATAAATCTGACCATAAAACAAGGTGAGACAATTGCTCTTGTGGGTTCAACTGGAAGCGGAAAAACAACCCTGATTAATCTTTTAATACGTTTCTATAATCCTACAAATGGCAAGATATTAATCAACAACAAAGATATTAATAGTTTTGATTTGGAATCTTTTAGATCTAACTTTTCTTTCGTTGATCAGAATGTACGCCTATTTAATGACACTATTAGCGGCAATATTGCATTCGGACAAAAAGATAAAATGACAATGGACTCAATAGTCGACGCTGCAAAGATCTCTAATTCAATCGAATTCATTGAAAAACTCGATGATAAGTTTGAATCTGAAATTGGCGAAGATGGGGTAACTCTTTCAGGCGGCCAAAGACAAAGACTCTCAATTGCTCGAGCAATAGCCAAAGACAGCCCAATTTTAATTCTAGATGAAGCAACCTCAGCACTCGACTCTGCAACCGAAAAATTAGTTCAGTCAGCAATCAATAAAATACAGCAAGGCCGAACTACAATTATCATAGCACATCGATTAAGCACTATTCAGAATGCTGATCGCATTATTGTTCTCAAAGACGGTGAAATTATTGAGCAAGGCTCTCACAATGAATTACTTGAAATTTCTGGGGAATACTCTAAGCTCAACCAGCAACAAATTTCATGAACTAGCTAGAGCCAGCATTTAGTCTCACTAAAGCCTTACCCGAATCCAAAGCACTCCTAACCATTTCAGCAGCTAATGGCAATGTTTGAGACCCTCTAAGATGCCACAGAATTAAACTTGCAGAATAGACGAGACCATCATAAAACATACCTTTATCCCCAGATAGCGCAGAACAACCCAAATCAACTACATGCTTTGCTAATAAATCTTTATCTTTTAAATTTTCAAACTTTTTTGGAAAACTAATAGAGCGCAACTCGCTATCAATGCCTAGCAATTTTGGATCTATATCAACTCTATTTTTTTCAATACCACCGTAATAGGAAATCATTAATCCTTTCTGTCTCAGTGATGGCACTACTCCTCCCTCAACTCCACGAATTAAAAGGCTGCTAGTAAATCCTGCCTTCTCACACAGAGATGCGTAAATGGGTGGGTAAGCTTTATGTACATATCCCAATATAGAATGAGTATTTACTCCTCTTATTGGCCCAATCAAGGTCTCAAGCGTATTAAGAACAGTTCTTTTAATGACTTGATTTCTTAGTGGCACCAAATCGTGCAGTGGTTTACAATATTGGTTTTGGTCCACATAAGACCAACCAATAGCTTGATCTTCAACTCTGTTTACTGCCTCAGTAACTGATAAATCAACGTTTAGTCCTAAAGCTTGGTTTATATGTCGATGTGTTAATCCATATTTTGGAGAAACAGAATCTAAACCATGAATGACACACGGAAACCCCAACTCTGCAAGTAATGGTGGCAAGAAAGAGGAAATTGGAACTGAGCGATTATAGCCACTATAGGGGTCACCTATATCCACTAGATTTTCAACAGTAGAGTGTTTGCAATCAACTAACTTTAATAATGCCACAAGAATGCCAATGTTTTCATCCATCGTTTCGCGCTTCATTCTCATTGCAATCAAGAATATAGCGCTCTGAACATCGCTTATCTCATTAGCAAGGATTGCTGTCATTGCCTGCTCTGACTCTTCAAGCGATATACTCTTACTAAGTTCAGGTCCGGTTGCGATTCTCTGAATAATAGAATGCATCAGTTCTTGTGGGTTCATTATAAATCCTCCAGTTTAACTAATACAAGGCCCGATTCTAGCTTTACTTGGAATGTTATAAGGGTCTCAAGTTCTTTTAAGAGATTAGGTGAAGGCGGGACTTCTAATGGTTTGAACCACATTAGCGAAAGTTGTTAGAAGAGCGTCCATACTCTGTTGCTATCAAGCTGTTCTCTGCACTGAGAAAGTTGTCTCTTATAGGTGTTAGATTTGCTTTCAACTTTTTTTGCAATATCAATAAGCCATGCTTTACCTTCATAACTCTTATTGTTATAACCGCCATGGCCTTCATGGTATGCAAGATATTGACGATATGCATCCGTCTTACTAATCTTAGATCGAAGCGCAGACTGATTAGCATACCAACCAACAAAATCCATAGCATCAGTGAAATTATCTCTTTTAGCCGTCTTATTTCCTGTTTTGAGTTGGTACCAATCCCATGTCGCTTTCTTGGCCTGGGTATAGCCGAACGAGTCTGTTGGTCTAGCGCCAGGTATTATTCCAAAAATTTTGTTTCTTGGTGGCTTGGCTTTCGATGCAAAGTGCGACTCCTGATAAATAATTGCTAATTGCAAATGCATAGGAACTTTCCATTTTTCTTCACTCGCCTTGGCGGCACGATACCAGCTTACCTTTTCATCAAGCAAATTACAGATATTTGTAACCTCTCTTGCTGGCGTTGAAAAACACCCTGAAAGAACAATTAAAACCGCTACACTTAGAACAATAAGTTTTTTCATTAATGATATTTAAAGAATACAAAATAAGCAATGATTAACTGAAATACAAATAAAGCGCATAACATAAATTTAATATCATTATCAGTCAGTGGCTTATACTCTTCAGCTACCTTTTCAAGCTTTACATCAACAGCAACCAAACCCTTTTCAGAACTTTCAACTTTAAATTTAACCCTAGTATCGCTTCTTAAGCGGGACTTGTTGTAAATATTTTTTTGGTGAACAAAATACTTTTCACCATCATCACCGGTTATAAATCCATAACCTTTTGTACCAAACTGGGCTACTATGCCCGTCATTTTCTTTGCCATTACGTTCTCACTTTTTGCAGACAATATACTGCTTTTTCAACAAAATCTACCCCTTGAAGTAGAAACATTGGCTCATTCTCAATATCATTAATACATTCAAGCTCTCGACACTGAAAAGAACCCATATAAAGCGAATCAACCTCAGATTTGCTAACTGCAAATGGCGGGCCAATCCGTTGGTGTTGAGGGTAATTCAAGGTTAACAATAATATCCTTACACCATCGGATATTATATCACTTAAATGTTTCACGTATTTTTCTCTTAAGACCTCATCCAGTGCAATTAGTGATGCTCGGTCATAAACAGCCTTGACACCTTCTAGATGCTTTATTGTTAATCTAAAGAAATCACCACAATAAATTTGGATATTTTTACCGTGATATAGTAAAAATTTACCAACCTTAGTGACTTTGTAAGTTAAATTATTTTCTAAAAAAAACTGCTCAACAGCAATTTTGCTCATCTCGACACCCACAACAAAGAAGCCTCTACCAAGAAGATAAATCATATCGTTGCTTTTTCCGCATAGAGGTATAAATACCTTATCTCCAGTTACCAAGTTAAGTTCACTTAGTCTCTCAATTAATTGGAGATTAACCTCATCTGCATGCCAACCTATATTATTGTTTTCCCATCTGCTCAGCCAGTCAGTCATATTTAATCCTTGATATAATAGTACCCAAGTTTCGTTAACCTTATAAAGCAAAAACATAATACTATGAAAATCATTTTAGAGCATATATTATTTTCTAAGGTTGAAATACCAGTAAAGGGCCTTGAATACAATTTAATTAATGGACCGTTAGCGTTATGACTATCGGCATTGGTGACTGGTCAGATTACCTCTCTCAAGAAAAAGAAAAGGATTACTTTAGATCTCTATACACCTTTCTAAATAATAGAATCGATAAAGACATCTATCCACCAAGGGGGAGCTGGTTTAAAGCTTTCGAATATTCCAGCTTTGCATCGACTAAGGTCATCATTCTTGGTCAAGACCCCTATCATGGTGAAGGCCAAGCTGAAGGGTTGAGTTTCTCAGTCCCAAAAGGGATTACGATACCACCATCACTAAGAAACATCTATAAGGAGCTTGAGGAGGATGATGTCGATTTCACTAATCCTGATCATGGCAATCTAATCTCTTGGGCGCAGCAAGGGGTTTTACTACTTAACAGTGTTCTCACTGTTGAAAAAAATACCCCAGCAGCGCATGCAAACCAGGGTTGGGAGTTATTTACAGATCAGGTCATTAATCTATTAAATGACAACAAAGATCATTTAGTTTTCATTCTTTGGGGGGCTTATGCAAACAAAAAATCTGAATTAATTAATATTGATAAACATCTAATACTTAGTGCCCCTCACCCCTCACCCTTTTCAGCGCATAAAGGCTTCTTCGGATGCAAGCACTTTTCTAAAACTAATCACTACCTTGAATCAAGTAAACAGCAAGCCATCGACTGGAGAATACCTTTATGAAATTAATGATTGATGATGCGGTTTGGGGTTTTAAAGAAATCTTTTCTGATTTTGGTGAAATTGTTACTCTCCCTGGAAGAGAAATTGACCGTCAAAGTCTACTGGATTGTGAGATATTAATAGTAAGATCAAGAACAAAGGTCAATAAGGAACTACTCGAAGGAACTAAGGTCCGATTTGTAGGCTCGACCGTTGCTGGACTTGATCATATTGACGAGACTTATTTGCAAGAAAACAATATAACTTTTGCATCCGCTCAGGGATGTAATGCGAACGCTGTTGCGGAATATGTGATCAGTGCTCTTGCAAACCTTGCTAACGATTACAGTTTCGATTTATCTAGCAAAACGCTAGGAATTATTGGTGTTGGTAATGTAGGTTCTAGACTAGATTTCAAAGCAAAACAGCTAGGAATAACGACTCTTCTTAATGACCCACCTCGCCAAGAAATTGAAGGAAATAAAGGATTTTTTGACCTTAATACAGCGCTCAGTGCTGACATTGTGACCTTCCATACACCGCTAACCTTTACAGGCTCATATCCAACCCACAACCTCCTTGGGAGTCATAATTTTGATTTTATTACTGAGAACACTATTGTAATTAATACTGCTCGAGGAGGCATTGTTGATGAAAATCTATGGGAAAACACTAAAACAAAAGCCAATGTAATTGACTGTTGGGTAGACGAACCCAATATTAACTCTAAACTCCAAAGCTCAGCCTACTGGGCAACCCCTCATATCGCAGGTCACTCAATTGATGCGAAGTTTATGGGTAGTTATATGATTTATAAGGACTTATGTAGCTTTACTAAGACTCCTTTAAAGAATGAAGTTGAACATCTTATAAATCCAGCAGTAGTTACTATTAATGAAAATACACTTCACGAAACTCTTAATGCAATATATCCATTCATTGATGACCATCTAGCAATAAAAAATATTTCAAAATTCGAGGACTACCGTAGGAATTACCCTGATCGCTTTGAATGGAGACATTTTAAAACTCGATTTGATATTCCTCAAGCCAAAAAATAGCCCGACTATTAATTTGGAAGTGCTATATATCTACTATAGCCTAGCAGGCTGAATATGGAACAACTAAAAACTACCAGTAACAGCTTTTTCATATTAACCGCAAGCTCCTCCAAAACGGCTGCGAATGATGATTTCTTTGGCGGTAGCAGAACTGACATTAAATTTACGCGCTAGATAGTTTAAGCTCTTATGTTGATAGGTATAGAGCATTACCATCATATAGATTTCGTCGTCGCTAACGATTGCACTATTGTTGTTGTGTTTAAATGATTTTTGTCCTCTTGCCATTTTTATAGGAGTATTTTGGTAATAGTATAATTCTA
>ERZ1047821.858-NODE-858-length-20551-cov-6.633587_pt1 | contig 20551 bp, 20 predicted proteins | sample MGYA00383096_ERZ1047821 | MGnify/ENA primary metagenome ERZ1047821 (study PRJEB29581, sample SAMEA5548366) | metagenome | biome: marine; feature: coastal; material: water | depth 25 m | study: Short-term variability in the microbial, nano- and picoplankton... | reverse complement strand
GTTTCATTGGACCGAAGCGTAAAGTTTCCGGACCACGCTCAACCATCACCTCAATTGGCAGACAGCCTTCAAAAGGACGTGTGTCCTCAAACTGATGCAGTTCAACTTTTTCTGCCTGTTGCACTGCTTCTATAAAAGACTGATATTGCCCGCGATGCATCGGACAGTTTAAATAATCAGCCTCACCTTTTCCGTAACGTGACGCGCGGAAAGTAAGATTCTTGTCGATTGATTCAGCAGTCACGACTGGAGCAATTGCGTCATAAAATGACAAATATTGTGTGCCCAGAATATCCTGGAGAGAAGTAGCGAGGGCATCCGAAGTTAATGGTCCTGTGGCAAATAAAACAAATGAATGAGCGTCAATCAGTTTTGCGACATCTGTAACTTCCTCATTGCAAAAACTTATCAGCGGATGAGCTTTTAACTGAGCTGTTACTGCTTCAGCAAATGGTTCTCTGTCAATGGCAAGGGCTTGTCCGGCAGGTACAGAAAATTTTTCTCCGTTCTTTAAAATCATGGATTTGTGCAGAGCCATTTCTGCTTTGAGCAAACCATGTGCGTTTTCTACCGCACGACTTTTGAATGAATTACTGCAGACCAGTTCAGCACAATTTCCGCTTTTATGGGCTTGAGTCATGCGTACCGGACGCATCTCAAAAAGCCGAACCGAGTGTCCGCGCTCAGCCAATTGCCACGCCGCTTCTGACCCCGCTAGCCCAGCCCCAACAACAGCAACTATTTGTTTTTCTTGTATTTTTTGCATTTGTTTTAGTTAATTATTTTTACGCTAACTTTATGTATATGTTTTAGTTTAAACTCTCTGCTGATTGTTTTAAGACTACTGACCAAGCTCCAATGCTAATAGTTCAATTGGAAAGTGGAAAGTTCAAAATAATTACCTGAAAATAATAAGGTAATTTTTGGGTAATGCCAAGGAAGAGAAGAATTTATGAACCGTCGCCAAGACACCGTTCCGGGGCTTTGAGCAAAGTTATAGAGTGTTTCTGACTTGTGAATAATTACTGGGGAATACTCACAGAAGAAGATGGGGTTGGTTTTAGGCGGATCAGTCCAGAAATCGTCTTCTCCATTCAATTCAATCCAAGAAAACTTGCCAGTGCATAAGAAGTCCCAATAAGTTTCAGGGGCGGATTTCCTGTATTCATGGACTAACTCACCAGAACAAGGTTCAGCGATCAATAACCGAAGTGCTTTATTTCCTCACCTTTTTCATCAATATCAGTCATGGCCTGGATACCCATTTCGAGGTGCATATCCACATATTTGGCAGTAACTTTTTTATCCATTTCCTGTGTTTTAACACCTTCCGGAAGCAACGGCATATCTGAAACAAGGAGAATTGCTCCACGGGAAATTTTATTGGCATGTCCCACTATAAAGAGAGTAGCGGTCTCCATATCAATTCCAATCGCGGAAAGTTCAATCAGTCTTTTACGGAATTTATTGTCCCATTCCCAGACTCTGCGATTGGTGGTGTAAATGACACCGGTACGGTATTCCTGACCATAAGCGAGTACTGTGTCAGAGACAAATTTATGCAGTTTGAAAGAAGGTAAAGCAGGAACTTCCGGAGGCAGATAATCATTGCTCGTTCCTTCTCCGCGGATTGCTGCAATCGGGATAATATAACGTCCTATTTCTGCAGTTTGTTTTAGACCTCCGCATTTGCCTAAAAACAATACACCCTTGGGATTACAGGCTGTGAGCAGATCCATAATCGTTGCAGCGTTAGCTGAACCGATACCGAAGTTTATGATGCTCAGTCCGTTTTTATTAGTCGCGGTTTGCATCGGACCGCCCTCTCCCCTTATTTCACAATCGAAACGTTCGGCAAACTTGGTGATATAATTACTAAAATTTGTCAGTAAAATATAATCACCAAATTCAGCAATCTCTGTTCCTGTATAGCGAGGAAGCCAGTCACGCGTAATCTCTATTTTTGTTTTCATAAAAAGTTCCGGTTGTTAAAATTTGAGTTCCTTACTAGTTTCCCATAATTTTGGATGTATCTCAAACACTCACTTTCATTTTGCAAGTGCAGTATTTGAAAAAATTCATCAGCTGTGTTATTTAAAGCGACGTGCTAATGACAAGTTGCATGAGTACAACAAGCATAACAGGAATGTCAATTTTAATTAGATTTAACAAGACTGAAGAAGTAACAGCAAGTAATTCAGCTGACATAGGTTGCTGATTTGACTTTAAAGGGAGGGATCTTGTGACTTAAGGAAGTGTAAGAAAAACGGAAGCACCCCGAGTGAGCAGTGCTTCCGAAAGCAGGAACAAAAGAAATTACATTGCATCCCAGATTGCGTGACTCCAGGCACCGTTAGGTCTCTTGGAAATCACAGGGTCTGAATCAGATGACATTAGTACGTCAACTGTACGCTCATAATCAGCTGGCACCAAATAACCGACACCTTGTGGCTGATTTCCAACCAATTTGCTTATTTCACGCATCATTCTACGTTGATGTTTTTCTGTCTGTGCACCAGTATCGTCATTTTCCAAGACGATATCTGCTGCCTCATCCGGATGATTTCCCGCATACTTCCAACCTTTGATGGATGCTCTGAGGAAGCGCCCCATTTTACTGACGAAAGCCTTGTTTTTCAGATTGTTTTCCATCACATATAAACCATCTTCTAAGGTAGAAACACCTTGTTCTTCATACTTGTATACAACCAATTCAGAAGGACTGAGGCCTGCATCAACGATCTGCCAGTATTCATTATAAGTCATGGTTGAAACGCATTCAGCCTGCTTCTGCAGAATTGGATCCACGTTAAAACCCTGCTTCAAAACTGTCACGCCGTTTGAACCACCGGTGGTTGGAATACCTAATTTGCTCATCCAACTCAGGAAAGGATATTCGTTTCCGTAAAACCAGACACCCAGCGTTTTCCCGCGAAAATCAGCAGGAGATTTAATTCCGCTGTCTTTACGGCAGGTAAGCATCATTCCAGATTTCTTGAAAATCTGCGCGATGTTAACCAGTGCTACACCTTTTTCACGTGAAGCCAATGCTGAAGGCATCCAGTCTACAACCACATCTGCTCCTCCTCCTGCAATCACCTGCGGCGGAGCAATGTCCGGCCCGCCCGGTTTAATTGTTACGTCCAGTCCTGCGGCCTGATAATAGCCTTTATCTTGTGCTACATAATAACCTGCAAACTGAGCCTGTGTGACCCATTTCAACTGAATGGTCACTTTATCTGCTGCTTGTGCGGAAAATGCCAGCCCGGTTGCCAGTATTACCATCACCATTTTTTTCAATATACTCATTTTTTACTCCATAATAAATTAAGGTCAGACTTACTTTTTAAATTCAGTCAAGTCAGCCGACACGGAAAGAGGGGTGCCATCCTGTGAACTGCCGCTCCAGAAAAGCCAGCAGAGCGTAGAACAACGACCCTGACAATGCTGCCACCGCAATGGATGCCCATACGACGTCAACATTCATTCGGCCGATTTCGGTTGAGATACGAAATCCCATTCCGACAATCGGTGTACCAAAGAACTCCGCTACAATCGCGCCGATCAGCGCCAGAGTAGAGTTGATCTTTAATGCGTTAAAAATAAAAGGTAGCGCATTTGGAAGCCGTACCTTGATCAGCATCTGCCAATAATCTGCAGCATATGAGTGCATCAAGTCAAGTTCCATTCTACCTGTGGACTTTAATCCTGTCAGCGTATTGACCAGCATCGGAAAAAAAGTCATCATCATCACAACAGCAGCTTTTGACTGCCAGTCAAAACCAAACCACATGACCATGATTGGTGCCACGCCCACAATAGGCAAAGCACTTGCCAGATTTCCAAGCGGTAGCAGTCCTCTCTGTAAAAATGGAATTTTATCAACCAGAACTGCCACTACAAATCCAGACCCACAACCAAGAAAAAATCCGGCCAGCACTGCTTTCATAAATGTTTGCTGAAAATCAGCCCAGAGCATTTCAAGAGAATTAGCGAAGGCTATTCCGATCAGAGACGGTGGCGGAAGTATAACCTGCGGTACCTCGAAGCCTACCGTTAACATTTCCCACAAATAAAGCAGCATTCCGCCGAATAAAACAGGAACCAGTAAATTGATAACGACAGCCATTTTTTTGTTGAGACGTGTATCTACACTCGACCAGAATCCCATTAACTGCCACATCAGTCCAACCAGCGTAACTACATAAAGCCAGATCCCCCAGCTTATAGTAGGTTCAACTGAATGTACGCTGTTTAAGCTTGCCAGGCATCCGGAAGTAATCAGCAAACTGATCATAATTTTTCCCGGCATACCCTTAATTACAGTTGGTCTTAAAATAACTAAAACCGAAGCAATAAAAGGCTGCAGAGCATACCATAAAGTGCCAACTCCATGGAACATCCAGTCCCTTGAAAACAAAAACTGAATCACAAAAGCAATGCTGAAAATCCAATTGAGTATAGGGATATTTTTCATAGCTGAACCCCCATTCTTTTTTGAACTCTGCGTTCCAAAACAGTCATCATTAAAACGAGTGTTCCTGCAACAAGCGAAGCTACTATCAAAGCGCTCCAGATCTGTACGGTCTGTCCGTAGTATGAGCCGGTCAACAAACGGGCACCTAAACCTGCTCTTGCACCGGCAGGTAATTCACCCACAATCGCGCCAACCAGACTGATTGCGATTGACACCTTGAAACTGGCAAACAAAAACGGAGTAGAGGCCGGCCAGCGTAATTTCCAGAAAAACTGTGATTTTGTCGCATTGTAGGTTTTCATCAAATCGAGATGCATCGGATCTGGTGAACGTAAGCCCTTGACCATACCGATCGCAATCGGAAAAAAACAAAGATAAGCCGAAATTATTGCTTTTGGTAAAAGTCCTGTAACTCCAATTGCCCCTAAAACTACAATGATCATTGGTGCAATTGCCAAAATCGGAATTGTCTGTGAAGCAATTATCCACGGTAAAACGCTTTTATTTAAGGTGCTAACGTGAACAATACCCACAGCAAGTAAAATCCCTAAAATAGCACCCATTGCAAATCCTACCATGGTTGAGGAAATTGTGACCCAACCGTGATAAACCAAGCTGCGTTTGGAAGATATCTTTTGCTGAAATATTGATTTATTAAGGTCTAAGATAATCTGATGTGGAGCCGGCATGATTGGTCGATCCATTGACCATGAATCATCAACGAGCTTGGAAAAGTCCCACTCAACTTTATGCCGTTCGTATTTGTCGATTAAAACCGCAGAATTGAGATAGACCGCTCCGGCATACCAGAAAATCGCAGTGAAGGCGAGCACGGTTGTAATCGAAACAAATGATGAGTTACGGAACCAGTTCATTTCAGATATTTTAATCAATCATAGCTGTGTCCTGCCCGCAGACCTTCACGGATACGGTGAGATAGATCAAGGAATTCCTGCGTTTCCCGCATATCAAGGGTACGTTTTTCCGGCAGTGGACTATCAATTACATCAATAATCTTTCCGGGACGGGGAGACATAACCACAATTTTTGTAGAAAGATAAGCAGCTTCCGGAATTGAGTGAGTCACAAAGACAACCGTCTTTTGCGTTTGCTCCCAAAGTTTGTGGAAGTGCTCGTTGAGTTGATCACGGACTATTTCATCCAGTGCCCCAAACGGTTCATCCATCAGCAATAAATCAGGATAAAATGTAAGGGCACGCGCGATTGAAACACGCTGTTGCATACCGCCAGAAAGCTGCCAGGGGAATTTTTTTTCGAAGCCAGTGAGGTCCACCATTTCCAGTACTTCAGCGGCACGTTTGTTTTGCTCCGCTTTTTTAACACCCATAATTTCCAAAGGCAGTTTGAGATTGCCTTCAACGGTACGCCAGGGGTAAAGCGCGGGTGACTGAAAGACATAACCGTATGCACGCTGCAAACGGGCTTCTTCCGGAGACATACCGTTTATTTTTATTTCACCACCGGTGGGTTTTTCAAGATCCGCAATCACCCGCATCAGCGTGGTTTTTCCACATCCGGAAGGACCTATAAGTGAAATAAAATCACCTTTATTGATTTCCAGATCAATCTCCGAAAGTGCGTGTACAGGACCGTCTGCTGTTTCGAAAACTAAATCTACTTTACAGGCCTCAACAACCCGGGAACAATCTTCCATTACGATGACCGCTCCACAGAGGTAGGAGCAGTAGCTGAACTTCGTTTTTCAACCGCGCTGTAATACGGAGCAAAACATGGACGCTCAACATAGCGTCCGACACCACGTTCAGTACGAACTTTACCGTTTTGATAAACCACTAGCCCCTGGCTGATAGTCGCAACGTTGATACCGGTCAGTTCCATCCCTTCAAAAATATTGAAATCAATATTTTGATGATGGGTTTTTGCGGAAATTGTATGAGTTGCAGATGGATCAAAAATCGCCAAATCCGCATCACTGCCTTCTGCAATCATGCCTTTTCGCGGATAAATATTGAAAATCTTTGCGGTGTTTGCTGAAGTAACCGCGACAAATTCGCTCATGGTTAAACGGCCGGTGTTGACGCCATGCGTCCAGAGAACATTCATTCGGTCTTCGATACCGGCTGTTCCATTTGGAATTTTGCGGAAATCATCTTTACCCATCGCTTTCTGGTCTGCACAAAAGCAGCAGTGATCGGTGGCTGTTGTCTGTAAATCTCCAGACTGAAGACCACGCCAAAGAGCTTCTTTGTTGCCTTTTGGACGGAAGGGTGGGCTCATCACGTGTGCAGCCGCAAATTCAAAATCCGGATTACGGTAAACACTGTCATCAACCAACAGATGTCCTGTTAGTACTTCGCCATAAACGCGTTGACCTTCACGCCTTGCTCTGGCGATTTCATTGAGAGATTGTGAGCATGAATTATGAACCAAATACAGAGGTACATCAATCATCTGCGCAAAACGAATCGCTCGGTTTGCTGCTTCTCCTTCTACCTGAGGCGGTCTTGACTGAGGATGTCCTTCCGGACCTGTAATACCGCTGTCAAAAATTTTCTTTTGGAAATGATCGACCAATTCGCCGCTTTCCGCGTGGACTGTGCAAATAGCACCCAGTTCACGGGCACGGGTGAAACTGTTGACAAGTATTTCGTCATCAGCCATGATTGCACCTTTATAGGCCATAAAGTGTTTGAAACTGTTTACTCCATAATCACGGCTAAGAGTGCCCATCGCTTCATGAACAGAATCGTCCCACCAGGTGATTGCCACATGGAAACTGTAATCTGTCGCAGATTTTTCAGCCCAGCCACGCCAGGTGTGATATCTTTCCAGAACATCCTCCTGTGGACCCGGAATCACAAAATCAATAATCATCGTAGTTCCACCTACCGCACCTGCTGTTGTGCCGGAAAAGAAATCTTCAGAGGCAACTGTTCCCATGAAAGGGAGTTCCATGTGAGTATGCGGATCAATTCCTCCGGGCATCACATAACAACCTCCTGCATCAACAATATCCACTCCTGAAGGTGCGTCCATGTCAGGACCTACAGCCTGAATAATTCCATCCTCACAATAAACATCCGCACGGAATGTCTGATCCGCGTTGACGACTGTTCCACCTTTTATAATTACTGACATCTTGTCCCCTTCTTGATAGTTTTAAAGTTCTCTAGTTTTGATTATTTTCAACCCTCATCGGATTATTTGGATGGGTTGTCCAGTTCTGATATTCTGTTCCTGAATCAACTCGTTCCATGGTGATACAGTCTGGCACAGGACAGGCAAACATGCAGAGATTGCAGCCAACGCATTCTTTATCAATGACCTCAAAACGCCGTTCACCGTTGGCTTTAATTTCACGAATAGCCTGGTGTGACCCGTCCTCACATGAAATATGACACAATCCACAATGGATGCAAGTCGATTCGTCAATTCTGGCTTTGATATCATATTTCAGGTTTAGATATTGCCATTCCGTCACATTCGGAACTGCCATTCTCCTGAAGTCCTCCATAGTAGCATAACCCTTTTCGTCCATCCAGTTGTTGAGGCCATCTATCATGTCATCCACAATTTTAAAACCATAGTGCATTGCGGCGGTACAAACCTGAACACCACTGGCGCCCAATGCGATGAATTCTGCAGCATCACGCCAATTTGAAATTCCTCCAATTGCGGAGATCGGCACATTTTGAGTTTCCGGATCTTTTGAAATTTCAGCCACCATATGCAGAGCAATCGGTTTAACCGCAGGTCCGCAATAACCGCCGTGTGAGCCTTTTCCATCAATCGTAGGTTCCGGTGCCATTTGGTCCAGATCAACAGAAACAATCGAGTTTACAGTATTGATCAGAGCCACACCATCACCACCGCCTGCTTTTGCAGCGTGAGCTACTTTACGGATATCGGTCACATTTGGAGTAAGTTTTACCAGACACGGCAGAGCGGAACTTTCCTTGACCCAGCGGGTAACCATTTCGACATATTCAGGAACCTGCCCAACAGCAGCCCCCATTCCTCTTTCAGACAGTCCGTGCGGGCAGCCAAAATTGAATTCTGCCCCGTCACAACCTGTATCTTCAACGTTATTAATAATATACTTCCAGTCTTTTTCGTTGCAGGGAACCATCAGCGAAACAACCACAGCACGATCCGGCCAATTTTTTTTGACTTGTTTTATTTCCTTCAGATTGACCTCCAACGGACGATCTGTAATCAGTTCCACATTATTAAATCCCATCATGCGCTGGCCGTTGTAATGGACTGCACCATAACGTGAACTGACGTTTACGATGGGAGGATCAATCCCCAGAGTTTTCCAGACAACACCACCCCAACCCGCGCGGAAAGCACGTTCTACGTTATACAATTTGTCTGTAGGTGGAGCAGAAGCCAACCAAAACGGATTCGGAGACTTGATACCTCCCACATTACAACTTAAATCAGCCATGATATTTTAGGATTATAATTTTTTGAATTCAAATATTCTGTCACAGTTTTGCACTGCTATAAACAGCATGTATTTTGTTTCAGCAGATATTTACACCAAGCACATTCATCAGCGTTTCTTAGCGTACTTAGCAGCTAACTATTTATGTTTAAGTTAATTTCCCGTGAATCGCGATTGCCGCCTGTTTACCGTCTTCAACAGCCTGAACTGTCAAATCATCTCCGGAACGTATACAATCACCTCCGGCCCAGACACCGGCAAGAGAGGTTTCATATTCAGCATTAACCGCAATTTTTCCGCCCTCAGTTTCAGGCATTTCAGACGCCGAATCCAAAGAGTTGACCAATTTTTGGCCGATGGCTTTAAAAACAACATCAGCTTCCATGTTTCGTAATTCCCCGGTTGCGCTGAGTTTTCCTTGCGGATTCAATGAGGTACATTCAAACTCAATCCCGCTCACATGTCCATTTTCGGATTGCAAACTTTTAGGAGCAAGCCAGTTTTTGACACGGACACCATTGGTTTGCGCGAACTCCTGTTCTTTCCAGGTTGCACTCATTTGTTCAGGACCGCGCCGGTAAGCCAACGTGACATCTTCAGCACCAAGTTTTTTGGACTGCACAGCAATATCAATCGCGGTACTTCCTCCGCCGATCACTATTACACGCCGTCCAACTGATAATTCTACAAGATTTCCTGATTGACGCAGCTCTGAAATAGTGTTGACTGCATCGTAAACACCTGCTATTTCTTCACTTTCCAATCCGAGTGAATTGACATCTCCTAAACCGACACTCAAAAATACCGCATCAAACTGCTGACGGAGATCATCCAGTTTCACATCCTGTCCCAATCGCTGATTTGTACGTGTTTCTATCCCGCCGATCTTTAAGATAAAATCAACTTCACGCTGGGCAAAATCATTAACAGTTTTATAGGCAGCAATACCGTATTCATTAAGACCGCTTAATTTTTCACGTGCTTCGAAGATTACAACTTGATGACCTAGTACTGCAAGTCGGTGAGCACATGAAAGCCCTGCTGGGCCACCGCCAACCACCGCGATTTTTTTACCGCTTGATTCAGCTCTTTCAAAAATTGTCTCCCCGCTTTCCATAAAACGGTCTGTTGCATAACGCTGCAGTTCACCAATACGTACAGGCTGATGATCCTGAGTTTCTCTGACACATGCCCCCTCACAAAGTGTTTCTGTAGGACAAACGCGGGCGCACATTCCACCCATTATGTTTTGTGAAAAAATATCTTTCGCTGAACCTTTCAGGTTGCCTGTAGATATTTTACGGATAAAATTAGGAATATCAATAGAGGTGGGACAAGCGACAACACAGGGCGCGTCATAACAAAAATAACACCGGTTTGCCTCAACTATAGCATTTCCCGACTGCAGAGGTGGATGTGCATCGTCAAAATTTAAAGCTAGTTGTTCCTGCGACAAGCGTCCGGCACGAACGTCGATAGAAGTCATATATTATTCTCAGCATAAACGGCGGTAATTTTTAAGCGAATCACCGCCTGATAAAACAATTATTGCAGTTTGGTCAGATCTCCATAAGTTTCCGGACGGCGATCACGATAGAACTGCCAGAGGTTTCGAATTTCCCGGACAGCATCCATATCCATGTCATGCACCAGCAAACCGTCACTGTGATCGTCAAGCTGTGCCTCAATTTTTCCACGCGGATTAACGATGTAGCTGGATCCATAAAACTTACCAATGTTCCAGGGTTCTTCTGAACCAACTCTGTTAATTGCTCCAATGTAACAACCGTTAGCTGCAGCTGAGGCTGGCTGTTCCAATTCCCACAAATATTGGGAAAGGCCTGCTACCGTGGCGGACGGATTGACAATATATTCTGCACCGTTCAATCCAAGTGCCCGCCAACCTTCCGGAAAATGCCGGTCATAACAAATGTACACGCCAAGTTTGCAGTAAGCAGTTTCAAATACCGGAAAGCCTAAGTTTCCTGGTTTGAAAAAGAATTTCTCATAAAATCCTGCAACCTGAGGTATGTGAGTTTTGCGGTATTTTCCCAGATATTTTCCATCTGCGTCTATCACTGCCGCTGTGTTGTAATACACACCTGTCATTTCTTCTTCATAAATTGGTACAACAATCACCATGTTATACTTTTTTGCATATTCCTGCATAAGTTTCGTGGTTGGTCCCTCTGGGATCTTTTCTACAGCAGCGTACCACTTTGAGTCCTGACTAGGGCAAAAATAAGGTTGGGTGAAGACCTCCTGCATGCAGAGTACCTGCACGCCTTTTTCGCCTGCCTCCTCAATATAGGGAATATGAGCTTCTATCATTTTCTTTGTAATTTCTTCCGGAGCCATCGATGTGTCTCCCTTCAGGGCCATTTGAATTAACCCGCTACGTACTTTCATTTATTCTCCTTTAAATAATCTTTATAGGAAGCAAATATGTCAGCATAATATCCTATTACCTGACATGTCCAAATAAATTATTCTTTATTTAAGTCTGAGAATTGTAAGAGTAGAATTGAAGTTGGTCAAGACTTTTTAAAATTTTTGATAGAAAAATCAGTCTTGCAAGCTGTATTTTTTTTAAGTATTAACTTGTCATCGAAATTTTTATATGTTATTTTTTCACAAATTACATATAATTTATTAACTAGAAAACATAGATAAACCTGCCTAAAATGAGTGAAAAATCTCTCGGAGTAAACATTTTTCCTTCCTTCACAATCAGTAAAATTAGAGATTATATAACTTTAACAAAGCCACGCTTACTGTCCAGTGTACTCTTCAGCACTGTTCTTGGTTTTGTTCTGCCTCAGGACAGTGTAATAACCGTGCTGCCTTTGCTGTACTTATTGTCAGGCACAGCCTTGACAGGTGCAGGAGCGCATGTGCTCAATCAATGGATGGAGAAGGTGCCTGATTCAAAGATGAGCCGGACAAAGAACCGTCCCCTACCCATGGGGAGACTCTCCGAAAATGAAGCTTTGCTTTTTGGAATAATAATTTCCATCGCCGGTATCACGACTTTATTGCTGACCCTTAATGTACTTACTGCCGCACTTGGTTTACTGACTCTTATTTCTTACATCCTGGTTTATACTCCGCTGAAACAAAGAACCATCGCCAATACTTGGTTTGGAGGAATAACAGGTGCATTACCTCCGGTTATGGGTTGGACTGCTGCTCGCGGTCAGTTGGATTGGGAAGTCCTGCCTATTTTCGCGTTGCTTTATTTTTGGCAGCTTCCGCATTTTTTTGCAATTGCCTGGATGTATCGCGATGACTACCAGAAAGGCGGTTTCAGGATGCTCTCACTGGATGATCAAACAGGACGAAGAACCGCACTACAGATGTTGTATAATACCGGTTTGCTTTTTATTGCAAGCCTTGCGATTTACATGATTGGTCAGGCCAGCCTGCTTTATCTGACAGGTGCAATTTTGCTTGGTTTAGGATTTTTTGCAGTAATTACTTTATTTTTTCGTGAAAGTAGCGTAGAAAATGCCCGTAAGGTTTTTCTTGTTTCCATTATTTATTTACCTGTTCTGAGTACTATTATAGTCCTAGAACGTTTTTTATATTAACCTAAACAGTCCAGTTCTTTGGAGGTCTATGGAAGAAAATGATTCTGATGTAATGGTAAAAAAAGTGTTTTATGTTGTTTTTACTGGTTGTATAATGTTTATGGCGGGTATCTACGTTTTTGCATTTAATGCCTGAAAAAGCTTTTTTTGTGTAAAAGCTTATCTACTTAATCGCTGAAGAGCGAGCAACGATATTGCAGTAATAAATTAAGATGATTGAATATTTTGTACATAGAGCATCCTCATTTGCAGGGGATATCGACAACCTCTTTCTAGTGATCACTTTGATCATCGGGTTCTGGTTCTTTTTGACATTTGGAGCACTAGTATATTTAATTATACGGTTCCGGAGGAAAGAAGGTGTAAAAGCCCAGTACATAGCTGGAGAGAAGCATAGCGAAACAAAATGGACGCACTATCCTCACTATGCTGTGATTGCAATGGATGTAGTAATTATAGCTATCAACATTATGGTTTGGGTCGACATAAAACAAACTCTTCCACCAAGAGACAATCTAGTAAGAATCATTGGACAGCAATGGAGTTGGTCCTTCATTCACGCAGGGCCGGATGGAGAACTTGACACACAGGATGATGTGGCTACAGTCAATGACCTCCATGTACAGACTGATAAAACATACCACTTTGAACTACAGTCTCGGGATGTACTTCATAATTTTTCTGTACCTGCATTCCGTTTGAGACAAGATGCTGTTCCTGGAAGGACAATCAGCGGTTGGTTTAAGCCGACAAAAACAGGTACCTATGATCTGCAGTGCGCAGAGATGTGTGGGTATGGTCATGGAATCATGGGTGCAGCAATTACAGTACATTCCGAAGAAAGCTATAACACCACCATGGCTCAAATTCAAAACGGAACCTACGAGAGTCATTTTCAAAAACGTAAGGGAACAAAGACAAAATTCCCATCAAACACCTCGAAAGTTGACGACGAGGATTCCTTTGCTGTGCTTTTAGCCAGTGTATTTTAGTCTATTTTTAGTTAAGAGGAAAACAATGAGCCAAGCAACTGCCGCGGTCCAGACGGATACTCACGCGGAACATCATGAAGAGTTAAGTTTTTTATACAAATACATACTACCTGTCGATCATAAAATCATCGGGATGCAGTACATTTTCACCGGAATGATCATGGCGATTATCGGGGGGTATTTTGCCTATGCTTTCCGGATGCAACTGGCATTCCCGGGGGAGTTGGTTCCTCTCTATGGTCTGGTTGGCCCGGGAGAATACAACATGCTGGTCACCAATCACGGAACGATTATGATCTTCTGGGTGGCTATGCCTGTTCTAATTGCTGGCTTTGGCAACTTCTTGATTCCATTAATGATAGGTTGTGATGATATGGTTTTTCCAAGATTAAACCGTTTATCATATCAGATATTTTTAGTAAGTACATTGGTGCTGATTACATCATTTTTCGTTGCAGGTGGAGGTTTCGGTGGAGCCTGGACATCTTATCCGCCACTTTCTTCAGTAGCAGAATACAGTCTTACTGACTGGGGAGCCTCTTTATGGATACTGGCAGTAGCTTTAGAGTTTGTTTCATTTTTACTGGGTGGAATAAATTTTATTACAACCACAATGAACGCCCGCGCACCTGGAATGAAATGGATGGACATACCAATTGCAGTCTGGTTTATCGTGGTTGCAGTAATTTTGTTTATGGCATCCGTCGGACCACTCGTAGCTGGAGCCGTTATGCTCTTCATGGACCAAAGACTAGGTACCACATTCTTCCTACCTTCAGGTGGCGGTGATCCGCTACTATGGCAACACCTGTTCTGGTTTTTTGGCCATCCTGAGGTTTATGTAGTACTGCTTCCCACCATGGGAATTGTGGCAGACATCATTTCCGTTTTTTCACGAAAGAAACTATTTGGCTACAGAACTATACTTTATACTGCTTTTGCTACAGGCGGACTTTCCTTCATAGTTTGGGCACATCATCAATTTATAGCAGGTATTGATCCCAGAGTGGCGAATGTTTTCGTAGTTACAACTGTATTGATTTCAATACCTCTTGCTGAAATGATGTTCAGCTACATTGCCACGCTCTACGGAGGTTCGATTGAGTTTAAAACACCCATGCTGTGGGCTTTGAGTTTTTTGGCTTCTTTTTTGATTGGTGGAGTAACAGGAATTTATTTAGGTGCAAGTGCACTAGATATTTATTTCCACGATTCATACTTTGTTTTGGCTCACTTCCATTACACGTTTTTCCCGATAACAATTATCGGCATGTTTGCAGCACTCACTTATTGGTTTCCAAAAATGTTTGGCCGGATGATGAATGAGACCCTTGGTAAAATTCATTTCTGGGGAACTTTCGTACCATTTAACTGTATTTTTCTACCATTGTTCTTACTTGGATTAGCTGGACAGAATAGACGAGTCTATAATTTTCAGAACTATCCAGATTTAGCAAAACAAGAGTTGCAAGATATAAGAATATTTGCAACGGTTAGTTTAATAGTTTTGCTCCTATTTCAGTTTGTGTTTATATACAACTTTTTCGTCAGTATGTTCAAGGGAGAGAAAGCACCAAATAATCCTTGGAATGCAAATACTCTGGAGTGGAGTACTTCTTCTCCACCACCTCATGGTAATTTCAAAATACTACCTACAGTTTACCGTAGTGCATATGAATATAGTGTCCCAGGTCGAGAAAAAGATTACTGGCCACAAAATGAACCGCCAGAGTAAAACTGATACGTCCATAAAATTACAGGAGCGTAAGTTGTTCCTGTTCATTTGTTAACTCAAAAAAGGATTAAATAATGTCGATGCACGGTCCTATTGCAACACATCGAAGTTCTACAGGAATTCCAAGCGGCCGTCTAGCTATTTGGTGGCTACTAGCATCTGAAGTTTTTATTTTTGGTGGTTTAGTTGCCTGCTTTGTGCTTTTTAAACTAAACGGCACTCCAGGGTTTGAAGATGCTTCGCTGACGAGTGTCACAGCTGGTGCAATCAACACATTTGTCCTACTTACTTCAAGTTTGAGTATTGTACTGGCACATGCCGCAATAGAAAAAGGAGATCGTGACAAATCTTTTCGCTATATTTGGTACACGATTGGTGGTGGTGTAGTATTTCTGGGTATCAAGACCTATGAATACACCGGTAAAATTATTCATGGTCATGTCATCACTGAAAATTTATTCTGGTCTTTTTATTACACAATGACCGGATTACATGCTTTACATGTGATCGGCGGAATGGTCATCATGGCACTTATTTCTTTTGACATCCGTAAAGGTCACAACTATCAACGAGTAGAGCTGATTGGTATTTACTGGCACTTTGTTGATCTGGTTTGGATCTTTTTATTTCCTCTTTTGTATATCGCAAATTTCTAAAATGATAACATTTTTGTTACAGGTCAAATTATGAGTGATGCATACGCACATCCCAATTATATTAAAATTTGGTTTTGGCTGCTCGGTTTATTGGCACTCAGCGTGGCTGGACCAATGCTTGAAATACCAACACTAACCATTATCACCGCCTTTGGAATTGCTGTAGTAAAAGCCTACTTGGTTGCCGCCTATTTCATGCACCTCAAGTTCGAAAAAATGATAATCTGGTTTTTACTAATCCTTTCTCTTTGCCTGCTTGGCGTTTTCTTTTTTGGTACAGCTCCAGATCTAATGATGACAGAAGGAGATCAATGGATAGATTGTATTGCCGACAAATCCTGTGTTGAGCAACGCTTGTGACTCTCCCTTCAAGCCAACCAGCCATGTTTGCTGCTTCAGATGTTTCTCAGCCAAGCCAGCCTCAGCGGGCCAAATCACCCGTTTCCAGCGGTGTTGTCGGAATGCTTTTATTTATAGTCACTGAAGTTATGTTTTTTGGGGCACTAATAAGCGCATATCTGGTGATACGTGCCGGACTGGATGAATGGCCTCCCTGGGGACAACCAAGATTACCTGTCGAAACTACCGCATTTAACACTTTGGTCCTCTTAGTCAGTGGCTTGCTGATGGCTTACTCACGTAACTTGCTGCAGAAAAACGAATTTACGCAGGGACGCAGATGGCTTGGATTTTCTATCCTGTTGGGGACATTCTTTTTAATATCTCAAGGCTATGAGTGGGTGCAGTTGATAAAATACGGATTGACTATCTCATCCAGCGTTTACGGCGGTTTGTTCTATTTAATTATTGGCGCACACGGATTCCATGTGATTGGAACACTTGCGTTTTTGATATATGCCTGGAAGCGTTTGGGAGCATCGGTTAATCCGCTCACCCCTGAAGGACTTTTACCGGTTCAACTGTTGTGGTATTTTGTTGTCTGTGTCTGGCCGGCACTTTATGTGCTGGTTTATTTGTAGTGATTATCTCAAAACCATTAAAGACCTGCTAAGTTCTAAAATATAATCTAAAAAGTGATATGGCTCAATTAAAGCAATTCCTGTTTGTCTTAAGTTTTAGTCTGACTCCCGGCCTTGCAAAGGCATGCTCTGTTTGCTTTTCCGGAAGAGAGGAAAGTCTAGAAGCATATTATCTAACTACAATTTTCCTTACTCTGCTTCCGCTTATAATGCTTGCCTCAATCGGCTTCTGGCTTTTTCGACAACACCAAAAAGCCGCATAATTTTTCTCAACTTAAATTCTCATGACTGTACTCAACAGATCCGGGAAAACACTCCTTTTTCTAACTGTGCTTTTTTTGAGTATCTTTTCCCTTCAGGCAGGAGAACTGCGTCCGTCCGGACTTATTTTTAATGATTATCCCGGTTCAACAGTTGTAGTGATTGACAAGTCGGCATGCCGATTGATGGTCTACAAATTTCAGGAATCATGGGAAATGGACCAGGTTTTCCCCTGTACAACTGGAAAAGTAGACGGTGATAAATTCTATGAAGGAGATCTTAAAACACCTATCGGAATTTATTGGCTGAATCAAGCATGGGCAGGATGGGAACTGGCACAGTATTACGGTAATGAAGCTAACGTGTACGGTACAGGAGCTTTTGAAGTAAGTTACCCAAATTATTATGATCAAGTTGTTGAACGTAAAGATGGTAACGGCATCTGGATTCATGGAACCACAAAGGGCAACCCTATCCCTACGCGTGGTTGTATTTCGGTCAGCAACAATGACTTCCTTAAACTGACGCACTCTGTTGAATTGGGCGACACTGCAGTGATTATTGAAGAAAAGGTATCCTTTTCTTCCAGGGAAGAAATTGACCTTGAGCAGCAAATTTTATTAGGAACAATAGAGTCATGGCGGAGAGCGTGGGAAGAGAATGATACTGAAAATTACCTTTCATATTATTCAGATAATTTTCTCAGTGAGAAGTGGAATGCGAGTACCTGGCGTGAACACAAACTTAATGTAAATACTCAAAACGAAAGACGTCGAGTTCTTATAAATGATCTGTCAGTCCTGAAGAGCAAGAATATTTACCACATTCGTTTTGTACAGACCTATACATCTTCTACTCTCAACGATGTCGGTTTCAAGCACCTCTTTCTCATCAAAGAGGCAGACGGTCTTAAAATCGTCAGTGAAAACTGGACTCAGTTAAAACAGTACTCTGCCAGCCCAGCATTTCAATACGCGTATAAGGAGTCTCCTCAAAATTCAATGTGATCCTTAAGTTAAAATTTTTTAACTCCTCATTCGATTTCCTATTATATCTCCCTTCTTTCTCTAGACCTGTTCTGTAATCTGCGGACGTATTTCATAAGTGATAGAGCATCAGGTATACCAGTACACCTGTAACTGAAACATATAACCAGAGAGGTAATGTTACCCTGGCAATTTTAGGATGCTGCTTAAAATTACCCGTTGCTGCATAATAGACCGTCGTCAGAACCAGTGGTAAAACAACTGCTGAAAGTGAAATGTGTGAAATTAGGATAAAAAAGTACAAAGGTCTTATCCAGCCTTCTCCCTGAAATGACGTGTCGCCGTTAAATGTGTGGTAAGTGAGATAACTGATTAAAAATAAAAAAGAGAAAGTTAAGGCACTCAGCATCATTTTTATGTGACGAGTTTGGTTACCCTTCCTGATCGCCAGATAACCTAAAATAAGACAGCCAGCGCTCATAGAGTTAAGCAAAGCGTTAACTGCGGGTAGATAGCTCAGATTAAAAGAACCTTCTTCTGGAGCAGGCTCTCGAAGGTAAATCAACCAAAACAAAACAAAAATAATTCCAGCCGAGAGTATTACTATTGAACTGAGAACAGTCCTGTTGGAAAATGGAATAGTCATAGTTTTTCCTTTTTAAGATGAACATCTGCCAGGACGTAAAATAATAATCCTGTCAAGGTTGCCGCAATTGCAGTATGTAATGCAGAAACAGGCGCAGGCACACGTAAAACAGCGTTTAGAATACCAACACATATTTCCAGAAGTATCAGGAAAACAATACTGAATCCATGCACATGATAACCATGACTGTTCTTCAGCCAGAACCACGACATCAACATCAGCGCCAACCCACCGCTCAGAGCAATCAGACGATGCAGCATGTGAATCCATTCATTTGCAAAGACAGGCAGGAATCGTCCCTGAAATTCTGGAGGGGCCGGAGCTAAAACGTGTCCCTCAATTCCTGACCAGGCCGAAATGTCAGTTCCGCTCATACCAAATGTGACAACACTTCCCTCGTGACATCCCGGAAATGCCTCACAATGAGTTCCGGAATAGGTCGTGCTGTTATAACCTCCTGAAGTAATCATTATTAAAAGCACAGACAGCATCCATATCACTTGCCTTTGTACTGGTACTTTAGTTTTTGATGAAATTACGTCAACGTCTGCCGCAGACTTTGACGTAATTTCATCAGTCTGCTTAAAAGTGACTCTTGTCAAATAAACCAGAATCCCAAACAGGATGTTTCCTCCCAGCAGGTGAAGAGTCACAATCGGCGGCCAAAGTACCATGGTTACAGTCAGAGCTCCTAAAATACCCTGGACACATACTAAAATCAGACTGCCGACAGCAAGTTTTCGCTGTTTGAAATATGCAGGTTGCAAAAACGTTACAAAGGTGATGGCAATAATTAAAACTCCTAAAAGGGTGGCGGTGAATCGGTGGCCTGTCTCCAATGCGATTTCAAAACCATCCGGAGGGATCAGTTGACCGTAGCAAAGCGGCCAGTCAGGACAGGATAACCCCGCATTTTTCAAACGCACATAAGCGCCAAAAGGAATCAACGGCCAAGTCATAATTGCTGCTCCAATGCATAATAATTTCATCATTTATTTCTGCTCTTTTATTAATATTTCTGCTTAAATCTGCAATTAATTATGACAATCTTAGGCCTGAATATCAAGTTTCTGACGAAGCTGATTTAATACTAAATTCTCTCCTGCCTTCATGCTGTTTCCAACCCTGATAATTTTTCAAGCTTGAAAAATATGAGTGAGCTGATTTAAACAGGTCTTTTAAAAATTAACCTTATTTTTGCTCAAGATTTTTCTGTGTCTGCCGATAATAAATGCAGAAGTACAAGTTTAGTCTGCACATTGTATCCAGCATGGAGATAACAAAATGTGCACGCTCATTTTCTCAGACCATTTTTGGAAGGATTACAAAATGTATCATCAGAATGTTGACACAAAATTACAGAAACGAATTCAGTCCAAAGAATTTGACGAATCCGTTGATCAGGCAGTACGTTCATTCATGTACGATTTGGATTTTATGCTTTTGGAAGAACAGCATGCTTGCTCAAGCCTCAACTATACTTGCATTCAGGAAGATGCAGTTGTAAAGTGGGTGAACCCTGTTTGAGTAAAAGGGGGGATGAAGTTGCGGATCAGTTAGGTCTCTTTTCCTCTTCTCCAGAATTCACGCACTCAGTGAGAAAGAATCATTCTGTTTCTGAACAGTACGTGAAGGAGCAGGAATGACACAGTCCGGAAGAATTATTTCAAAAACAACTCCTCGGTTGTCCAGCAAATTACATCCACGAATAGTTCCTCCATGCGCTTCTATCAGCTGCTTCCCTATCGACAGTCCCAGACCGGTACCCATTTCCTTGCCTTCTGTTTGAAAAGACT
>ERZ1047821.855-NODE-855-length-20640-cov-5.942822_pt1 | contig 20640 bp, 17 predicted proteins | sample MGYA00383096_ERZ1047821 | MGnify/ENA primary metagenome ERZ1047821 (study PRJEB29581, sample SAMEA5548366) | metagenome | biome: marine; feature: coastal; material: water | depth 25 m | study: Short-term variability in the microbial, nano- and picoplankton... | reverse complement strand
AGCTTTACAAAATCTCGTCGTTTATTTATGTGGTTCATAATATGATAAAACCTTTCTTTTGTTTAGGACTGGAAAGCATTGAAATACGCTTTTACTTCAGAAATGTGTTCTTGCTTTTCCTCTTCACTTAACCAGCTTGCTTCAAAGGCATTTATAGCCAGCTGCATCAAATGGTCCTCAGTTAAGCTTAATGCCTTGGCTGTTTCAAAATAATTTTCATTCATGTATCCTCCAAAATAGGCGGGGTCGTCAGAGTGAATAGTTGCTAAAAGACCTTTCTCAAGCATTTTTAGAACGGGATGGTCCTCCATTTTTTGAATGACCTTAAGTTCTAAATTACTAAGCGGGCACAAGGTTAATCCCATGTTTTTTTCAATTAATGTTTGAACCAAAACATCGTCGTCTAAGCAACGATTGCCATGGTCTATTCTATCTACGTTCAATAGATTCAGTGCTTCCCAAATGTATTCTACTGGCCCCTCCTCCCCAGCATGAGCGGCCAATTTAAATCCTTGCTCTGCAGAGGCCTTAAATACATTTATAAACTTGCTTGGAGGGTTTCCTAGCTCAGAAGAATCCAATCCCACACCGTCAATCCAATCCTTATAAGGGATTGAAGACTCAAGCGTTTTAAACGCTTCCTCTTCACTCAAATGTCTCAAGTAAGACATAATCAGTTTGTATGTCATGTTAAATTCAGACTTGGCTTTTTCAAGGGCTCGGTATATGCCTTTAATGACCACATCAAAAGGAACGCCTCTGTCAGTATGCGTTTGAGGATCAAAAAACACCTCGACATGAACCACATTTTCGCTGTTCACTTTTTTAAGATACGCCCAAGTCAAGTCGTAAAAATCCTGCTCGTGAATGAGTACCTGAGCACCTATATAATAGATGTCTAAAAACTCTTGAAGGTTATTGAACTTGTACGCTTTTTTTAAAGACTCGACGGAGTCATAGGCCAAAGAGATGTTGTTTCTTCTTGCAATTTCGAACATCAGCTCGGGCTCAAAGCTCCCTTCAATATGCAGATGAAGCTCTGCCTTGGGTATACCCTGAATAATGTTATTTAAAATTGTTTTTTCCATAGTTGTCTTTTTAGAAAATCAGCCAACGGCTAGTGTAAGATCTGTTATGATGCAATTTACACATTGTTGAGCATAGTTTTAATCACAAAATAGCCAAAAGCGAATGTGATTATGATTTTAAGTGCTAACACCTGAACGAGGTGACCGTTTACATAAATTTTTCTACGCATATACTGCACCAAAAAATGTTGAGGAGATCCTATAATTTAACTTTACTTGAATTATTGTATGCTTGAATTGCTTTGAACATTTTACGTGGTGGTACCGACACAATAATTACTCCGGATAAGATTGCAGCGAGACCCACGTAAATTGTATTTGGTATATTAAAAGTAAAAGATTGAGTAGGGTCGAATGCCTGACTCAAAGAATACAGAGTAATACCTAAACCCGCCCCCGATAATCCCCAACCGAGAACATTTAAATTCCTATAAGAGTTTAAATATTGCATACTCGAAACATTATCCTTTAAATCCTCCCTTAAGTTTGAATAACTCGTGCGCTTCACAAAAGAATAATCCATAGTATACCAGCTATTCTTAAGATTTAAATTTTTATTGGGATTTACTATAGAAATAGAAAAAGAAGAATATACCGAAACCTTTCCATCAATAATTCGATTTTGAAATCCAAATGGAGTTTTAGCAAAATTCCCCTTGTTGTTCTGATAAAACATTACCGTATTTAATTCATAAGCCTTTTCATCTAAAAATAATATCCGCCCCTTTTTTATAACTTCATTGCCTACAAGCTTTTTTCCACTCTTAAAAACAATAAAATGATTTGCTTCATCATTCGCTTGTGAAAAACTGGTTATTGGCGCCAAAATGAAAACGAGAATTGTTATAAATGTTTTCTGTGTCATCCTCTAAAGTTAAATAAAAAAAACAACGGACTGAACATGATTTTTATACGGCTTTACCGCATTAATATAGGGCGAATCTAAAAATATGGGATTCAATTAATCTAGCTTCTTTAGGGTGTTCAATACTTTAATTTACTGTAGAGATTAATGGCAAAGCGAGTGAAATAGTATCGAGATAGAGTTCTGGTCATAATTAGATGCAAGGTCCGACCATAGGCACATCTTTATTTTCCCATTGTGAAGTCCTTTAAATACTTGGATTCAGTAAGACGCACTCTCTAAATAGAGAGACATTTGTGTCACCACTGCCTTCGAATTGCCTGCAAATGCTTTGCCATTTCACAAGAAGTATGGGCCAAGTTGTCACTTTCATGACCTCAAGTTACATTTCCAAAATGCGATGATAAAGACTATTGGCATTTATTTTGGGCAGAACCAAAGCCATCATGTCCAACCTTGTCAATTATTGCTGATTGTAATTGAATACAACCTTCAACCCCTTTTTGATATTTCTCTCTGACTTCTTTTGAAGCCGTTGAAAAATCAGGCATAGGCATGTTTTTGGGAAGGCAATCACATATTGTCAAGCCCATTTCTACTTCAATTTTTGAAATAGCTGAATCATCTCCATTATTGTTTTCTGTAGACGCTTCATTGGAAGCATCACCACAATTAGCAAATAAGGCCGCTGCGAAAACCATTGCAAAGAACTTTTTCATAATAGTTGTTTTTAAATTAGAAAACTAAAGTAGTCTATTAATACAATATTGTCGCATAGCACCATCCATCTGTTGCATAGCTTCTTTGGAATTTCCTGCAAATGCTTTTTCATTGAACAATAAAACCGGTCGCTTTAAAAAGGTATAATCATTCAAGAGCAATTTTTTATAATCAGCATCTTCAAAAGAGGAGGAGTCTATCGATCTGAATTTGACCGCGCGTTTATTGAAAAGCTCTTCGTATGAAGAAAAATGATCTTTCAGCTGCTCTAATTCCTCAGTGGTAATTGGGGCAGATTTTATTTCACGAAGAACAACATCATTAGGAAGGTTCAAATCCTTGAGAATACGCCTACAGGTATCACAAGTTTTTAAATAAAAAAAGGTCGCGTTTAGCAAAACTCAGCGTATGCAGCTTTCAGGTTGTTTGATATCATTTCGGCAGTCCCTCCTTCGATATGATGACGTTCTAAAAAGTGAACAAGCTTACCATCTTTAAACAAGGCTACAGAGGGCGATGAGGGAGGATAAGGTAAAAAGTATTTTCTTGCCTGAGCAACAGCATCGGTATCTACTCCTGCAAAAACAGTTGTCAAAGCATCTGGGCTTTTATCTCCTTCTACAGAAAGCTTTACGCCAGGGCGCATATTTCCAGCGGCACAACCGCATACAGAATTGACAACGACAAGCAATGTTCCTGAGGTATTTTGTATTGAAGAATCAACGTCTTCAGTTGAGGTAAGTTCTTTAAAGCCAACAGACGTTAAGTCTTCTTTCATTGGCTGTACTAATTCTGGTGGGTACATTTTTTTATTTTTAATTTTACGCAAATTTAAGGAATTACATTCTATTTTTTCGTCATCCATTCCTTTTTAAAAACACAAGCCCTCTGTTTTTTTATGAATAGTCCTAACTTTAGTTAAAATAGAAATGAAAGAAGGTTTAAATTCAAATTTGAAGTGGCTCCTATTTGGGCTTTTTTTAGCATTTGCCTATACCTGTTTATTTGATTTTTTACGCTCGGAGCAGTACGACTCAGCAAGCTATATTTCAGGCACAAAACTCCTCTTTGGTATTGAAGGAGGCCTAGACGTGCAGGCAAGAATTTCAAAGCCCTTAGCGCTTTTGTTCCCAGGAGTTATATATACTTTTTTTGGTGTGAGCATAGAGGTGAGTTATTTTATTCAGAATCTTTTTTTTTTTATAGGTCTTGTTTATTTAGTTTACGCAAGTTATAATCAATTGTATACCAATCGGCAGTTTGCAAAGCACAATGTTTGGGTTTATTATTCATTGCCTCCGTTTGCGATATTTTCTTTGTTTGTGCTCACCGATATAACGGGGTGGTTTTTCATTATGCTGACTATTTTCGCGTTCGGGTATTACAAAAATCGAATACTAAGAGGAAAACATTACTTGATTTTGGGATTGATCGTTGGTGTTGGTGCTTTGTTTAAAGAGAGTGCTTTGGCCGGAGGTGTTTTTGCCATCGTATCTATTTTCTTTTTTTCAGGAAGTATGTTCGAAAAAATCAGTAGGCTCATACTTTTCAGCATTCCTTCCCTTTCTTTTTTATTGCTCGGCTTCCTTATTACTGAATATTATTCAGGACAAAGTTTATTTGCTCGTCAAAGTGGACTATTTGAGAATTACGGCTTGACGCGATTGTACTCGTTCGGTAATTTACCGCAAGTATATAGGGTTTTCGATTTGTTTTGGATTCCGATATGCATGGGGCTGTATAAAAGGGTAAGGAAAGGACTTTCTTCACTAGATAAAACAATGCTATTTTCAGGGATTCTTATTCTAATTGCAATTCCACTGGCTCATGCAGATGCTATTCACGATCGTATCCTTATGATGTCAGCACCATTCTTTTTATATTTTTTACCCTTTGGTACATTTACGCGTCGACAACAAACAGAAATGTTACTTGTGTTTTTTGCAGTGTTAAATATTTCTGCCGCATTTATAATTTACCGATTTAACACTTCATCTGTTTTACTCCTAAATTTTCTTCTAGGCTTGTTTTTTTATAATCTCCTTTACTTTAAGGATAAAAAGCATTTCACGGATAGTTAGGAAACACGAACGGAAACAATCATTTCAAAAGTGGCAACGATTTCTCCAGCATCATTTTTGGCTTCAACCATAATGCTATCGTTTATTCTAGATCCTTCTATTAGACTTTTTTCCATGGCTTTTTGAATTTTTTGGCCCTCATTGCTTTCAAAAACAATATCGCTTTCCGCTCTTTTAAGAAACTGAGCATTCATGCCTTTAAAGGCGAAAGAGACCTTGCGGTCCATCTTTTTTGAAAAATAAAACACTTGAATGCCTCCAGCAATATCTGCTCCAACAGAAAGTGCCCCAAAATACATAGAGCTGAGATGATTTTTAGTGCGTCTTCTGAGCTTGATTTTAACCCGAACGGTGTTGTCATCAATTGCTAATAGCTTGGGCCTGGTATACCGAATCATTGGGATTTTCATAAACCCTAATAGAAAGAGCAACCAGCGCATTTTTTTAATAGAAACGTCCATGTTAATTACCGATTAATTTTTTAATTTCGTTTAGCTTTAAAAGAGCATCAACAGGAGTCAACGAATTGATGTCTACATTTTTCAGCTCCTCGTGTATCTGTTCTAAAACAGGGTCATTCAATTGAAAAAAGCTAAGCTGCATCGAATCATTTAAACTTGTTTTAATGTCTTCTTTATTTTTCTTTCCTCCAACGGATGAGTGCATGGCTTCAAGGTCCTTGAGTATTTGCTCAGACCTTTTGACCACCTGAGAAGGCATTCCTGCCATTTTTGCGACATGAATTCCAAAGGAATGTTCACTGCCACCCTCTACCAGTTTTCTGATGAAAAGAATCTTTTTACCCACTTCTTTTACGGAAACATTGAAGTTTTTAATCCGGTCAAACTTGTGGGTCATCTCGTTTAACTCATGATAATGCGTAGCAAAGAGGGTTTTGCATTTGGCCTTCTTGTTCTCATGTAGGTATTCGGCAATGGCCCAAGCAATAGAAATACCGTCGTAAGTACTCGTTCCTCGTCCAATTTCATCCAAAAGGATTAAGCTTCGAGGAGAAATGTTGTTGAGAATACTTGCCGTTTCGTTCATTTCTACCATAAAGGTGGACTCCCCAGATGATATATTGTCTGAAGCCCCAACACGCGTAAAGACTTTATCCACTAGGCCAACTTCTGCTTTTTGAGCCGGCACAAAGCAACCCATTTGAGCCATAATTACAATAAGAGCCGTTTGCCTAATCAACGCACTTTTACCACTCATATTCGGTCCAGTAATCATCATGACCTGCTGGTTTTCCTGGTCAAGGTGAATGTCATTGGCGATATATTTTTCTCCTATTTCCAAGGATTGCTCAATCACGGGGTGCCTCCCGTTTATAATGTTTATCGAGAGCCCTTCGTTAATATCGGGTCTGCAGTAGTTATACTTCTTAGCAATTACAGAGAAAGAGAACAAGCAATCCAAACGGCCCAAAATTTGGGCATTGACCTGAATGGGTGTAATGTATGTAGCCATTTCTAGTACCAACTCCTGAAACAAGCGTGTTTCGAGTGACATTATTTTTTCTTCAGCACCAAGTATTTTTTGTTCATAAACCTTTAGCTCTTCAGTAATATATCTTTCCGCATTTACAAGGGTTTGCTTTCTGATCCACTCTTCAGGAACCTTGTCTTTGTGCGTATTTCTTACCTCTATATAGTATCCAAAGACATTATTGAATGCAATTTTAAGACTTGGAATTTGGGTGCGCTCTGATTCTCTTTTTTGAAGCTCGGCAAGGAAATCCTTTCCATGATACGCAATCTCCCGAAGCTCATCCAGCTCCTTATTCCATCCCGATTTTATAACCTCACCCTTTCCTATTTGAGCCGCGGGCTCTTCGGTTAAAGAAACGTCAATCAAATCAATCAATTTGGGACAAGGGTCTAATTTTTCCAAGAGGCCTTTTAGGCTCTTGGGTTTATCGTTTGTATTTAACAAAGCCTTTAAAGGATCAATTTCCATCAAGGTCTTTTTTAAATGGGCGACTTCTTTAGGGTTCACACGTCCTACGGCAACTTTGGAAATCAGCCGTTCTAAATCGCCAATGTTTTTTAATCGTTGAGAGAGCTCGAATCCTATTTTTTCATTGGCTTTAAAAAAGTCAACAACCATCAAGCGGTCCTCAATAGGCTTTTTATTTTTAAGTGGAAGCATAATCCAACGCCTCAACATACGGCTACCCATTGCCGTTTGGGTTTCGTCTAAAATATCAGAAAGTGTTCTGGCATTTTCATGAGGAGAAGAAACCAGCTCGAGGTTTTTAATGGTAAAACGATCAAGCCAAACATATTTATCTTCTTCAATCCTCGATATTCCCGTAATGTGGTCAAGCTTTTTATGTTCACTTTCACCGAGATAATGAAAAATAGACCCGGCCGCGATAACCGCTTCATCTAAGCCATCAACACCAAAACCCTTTAGTGATTTTGTGCCAAAATGCTTGTTCAATATATCCTCTGCAAAGTCTGTCGTAAAAATCCAATCGTCTAATCTGAAAGTATAGTGCGATGCTCCAAAAAGGGATTCAAATTCTTTGCCCTTATTTTTTTGAAATAAGATTTCGCTCGGGCTAAAATTCGAAATCAATTTATTCAAATATTCTTGATCTCCTTGAGCAACAAGAAGCTCTCCGGTTGAAACATCGAGTAGGGCAATTCCATGCTCCTTTTTTCCCAATTGTACCGAACACAGAAAATTGTTTTCTTTTTGATTCAGAACTTCATCATTGAATGAAACGCCTGGAGTGACCAGTTCAGTAACACCACGCTTCACAATTTTTTTGGTCATTTTTGGATCTTCTAGCTGATCGCAAATGGCCACTCTTTCTCCTGCTCGAACGAGTTTTGGGAGGTAAGTGTTAATTGAATGGTGGGGAAACCCAGCAAGCTCAATGTGAGCAGCAGCACCATTTTTTCTTTTGGTTAAAATGATTCCAAGAATGTTTGAAGCTTTTATGGCATCCTGTCCAAAGGTTTCATAAAAATCACCCACACGAAAAAGCAACAGGGCCTTTGGGTGCTTCGCCTTGATTTGATTATATTGCCTCATCAAAGGAGTTTCAGTTGCTCCTTTTGCTTTAGTGGTTTTCGCCAAGTGAAATGATTTTACTAATATTTTTAGGTAAAGTTAATCGCATCACCGTGGAAATCAAAGCATAGGAAAAAGATATTTTAAAAGAATGAATAAAAAGTTAAAGCTTTGGGAGTTGAATCGAAAAACTGAGGATGAATTTCGCGAGCAAGAGAAGTTTCCTATTGTCGTTGTTTTGGATGATATTCGATCACTAAACAATATTGGATCATTTTTCAGGACGGCAGATGCCTTTAATATCGAAAAGATTATTCTTTGTGGGATTACAGCGTCACCTCCGCATCGAGATATTCATAAAACAGCTCTTGGCTCTACAGAAACGGTTCGTTGGGAACACCAAGCGGATAAGCTGACGAGCCTTAAAGAATTAAAAAATAGTGGATACGAGCTTTGTGTTCTTGAACAAACAGAGCAAACTACATTTCTTCAAGAGGTTTCGAAGCTCCCGAATCGACCAACTGCTTTGATCTTTGGAAATGAGGTAAACGGGGTAGCTCAGGAGCTCGTAGATTTTTCAGACAGAATTATTGAGATCCCGCAATTCGGCACAAAGCATAGCTTAAATGTAAGTGTTTGTGCAGGAATTGTGATGTGGGAGTTTTGTAAAAAGTATATTGAATGAGGAGAACGTTGCTTTTATTTTTCATGCTGCCACTTCTTTCTCTTGGGCAAAATAAAAACATTACGCTCCTCGACCATTGGTCTGACACGACCATAATCACCAATTCGAGTTTGGTTCGATACAGCGGCTGTTTTTCATTCAACTATCAGGGGCTGAATTACGGCGTTATTGGTACAACGGAAGGCTTAAGTATTTTTGAAATAACACAGGACAATAAGCTTCGAGAAATTGATAGTATAAAAGGAAGCTATGTCTCTTCTCAAGCCATAACCAGAGAATACGCACGTTATGGCGATTTCCTATATGCAACAGGAGACGAGGGAGAGGCCTCGCTTCAAATTATCGACCTAACTGATCTTCCAAATGCTGTATCAGTTGCTGCAACAATACAAGATGAAAGAGTGGGTAAAGCCCATAACATATGTATTGACTCACTCAGTGGGCTTCTATTTTTATGCTCCGTAAAGCCGATCATTAATGGTCAGGAGTCTTCGCTTATTCCGCTCAGGGTGTTTTCCCTGCTTGATCCACTTTCTCCAGTACTTGTTTTTGAAGGATTTAACGATTTAGATGAGGTTCATGACATCGAGGTCCGAGAACAAATAGCGATTTTGAATTGTGGATTTCAAGGCATTCGCGTTTATGATTTTTCAGATCCATCAGCACCTATATATCTGAGTAACTTGGAATTTTATCAAGAACAAGGATACAATCATCAAGGCAGCCTAAGTGAAGATGCAAAAACATATGTTTTTGCGGATGAAACTCCGGGAACCAAAATAAAGAAATGTTCAATTGCAGACGATTACACGCTCCAGGTTCAGCAGTTGTTTGGGGTTGAAAACACTCCCTACGACAAAACCGCACATAATATAGAGGTGATAGGAAGCTTAGCCTATGTTGCTTATTACAATGACGGATTAAAGATTTACGATCTAAGAACCAACCCCCCGAATGAAATTGCCTCTTATGATACGCATACCGATCTTCCTGGAAATGAGTTTTCAATGTGGGGTGCATGGGGGATAGAGGCAAGAGTTGCTAATAATCGGGTTTTGGTTTCAGATCGTATTTCAGGTTTCTATTTGTTTGAGTTCGATAAAGACTTTTTTCAAAACACCACCTCTCCATTGTCTTTAAATTGTTCTCCTAACCCGGTTTTTGCTGGAGAATCTATTACTGTGCGTACAGCGAATGACAAAATCACTTCTTTTAATATGACCATCATTGATTACTCAGGAAAAGAAGTTTTGAAAAAAGAAAACATTGAAAGTAGCTTTATGGAAGTGCAGATGAAGTTCTCTCAGGGCACCTATTATCTCAAAATAGAATATCCAAATGAGTTGTTTCTACACTACGAAACCATCAAAATAGTCGTGATTTAAATTGCGATTCTGACTGCCCCAAGAGGATGGCTTCATTACCTAAATATCAATAAACATCAACAAATTGCGTTTTTGAGTGTTCTAATTGTGTTACCAATGCAAAGTGAAAACACATCACACAACATACGATATTGTTTTTTCAGGGTTTGGTGCCAGTTCTTGTATCTTAATCAATCAGTTACATAAAAAAAAAGAGCTCGATAACAAAAGGATTCTTATCCTTGACCCTTCAGAAAAAAAATCCAACGACAAGACCTTTTGTTTTTGGGCCAATCCCGATGATGACATTGTTTTAGATTATCAGCAGGTGCTTACGCACAGCTGGTCAAAGGTGAATATAGATACTTCCAAAACCAGCGAAATAACACCTTTTAAGTACCACCATTTGAATAGTGAGGGTTTGTATCAGTTGACCAAAAATATACTAAAAGGATACGATGTTACATTTTCAAATGAAATTATAGAGCGCATTGATGAAAACACTTTAGCGACGCTATGGACCAAAGAAAACAGGTATACGGCACAGCTTGTTTTTGATTCACGACCTCCTAAAATCTCAAAAAACCTTTCTGAAAAGCAAAATATTTGGCAATCGTTTGTGGGGTATAAAGTGCAAATGAACGGCACCCCTTTTGATGAAAACGCGTGTACCTTAATGGATTTTAAAGTAGATCAGCAAGGGGCAACTCAGTTCGTTTATGTATTGCCGTTTTCAAACAATGAGGCGTTAATTGAACTTACAAGATTCGGTAAAGAAATAATCAATCAAGAATCGGCTGAAAAAGTTCTCAAAAAATACATCAACCAAAATTTTGGAACGTTTTCTATTAAAGAAGTGGAGAAAGGAAAGATTCCGATGTTCATGGATATGCCCAAAAGCATTCAAACAGAAAGAGTAATCCCAATTGGAACCCGTGCTCACATGGTTAAACCAAGTACAGGTTATGCCTTCAAAAACATGTACAATCATGCGCAACAGCTTTCTGCAATTGTTGGCCAGTCAAAAATCCAAGTAAAAACGCCGAGACGGTTTAAGTTTTATGACAGATTATTGATATTCATTTTGGCCGTTTGGCCCGAAATGGGCAAGCCGATTTTTAGTCGCTTGTTTGCCTCGAAGTCCCTTTCTTACATTTTGAGGTTTTTGGATGAAAAGACAGGTTTACGTGAAGAGCTCTCAATGTTTTCGAAGCTTCAAATAGGTACTTTTTTAAAAGCCGTATTGTATTTATTCATCGAAAAATCGAAGCCTCAACTTATACTGTTTGCGCCTCTTGCGTTGTATGGAATACTGCATTTCATTCTTCCAGATTATGCAGAATTAAGTATATATGCTTTAATTGCCATTGGTCTATTTTTGGTGGGGATACCTCATGGGGCAATGGATCATAAAACGGGCCTTTTTTCAAACAATAAAAAAATAAATCTATCCTTTATATTCAAGTATTTAGGCGTCATGTTTATGGCTTATTTGGTTTGGCTCATTTCACCAACGGTAGCATTAGTAACATTCATACTCTACTCGGCGTGGCACTTTGGTGAAACCGATATTCAGGAATGGAAAATGAATTCGAGATTTATAGGATTTATTTGGGGACTCCTCATGTTTTCGGCGCTTTTCTTCTCCCATGTTTCTGAATTGAATGTAATCTTGAAGGCATTGAGTGTACAACAGCTGCCTTTAGAGCTCCCATGGCTCGGTTTGTTTTTGTGGTCATTGATTATCTCATTTCTATTAGCCAGATTGCACCAGTCACTGCCTTGGCTCTTACTTACCTGTTTTCTGGCATTAAGCTATTGGATGCCCTTGGTTATGGCATTTGCCATCTATTTTGTCTTTCATCACAGCTGGAGTGGATGGAAACACTTGAGAACATCTTTCAAAGTAAGCAATTGGAGTTTATTCAAAACATCCTTGCCATTTAATTTAGGCGCTTTTGTTTTATTTGTAGTTCTTTTCTTGAATACACGAATGGGCTGGGATTATAATATTGCTCAAATCTTTATATTCATTTCTTGTATCAGCTTGCCTCACATATTATCGATGAGCTACTTTTACAAAAAATTAAAGACAAAAAGAGTTTAGTTTACAACAAAGTAACCAAGAGAGACTCGCCTTCTTTTGAAACCTTGACAAGCTCTTTTTTAGACAATCCTTTTATGGCTTTGTCCCAAGCCTTGTTACTCATTTCGACTCCAGACCGGAGGTCTTTGAGTTCGCAAGAATTTACCTTTTTAAGATTGTCGAGTATTGTTTTTTCCTGTTCAGTGAGCTCGATTTTTTTTGCTTTTACTTCAGGTCTCATCTGTGGAAAAAACAAAACTTCTTGAATGGACGCATTGTTTGTTAAAAACATACATAATCGATCGATTCCGATACCCATCCCTGAGGTTGGTGGCATTCCATATTCCAAAGAGCGGACAAAATCCATATCAATAAACATGGCTTCGTCATCTCCTTTCTCAGATAATTTCACCTGCTCTTCAAACCGTTCTTTTTGGTCAATGGGGTCGTTAAGCTCTGAATAGGCATTGGCAAGCTCTTTTCCGTTTACCATCAACTCAAAACGTTCAGTAAGCTCTGGATTGTCTCGGTGTTTTTTACACAAAGGAGACATTTCAACAGGATAGTCTGTAATGAAAGTTGGCTGAATATAATTGCCCTCGCATTTTTCACCAAAAATCTCATCAATGAGCTTTCCTTTACCCATGCTCTCGTCTGTTTCAACTCCAAGTGTTTTACACGTGTCAAGAAGCTCACTTTCATTCATTGGAGCAATATCAATACCCGTATGTTCTTTGATCGCATCAATCATAGAGATTCTTTTAAATGGTTTTTTGAAGCTCACTTTGTTTTCTCCAATCTGTACATCCGTTGTTCCAAGAACGTCCATACAAATCGTTTCGAGCATGTCTTCGACGAATTCCATCATCCAGACATAATCCTTGTAGGCAACATAGATTTCCATCTGTGTAAATTCAGGATTGTGGGTGCGGTCCATTCCTTCATTTCTAAAATCTTTGGCAAATTCATAAACGCCGTCAAATCCACCAACAATAAGCCTTTTTAAATAGAGTTCATTTGCAATACGTAAGTATAAAGGAATGTCTAGGGCGTTGTGATGCGTAATAAAGGGCCTTGCAGCAGCACCTCCTGGTATAGACTGTAGGATTGGAGTTTCAACTTCAAGGTATTCTCTAGAATTTAAAAAAGACCTCATTGATGAAATGATTTTAGACCTTTTAATAAAGGTGTCTTTCACGTGGGGGTTGACAACAAGATCAACATAACGCTGGCGATATCGAGATTCAGGATCGGTAAATGCATCATGGACATTTCCATCAGCATCTGTTTTAGGCAGGGGTAGAGGCTTAATCGCCTTACTTAAGACGGTGAGCTTTGTAACATGAACGGAAACCTCTCCGACTTGTGTTTTGAAAACGGTACCATGAACACCTATGAAGTCCCCTAAATCAAGAAGCTTTTTAAATACATCGTTATAGATGGATTTATCTTCTCCAGGACAAATCTCATCTCGATTAAAATAGAGCTGTATTCTTCCAGAAGAATCTTGTAATTCCGCAAAGGAAGCCTTACCCATTATACGCTTACTCATGATTCTACCCGCAAGACAAACCTCTTTGCCTTCTGTATATTCTGCTTTGATTTCTTGAGATAATGTGTCTACAGGAAACAATTGAGCAGGAAAGGGTTCAATCCCCATTGCTCTTAACTTGTTTAGTGATTCTCTCCTAAAAACTTCTTGCTCTGACAGCTCCTGTAAACTCATGATAAATAATTTATGATTGCAAAGATAATGCACATCAGCTAAAAACGACTACTTTCTAAAAAAAGTCCTTAAATGCAAAAAGGGGGCCGTGGCCCCCTTAGCGCTATCTATTTATGAAATTATTGCTTAATAAATCGGTATACCTGTCCGCTTTTTGAAGCAGAAGTGTGTACCAAGTATGCACCACTTTGAAGGTCCGCTACTGAAACAACTTGTTCCCCTGTAACCCCTCTTTTCACAACTGAACCACTTACGTCTGTGATGTAATAATCTACGTTCGCAGAGCTGTTGATGTACAAGTTGTCTTGTGCTGGATTTGGGTAAATACTAATGTCGATGGCTTCTTCACTAATACCTGCTCCTGGTAATAAAACCTTGTCGATGATATGAACAACACCGTTGTCAGCTTCAACATCAGCAGTTGTCACCATAGCATCATTTATCATCACACCATTTGTCAAGTCGACCGTTACGTCCGAACCATTTAGGGTAGGTACCGTTCCGTTCATAAGATCCGTCGAAAGAACAACTCCTCCAACTACGTGGTATAATAAAACATCTGCAAGGTTAGGTAGAGCCAAAATTCCCGCAAGGTCTGTTCCCAATGCTGCAGCTAAATTGTCAAACGCTTCATTTGTTGGCGCAAATACTGTGTATCCAGTGTATGGGTTCGTCAAAGCAGGCATTAACTCCGCAGTGATTACAGCTGTTGCTAATGTAGTAAAGCCGTTATCAATTGCCACATCTACAACCGTTTCGTCTGGTAAAAGAACACTATTGATAATGTGTACTACTCCATTGTCTGAATTTACATCTACTGTAGTTACTTGAGCTTGGTTGACAAATACCTCGCCTGAACCTTTAACCGTTAATTTTAGTGTGTTGATTCCAACAATGTTATCCACAATTGCGCCGTTTGTTACCGCTGAAGACGGAACAATACTTCCCAACACATGTGTTCCTAAAACTGCTTGTAAGCTTGCCGTTGGAATGACAGCTGGATTGAATAACTCACTTAATGGCACTCCTACCAAATCAGCTAAATCTTGAAAGGCTTGATCCGTTGGTGCGAAAACCGTGTAAGTTGCTAATGGGTTTACCAAAATTGGCATTAATTCAGATGCAACAACCGCAGATGCGAGTGCATTAAAACCATTGTCTAAGGCAACATCCACTACAGTTTCTACAGGAAGAACTACGGCGTCTAAAACGTGAACGACTCCGTTGTCTGTGTTTAAATCTACAGCTGAAACGGGCGCTTGATTAACAAAAACACCACCAGCACCTGTTACTGTTAATTTTAAAGTATTGGTTAACGATAATGGCTGTGCGATTAAACCATTCGTTACTGCACTTGATGGAACAACACTTCCCAAAACATGATAAGTTAAAATATCAGTTAAGTTTGGTAGTGCCAATAAACCGTTGATGTCTGTTCCTAGGGCCGTGGCAATGTCTGTAAATGCCTGATCTGTTGGAGCAAAAACCGTAAGGTCTGTTGCTGTTTGTAATGTAACATCTAATCCTTCTTGTACTAAAGCAGCTTCCAAATAATTATGATCAGGACTTGTTGCGATAACATCATCGAATACATTAGTTTGTGCTGATACAGAGGTAGCAGCGAAAATTGCGATAGCTCCAAATGTATTTTTTAAAGAGCTAAAAGGGGTAATTGTTTTTTTCATTTTATTTTTTGTTTAAAGTTTAAATACAAAGATTAGACAAAATAGATTCCACTTTGTTCACAAGAGCGTAAAAAAAAAATAAAAAAAGTAATCTTTTTGTTACAAACCAACATAACCGAGTTGATAAATCAAGGAAATTAATTTAAATCAAGATTGTTAAGGTTGTAATTTAGAAATTGATGAAAAAGAAGGCGTTACGTGTTGCTAAATGGACCTTCGGGATATCTTTTGGGCTATTCCTTGCTATTTCTATTTTAATCTTTGCGTTTAAGGATACAATAATTGAAACAGCCATTGCTGAAATCAATAAAAATCTTGAAGTACCAATGGAGGTTGGTGATGTCGAGCTGGCTTTCTGGTCTAGCTTTCCAAATATTTCTATTGACTTATTAAATGTCGAAATTCCCAGCAGGAACTCTTCTACCAGTTTATTAATTAGTAAAAAATTCAACTTACGGTTTAACCCTTTTGATCTGGCAATGGGCGATTACAATCTGAAACAGATTAATGTATCTGATGGTGAATTGAATTTATATGTCGATTCTCTAGGGAAAGACAATTATAATATTGTTAAAAGCTCTGAAGAAAATGATGACTCAGAATTCAAGCTTGAATTACAAGCGGTTACTTTAAAGTCGATGAAGGTGAGCTATCTTAATGACATTACTCATCAAGAATACCATTCAAACTTTAATCGTGTAAATTTAACAGGAGAGCTCTCTAGTGATGAATTTGAGATGTTGACCTCTGGTCAAATCTTGTTAAATAGTGCACAAAGCTCGGGAGTTACACTTGTTAAAAATCAAGAAATTCAATTTAGTCTTAAAGTAAATGTGAATCAAAAGAAGTCAATAACAAATATTCCAATGGCTCAAATACAAATAGGAGGCCTGCCATTTAATATCAATGGCGTCATGGACAAAGACAGTATGCGGTTTCACATTGCTTCAAATTCAATTCAGCTTACGGAAGCAGTAGAGAAATTCTCGATAGACAGTGATAATCACTTAAAAAGCCTGTCAGGAAATGGTTTGTTGGATTTCGACTTGTCTATTAATGGGGGTACAAAAGCAACTGATCCAATAGACATCGCTTGTAATTTTTCAATAAAGGACGGCGAAATTATAGAACCGACCGAAAAAATAAAATTAAACAACATACAGCTGCTGGGTCATTATGTCAAACGAGATTCGACCCTTGAAGAGCTCGTTTTAAAAGATGTGCGTTTTGATTCTGAAACAGGACCGTTCACAGGAAACCTATCGGTTATCGATTTTGAAAACCCTCAACTGAAAGGATTTGCTAAAGGAACGATTAACTTAAACGCAGCGCATAGAATTTTTCATTTGCCAGAATTTGAAAAGATTAATGGTCATCTCAAAGTGTATTGTGATTTTGAGGCTGCACAAAATCCAGAGAACGAACTTGAATTGAAACGTTGTAGTGGTGATGTTTCTATTGTAAACAGCAATTTTAAACTTGAAAATGACAAGAGGATATTTAAATCTGTAAATGGAAATTTAAAATTTACAAGGAGGGATGTTCGGGTAAATCAGTTCTCATTAAATGTAGATCAATCTGACCTAGAGCTGAATGGCTCTTTTTCGAATGTGTTTAATTATTTGTACAATTCAGGAACTCTCGCAATGAATTTAAATGTAAAAGGAGAACAGGTTTTTTTGGAAGACTTGGGTTCCACAACCAAAGAAGAAAAAATAGAAAACGGGGAGATCTTCGCCTTGCCAAATAATTTAAAAGGAGACATTCGAATTGCTTTAGGAAAAATAGAATATGGGGGTCATCAATATGAAAACCTTAGCGGTAATATGAATATTAAAAACAGGAAAGTTCGTTTTTCCAATTTAAACCTTAAAAATGCAGGTGCAACGGTTCGGGGAAGTTTAAGTATTTACGAAAAACAGCCGGAAATCTTTGAACTAAAAACTCAATTGAGATCTTATAATATTGATGTAAAAAGTGCATTTAAAGAATGGAATAATTTTTACCAAGAAGTAATTTTAGCCAAAAACATCTCCGGCCGTGCTAGTTTATCGTTGAATCTGAACGCAGATTTCAGCCTAGATAAAGGAATCAATTACCCCTCTATTGACAGCAAAATAAACCTAGAAATTAACAATGGAAATTTAAAAAACTCACTTTTAATGAAAGATATTGCCGAGAGCGTCAAAGACAGTCCCGCCAAATTCGCCCTCGGAAAGAAAAACCTTAAGCTATTAGAGAAAAGGCTAAATGAAATATCTTTTAGTACACTAAAGAATGAAATAACCATCAAAAACGAAACAGTCACTATTCCCAAAATGAGTATTTCTTCTACGGCCTTAAACATGAATGTCTCAGGAACGCATGATTTTTCAAATCAGGTTGATTATCGATTTGACTTCAAGTTTAGGGATCTTTTGACAAACGATAGGGACAGTGAGTTTGGAGAAATAATTGATGATGGTTCTGGGCTTCGAATGTTTTTAAAAATGACAGGGGATATTTATGATCCAACACTGGAATGGGATCGAGATCAACAAAAGCAAAACGCAAAGGAATATCGTCAAGAGGAAAAGAAACAAATTAAAGAAATGCTTAAAACAGAATTTGGGGCATTTAAAAATGACACGACAGTCAAAGAATATAAAGAAGAAGAAGCTCCAAAAGAGGAAATAAAAATAGATTGGAATCCTACAACTGGCGAAGAAGAAAAAGAATCTGAGCAGGAAAAAGAGAAGGACAAACCCGAAAAGAAAGAATCAAAGCTGAAAAAAGCATTAGAAAGATTAAAACAACAACAAAAGAAAGAAGAAGAAGAGCAAGAGGAATTTATTGGAATCAAGGGAGGAGGATAATCCGTGGAAAAACTAAAGTTTTTTAATTATGCTTGTTGTAGAAAACCCAGCTATAAAATCAATTGTATCTACAACACCTCCATTTTTTAAAACAACCTCACGACCCACGATATGCTTTGAATGGTTTATGTTTTCTTGACTGGGGTCATAGTCTCCACCCTTGACCAAAATATCGGGTATAATTTCGTTTATTAGAGCCTCTGGGGTTTCCTCATTGAAAATGACAACGCAGTCCACAAACTCCAAAGCAGCTAAAATACATGCGCGAGAAACCTCATCATTGATTGGCCTATTTGGTCCCTTATTGAGTTTTTTTACTGAAGAATCGCTATTAATACCAACGATTAAAACATCTGCTTTTGATTTTGCTTCGGCCAGATATTTAACATGTCCGAGATGAAGTATATCAAAGCAACCATTCGTAAAACAAACACTGCTTTTATTGGTTTGCCAATTTTGACGCAATTGAGACAGTTCTTGTCTTGAGCAGATTTTATTTTCAAATGTAGATTTACTCATTGTCCTTGGAATTATATTTTCTTGGCATTAATATAAACGAAATCAATCCTAAAAGTATTAAAAAGATAGTTTGTGTGGCCCAAATGACCATTCCCAATGCATTTCCAATGGCGTCAGCATTTTCAACACCCTGCTTCTGAAGATAATAAGCCGTGGTGATTCCAATTAAAAGAGGGTAGGCTCCCATACCTCCATTGGTAAAAGAAATACCAAGGGCACCAAATGAAAAAGCCAATAGCATTCCGCTAAAAGGGACATTAGAGGTTCCTTCAATGGCATAAAAAGGCAAGGCAAACATAACCAAATACGAAATCCAAATAATTAGAGTGTGAAACAAGTAAGCCCAATATTGCTTTACTTTAAAAATGGACGATAAGCCCTCCTTTAAAGAGTTGAGAAATTCTAAAACACGTTGACGAATTCTTTTAATTAAAAGTAAACCAAGCAAAATTAATCCGAAGACAATAAAAGCATACATCCAAAACCCACTTCCGCTATCTTCTGATGATGTACCCACAAAGCTTTCTTTTATTCGTCTGAAGACGATTGAGGTTTCATTTGGGCTGATCAAAACGGCAATTGCTGCAAGAGAAAACATAATGATCATGTCAATAATTCGTTCTGTTACTATTGTCCCAAACCCAGGGCCTATTGGAATATTGTCAGATCTTTTAAGCATTACCGCTCTTGAAAACTCACCTGCCCTTGGAATGGTCATGTTTACCAAGTATCCAATCATTATGGAGTGATATTGATTTTTAAAAGAGCTTTTATAACCCATAGGCCAAAGCGTGTAACCCCACCTGTAAGCTCTAGAAAAATAAGAAACAAGCGCAAGGATTAACGAAAGAGCAATTAGCCAATAGTTTGAGTTTAAGATGGTTTTTTTAAAAACAGTAATGTCTTCTTCACTCATAATGTCGAATAAATACCAAGTCAGGTAAATCCCTAACCCAAGAGACACCAAAACTTTAAGAATTGTATTTATACTTGTCCCTTTCATTAAAGTGTAATACGTTTATTTAAAAACATCATTCAAAGTAATATATTGTCAATCAGCCTTACCTGTCCACAAAACGCAGCAATGCAGCAAACAGATTTTTGATTTAACTTATTTACCTTTTCAAAACTTTGAGCATCTACAATATCAAGATATTCTAAAGTAAGCTTACCCTTGTTAAAAAAGCCTTTCGCTGTTTCCAATAAATGATCAATTTCGAACCGATTCTTATTGTTTTTTATAAATCTTAACGTGTCAACGATAATCAATGCATCTTTAAGCTGCTCTTCGTTAAGGTTAAAATTCCTGCTACTAAGGGCTAAACCATTTTTATCTCGGACCGTTTCGCAGCCCTCGATTCTCACTTTTAGTTGGGTCTGATTAACCATTTCACGAATCACGGCAAATTGTTGATAATCTTTTAAGCCAAAATAGGCACTTGAGGGCTCAATAAAGTGAAAAAGGTTGTGAACCACATGTGCCACACCAGGAAAATGTCCAGGACGATACTTTCCTTCAAGGATATCGTTTAATATGCCCAAATTAATTGGAGAATAGGGATCATCTTTGGGGTAAACGTCACTTTCATTTGGGATACAGATGATTACATTTTTGTGCGCAGACAATAGGGCAATATCCGTTTCTATGGTTCTGGGGTATTGTTTTAGATCCGATGAATTATTGAACTGTTTGGGGTTCACAAAAATGGTGACCACGACGATGTCATTTTCATTGGCGGCTTTTTCAACGAGAGCCAAATGCCCTTTGTGTAATGCACCCATTGTGGGAACTAAACCAATGGAAAGAGGTTCCCCTAAATGCTTTGTATGTTCTTTTAGCTCAATAAAATCATAAAAAGTTCTAAAAGTGTCCATTTTTCTAGTGATAATAGGAGGCAAAGCTAATTCTTTTTGGGAAAGTTAGATAAAAATCCCTACT
>ERZ1047821.853-NODE-853-length-20668-cov-13.265221_pt1 | contig 20668 bp, 20 predicted proteins | sample MGYA00383096_ERZ1047821 | MGnify/ENA primary metagenome ERZ1047821 (study PRJEB29581, sample SAMEA5548366) | metagenome | biome: marine; feature: coastal; material: water | depth 25 m | study: Short-term variability in the microbial, nano- and picoplankton... | reverse complement strand
TCTGTCATTGCTTTTGCTACTACATCAGCACAGTTTAAAACATCATCACTATAAGCTGGGTCGGCTGAAATAGATGGTATTTTTAAAAGGTCAATTAATTCGTTTATAAATCTGTCCTTGTTTTCGTTTATATAATTATTTATGTGTTCCATTTTTATTTATTTTATTAGGATTTCTCCTGTCATTTCTATTGGGATTTCTAATCCCATTATTTGTAATATAGTAGGAGCAATATCTGCTAGCTTTCCGTTTTTAATTGTATCAATTCCTGTGTTCAGAGCAAAACAAGGAACAGGGTTGGTGCTGTGTGCAGTGTTTGGTGTTCCATCAGGGTTAATAGAGAAATCAGCATTTCCATGATCGGCAATAATAATAAAAGCGTAGTCATTTTTCAATCCTACTTCCACCACTTTTTTAGCACAGTTATCAACTGTTTCCACTGCTTTTACAATAGCATTGTAATCTCCGGTATGCCCTACCATATCTGGATTTGCAAAGTTAAGGCATACAAAATCTGTTTCTCCTTTTTTTAATTCTTCTACAACAGTTGAGGTAACTTCACGAGCGCTCATTTCAGGTGATAAGTCGTAAGTTGCCACTTTTGGAGAATTTACCATCAATCTTTTTTCTCCAATAAATTCTTTCTCTCTTCCTCCTGAAAAGAAGAATGTAACATGAGGATATTTCTCTGTTTCTGCAATACGGATTTGAGTTTTATTATTTTTTTCTAAAACCTCTCCCAAAGTATTTTTGATGTTTTCCTTGTCGTAAATTACATGTACATCAAAAAATGAAGCATCATATTTAGTTAATGTAGTAAAATGTAAATTGATAGTACTCATATTAAATTCAGGCATATTTTCTTGAGTAAGTACTGTTGTTATTTCTCTACATCGATCGGTTCTAAAATTAAAACATATAACTGCGTCATCTTCTTGTATTTTAGTAATTGGGTGCCCATTTACATCAACTTTTACAATAGGTTTGATAAATTCATCAGTAATATTTTGATTATATGAATCTTTAATGCTCTCAGTTAAGTTGTGTGAAGGCTTGCCAATTCCATTTGTTAGTAAGTCATATGCTAATTTTATTCTATCCCATCTTTTATCTCTATCCATTGCATAATATCTACCACAGATAGAAGCAATTTTAGCCCCAAATAAATTTCTTTCCAAGGCTGATATAAATTCAATACCACTTTTTGGATCACAATCTCTTCCATCTGTAAAAGCATGAACAAAAACTTTTTTAACTCCAGATATTTGTGCTAATTCACATAATTTATATAAATGTTTAATATGTGAATGGACACCTCCATCTGAAACTAAACCAATAATATGTAAGGATTTATTTTTACTCTTCGCATAGTCAAAGGAATTTTTTAAAGATTTCTCTTTGGCAAGGGAGTTATTTTGACAGGCAATATTTATTTTCTCTAAATCTTGATATACAATTCTTCCAGCCCCGATATTTAAGTGCCCTACTTCAGAATTACCAACTTGTCCTCTAGGAAGTCCCACAGTCTCCCCATGAGTTAATAGTTCACAGTTAGGATATTTGTTATATAAAGAGCTAATAAAAGGGGTATTTGAAGAATGTATTGCGTCAGCTTTAGATTTATCACCATGCCCCCAGCCATCCAAAATAATAAGTACTGATTTTTTACCTTTCATATATAGGCAAATATAAAGTTTACTAAAACATTATTAAGAAAATCGCACTAAAATAACGAAGTGATTAAAGGCCAACCAAAGATTACAATTGTTGAGGAAATAGTTATTCCAGTACTAATTGCGATTAATGATTTTTTATAATCAATTCGAAATATATATGCTGCAATGGTTCCAATATAAGCTCCGGTGACTGGTAAAGGTATCATAACAAAAATCATTAATCCTATAACGCCATATTTTTGAATCATCGACTTAGTTTTGGTCTTTGCTCTAGCAGACAAATAAATTGCAATCTTCTTATAATATAAATTTTTTAAAAAAAACTTGTTGGAAAATTCTATAGATTTATAAAAAAGAGGGAAAACTAGTAAATTTGCTACAAGACCTACAATAAAAATAAGATACAAAGGCAATGTAGTTGATTCAACACCGTATGGAATACCAACTCTGGCTTCTCCAAATGGAGAAATGCTTATTAAAAAAGTTAATAAAATGTCTTGAATCATTTAAAAAAATTGGATTGCAAATATAGCCTATTAGATAATTAAAAACCATAAAATAAGTAAATTTAAATGATCAACTATTTAAATATCTGCTGAATGAATTTATCTTTCATATTTACATGAATTGGATTATATTTACCTAATCTTTCTGGGTGAAATTGGACACCTATCATAAAGGGGTGAACCTTTTTGTTAATTACAACTGCTTCAGGTAATCCATCATATGATTCAGCAATTACAATAATATTCTCTGCAATCTCCTTAAGCCCTTGATGATGCCAGGAATTAACCTTGAAAAATTGTTTTTTTGGTAAGACCTTCCCATTTACAGGAAAAATCATTGATATATTATCGATATTATTATTGGTCACCATTATATTGTGCATAACTTCACCATTGTTCCTATGCATAATGCTATCACCAATTTCAGTTGGCAAATCGCCAAATAGTGTGCCACCACTTGCAACATTCATCATTTGCATCCCTCTACAAACCCCTATTAAAGGAAGTTTGTTGTTATAAGCATAATCAAACAGTTTCTTTTCTAGTGTGTCCCGTCTAAAATCAAATTCTCCGCAGAGTTTGATATTGTTAGTATCATTATACATTAAAGGGTAAATATCTTCACCACCAGTTAAAATAATACCATCGGCTAAATTTAAAATACTATCAATATTGGAAATATTATATGCATCAATTATTATTATATCTCTACTTTCAATCCAATTTATATAATTATCAGAAGCTTTAGATAAAATGATTGTCTTCTTTTTATTCTTATCACATGAAGCAACACAGAATAAAAGAAATAAAGTAAAAAAAATATTTTTCATATAGTAATAAATACAAATATAACTGATTTTAGTTAGGCATTTATATACTTACAATAACTTTACAAAGAAATAGTTTACTTTTGAGAGATTTTACAATAAAAAAAGTCTTTTTTAAGTAAAAAAATCAATTTTTTACGCATTTTAGTTAAAAAACATTAGTTTTAATAAAATATTTTACACTCTAAGAAAAAAAAATTAATTTCTAAACGTGATAAATGCACATAAATGCACATAAATGCACATAAATGCACATAAATGCACATAAATGCACATAATAAATAGCATTAAATACAAAAATCAAATTGAATTAAAATATTATACTAAAAGTGCGTAAAAGTGCGTAAAAGTGCGTAAAAGTGCGTAAAAGTGCGTAAAAAATTATAAATACCGCATAAGATTTGGACTATTTAAAAACTAATGTAAAGTAATTAAATCATGCATTTTCTGCATAATGTCATTATCATTCCATCTATCTTTAATATGTTTGATGCTCATAATATGTTGCATGATTTTTTCTTGCCTCTCTCCAATCTTCCATGCTTCAGAGTAAGGAGTATTGGTAAAACTTACCATTGAATATAATGGAATCCACTTATTTGGATGAAGATTAGAAAACTTTTTTTCAATTTCTTTCTGAAGAAGAAACATGGGGTCAGCTGTCTTATCTCGCATAACTATGAAGTTATGCATCGAAAGATCTTGAAGTCCATCGCCATTTGGTTTTCTTTCTTCAGTATACTCATTTAATGTTTTAGCAAAATCACCTTTATGCTTATTAAGAAGTTCATCCAAAATTCGACAATCCTCAAATCCAGCATTCATGCCTTGTCCATAGAATGGCACAGTTGCATGTGCAGAATCACCAATAAGGATGGTAGAATCACTAATGTGCCAAGGAAATGTTCTAACTATTCCTAAGGATGAAGTTGGATTTACTTGCCATTGCTCATATAAATCTGGTATTATCGAAATAAAGTCCGGGAAAATGTCAGTAAAATATTGCTCTACCTCTGCTTTCGTATTAAGGTTTTCAAATGAGTTATCACCACATTTAGGAGCAAATAACGTACAAGTAAAACTTCCATCCATATTAGCAAGAGCAATAACCATAAATTCACCTCTAGGCCAAATATGTAATGCATTTTTATCCAATAAATAAGATCCGTTTTTTCCAGATGGTATCATCAATTCTTTATAATCATGTTCAATTTCATTAAATGAAAAATCATGATTAAATTTATCAACCATTTGTTTTCGAATTAAAGAAAAAGCACCGTCAGAAGCTATAAGCAAATCTGAGGGAATGGTTTTGTGTTCTTTATTTTTTAAATTTTCAAAGGTAGCTTCTGAATTTGCAAGATCGGAATCAATACATTTTTCATTAAAATTAAGTTTAGCACCACTTTTAGAAGCCAAATTCATCAATAAAACATTAAGACTTACTCTGGAGACTGAATAAATTGCTTCACCATCATTTCCATAGGGCTGCTCAGTTAGATTCCCCTTATTATCATGCATTATCCTCTTATACATAGGAATAGCAATTTTCTTAACCTCATTTTCTACTCCTACTTTTTCTAAAGCAGTCCACCCTCTTTTAGAAAGTGCTAAATTTATAGATTTTCCTGCTGTTATAATTTCAGATCTAAGATCATTTCTTCTTTCGAAAACATTTACTGTATAGCCTCTTTTAGTCATATAAATTGCGCAAAGAGAACCAACTAATCCAGCCCCAACTATAGTAACTTCCTTTTTCATTATAATTCTTCTTTTAAAATGGTATAAAAATTAAATACATCTGTAAAACTGTTGTAAAGAGGGACAGGGGCAACTCGAATTACATCAGGCTCTCTCCAATCAGCAATTACCCCTTTTTTTGTTATCGCATCAAACAATATCTTATTGCCATTATTGACTCTAATAGAAACTTGACATCCTCTTTTTTTTGGAGTAATTATATTAATTCTATTGGAATCTATTGATTCCAACAAAAATATAAGATAATTAGTTAATTTCTGAGATTTTAAAACTAAAGCATTCATCCCTACCTCGTCAAAAATTGATAAAGAAGCCCTAATAGCAGCTAAAGACAATATTGGAGGGTTACTAAGTTGCCAGCCTTCTGCAGATTTAATCGGATTAAATTTATCGGGCATTTTGAAACGATCATCTTTATTATGACCCCACCAACCAGAAAACCTTAAAAGATTAGTATCATGATGCCTAGAATGAATATATGCTCCTGCTACAGATCCGGGTCCAGAATTCAAATATTTGTATGAACACCATACCGCAAAATCAACTTTCCAATTATGAAGTTCAAGTTTTATATTACCAGCTGCATGAGCTAAGTCAAATCCAACTTTAATCCCCTTTTTATGTCCTAAATCTGTTATCTTCTTAAAATCAAAAACTTGACCAGTATAATAATTTACTCCCCCCAGCATAATCAAAGCAATTTCATCACCTTCCTCATTAAGTAATTTTTCAATATCATCTGTTGTGATTACAGAATCACCATTCCTTGGCTTTAGTTTTATTAATGCATCGTCAACGTTGTAACCGTGAAAATTAATCTGACTTTCTACGGCATAAATATCAGATGGAAATGCATCTGCCTCAATTAAAATCTTATATCTTTTAGAAGTTGGCCTATAAAATGTAACCATCATTAAGTGAAGATTTACAGTGAGGGTGTTCATTGCAATAACTTCAGTTTTTTTTGCCCCTACTATCTTTGAATAACTTTCAGTTAAATATTCATGATATGGCAACCATGGGTTTTTTGCATGAAAATGACCTTCAACTCCCAAGCTTGCCCAATCATTTAGTTCTTGATCTAAGTATTTTCTAGTAATCTTAGGTTGTAATCCTAGAGAATTACCACAAAGATAGATATGTTCAGTACCATTTTTCTGAAGAGGTATATAAAATTGACTTCTGTAGTTTTTTAATTTATCATTTACATCTAAATTAGATGCAAAAGAAAATGTGTTTTTAAATTTCATTTAGTGCATATAAAATTGGCCTACTTGGTGCGGCATCAGATAAAAAGGCAGGTATTTGTAAATTTAATAAGTATGAACCATCAGAAATACAGTCAGGTACATAAATCATTTCAGTAATTGTCTTAGATTTAGTGCTTTGATTATACTTTTTTAATTTTGTATCCCAAAATATGTTATGAGCTGTAAGATTTCCATCATCAAATAACCTATCAACAGATGGAATATCTACTAACAAATGTGTTACTCCTAAACTGACAATATATTGCATAGCTTCAATACTAAAAAAAGGAGGCTTATGTTGCATATAATCTCTGTATATTTTATCTTTTTTATTTGGTAATGTCCTTATAACAATTGCTTTGTAAAAATTATTATCAAAGAGTAATAACTTATCGACAAGATCTTTTTTAGTAATTAGTAAATCAGATTCCTCTAAATCAGGCACATAACTATCTATTGATTTTTTAGGGATAATAGTAATTACAGTTGAGGGAATCATTTCTTCTTCAAGTGATGATAAAATATTAACTCTTTTATCTGTTAAATGACCAATACATTCTGTATGTGTTCCGTTACAATGTGGTGTAAAGTTAAGAGTTTCAAAATTACATGGGCCTCCTGATCTTGTATCACCAATAAATTGATCATCTTTATAAGCTTTAGCAGTTGCAATATCTACACCATAAGTGTTAGGTTGCAAATTATTAAAATCAAGTGGAATAGATATGTCCTTTCCTTTTGAAAAGTCAACATTAAATTTTTTACTTCCAATTTCAATTTCGGCTTTCATTACAAAAAATCTTCTTTTTTCATATTTAACCAATTTAATACATTACCACACCATATATCATTACTTTCCTTTGCTGATAAAATACCTATTTTATGTGCATAATCTACAACTCTACCTGGGTATGATGTTCCTACCCCTTCTACTTCTCCTAAAGGGAAAGGGTCATCTAAGCCCATAATAATTTGACTTACTCCAACACGCTTTTTTAATAAGTCCAATGTATGTGAGTCATGAACTAATGTGTCATAAAATAAGTTTTTATGACCTAAAGTTTTTCTAGGATCTTCTAATTTGTCAAAAATATCAGGCCTACCATCATACCCTTGTATTCTTCTACCATAATTCGCAATTGCAAGCATCCCACCGTGAGCAAAGCAAGTTCTTAACTTTGGAAATTTATTTGGCAAGTCTCTAATCGTGAATAAATGTAAAGAATCAGCACATTGCGCCATCATCCAAACTAGATGAAATCGCCAATATTGATTTTTTAGTGCAACCATCTTCTCTCCGTCATAAGGATGAATTTGAATCGCTAAACCGTATTTATTAGCTAATTCAAATATTGGATCAACATCTACTTCTGCAATAGACAGCCATTCTCCATTAGCATTTAAAAAATGAGTTGGTAAACAAAGAACTTTTAACTTAAGTTGTTTTACACATCTATCAATCTCACTAAGAGCGTGATCCATATAAAGGGGTTGAACTACAAATCCACAAGTAAATATATCAGGAAAATCATTTTGTATTGATGCATTAAAATCATTCTGAAAACGTATAGCATCTATACAATCTTTTTTATTCCATCCATTACAATATAGTTGAGATAGACATAGCATGACAGCATGATCAATATTATATTTACTCATCCAATCTATCTTTTCTTTAACAAAAAATCCCGTTCCATTAATTGGTCTTGACCAATCTCCTTGTCTCATAAATTTCTTGTTATCATCAATCCAGAAAAGCTTCTTTTCTTTTAAGAATTTAGGAATTTGATAGGGCTCTGGAAGTATATGTCCGTGTGCATTTATTCTCATGTAATTAGAAATATTTTTAAAGCTAGATCATATGAATTTCTATAAAAAAGTAAGTTTGTATTCATCTAAATATATCTTTCATCTACTTTCATAATTTCACCAGTTTCTGGGCAAGTTCTTAATTTTTCATCTGAGTAAAATTTTTTAAATACTGGGAGAAAATCTTTTTCTATATTAGTTAGATGAAAGTATTCTTCATACAACAAAACGTTTGCTTTATCTGAGAACCACATTAATCCATCTTTATCTTGTTTTTTTCGTTTTCTTTCAATCACTAAGCCTATTGAGCCTTTAGACCTAACAGGAGAATGGGGTATTTTAGCTGGTAACAGATACATTTCTCCTTCGCAAATTGGAATCTCTACTAATTTACCATTTTGCTGTGTTTTAACTAAAATATCACCTTCAATTTGGTAAAAAAGCTCTTCGGTTTCATTATAATGATAATCTTTTCTGGCATTAGGACCAGCTACAATCATCACTATATAATCTTCAGATTCAACATATAAATTTTTGTTACCAACAGGAGGTTTTAACAAATGTCTGTTTTCATCAATCCATTTTTGTAGATTGAAGGGTTTTTTAATAATACTCATATTTTTTGTTTTTTTATAGTTGCGATTACTTTTAGTTCAATAGCTATTGGAGTTGGTAAACTCTTGATCTCAATTGTTGTTCTACATGGCTGATTATCTTTAAAATATTCAGCATAAATTTTATTGTAAGTTTTAAAATCATCTTTCATATTAGTTAAAAACACTTGAACATCTATAATATTATCCCAAGAAGACCCAGCATCTTCAAGTATATATCTAATATTTGTAAAAACAGAATGACATTGCTTTGCAATATCATAACTAATAATTTGACCGTTTATATCCAAAGTGACACCTGGAATATCTTTTGTTCCAGATTTTCTTGGACCTACACCTGAAAGATATAAAATTTCTCCTACCTGTCTAGCGTGTGGATACAAGCCTACTGCAACAGGAGCCCTATCAGAATTGATTTTTTTTCCGTTCATTTTTTAGATTTTTTTAAACATGTAATAATGTGGCCCTATATCTTTAATGTTAAAAATATCACCTAATACTTCAAAGCCTAATTTTTTATAAAAATTAAGCGCTCCTAATCTAGCATTACACCATATTATATCAACATCTTTTTTTTGTAATAGTTTAAATGCTTTTTTCATTAACATTGTCCCATGACCTCTTCTAGTGAAATCAGTTGCGGTTGCCATTCCTCTTAACCTGTAAGGATTTTCTGACTTTAACTTATGCGTAAATTCAGGATAAAATGTTGCACAAGATATAACATTGTTTTGGCTTAAGCATGCAATATGTATTGTCTCATTTTCATTATCTTTATCATAAAAAGTAGTAGTGAAATCTTGACCTTTCCTCAACTCTGAATGTCTTAAAGGTCTAATTAAATCTGAACCAACACTCTTAATTTCTACTAAATTTTTTATTGTCATTTTATATTTTAATACATACATTTTTTGGTTCAGTAAAAAAATCTAATGATTTAAATCCTCCTTCTCTTCCAACTCCTGATTGTTTCATGCCTCCAAACGGAATTCTTAAATCTCTAAGCAACCAGGTGTTAATCCATACAACTCCTGAATCAATACTTGCCGCTACCCTATGACCCTTGCTTATATTCTCTGTAAAAATTGATGCTGCTAATCCATATTTTGTTGAATTAGCCATTTCTATCACTTCTTCTTCAGTTTTAAATGGAATTAAGGTTACTACGGGGCCAAATATTTCTTCCTGATTAATATCACAATCAAAAGAGAGCCCTTCAATTACAGTTGGCTCTATAAAATATCCGTGCTTTAAATTTCCCTCAATAATTTTACGCTTTCCTCCGATTAAAACTTTACCACCTAAATTCTCTGCTAATTTAATTTTTGTAAGTATTTTTTCCATATGATCTTTAGAAACTACTGCTCCTAAATTAGTGCTTGGATCTTTTGGATCACCAACTGTAAGTTTTGATGTTTTAGCAATTAAAGCTTTTTTAAACCTTTCATAAATAGTTTCTTCCACAAAAAGTCGAGATCCACATAAACAAATTTGACCTTGATTTGTAAAAGCTGCTCTAGAAGCTGTACTTACGGCTTTATCAAAATCGGCATCTGCAAAAATTATATTAGGATTTTTACCCCCTAACTCTAATGAAACTTTCTTAAACATTGGTGCAGTTACTGTTGCAATATGTTTTCCTGTTATTGTCCCGCCTGTAAAAGAAATAATTGGCGTGTCCTTATGCATTGTTAGCGGGTCCCCAGTTTTAGCCCCTAATCCATGTACAATATTTAAAACTCCTTTAGGCAGTCCTGCTTCTATGCAAATTTTACTTAATAAATATGCTGTCATTGGAGTTACTTCTGAGGGCTTTGCTACAACAGTATTTCCAGATGCTAAAGCGGGTGCAATCTTCCAGGTAAGTAAATAAAGTGGTAAATTCCAAGGGGATATACACGCTGCTACACCTAAAGGTTTTCTAAGCGTATAATTAAGTGCCATACCATCCATATCATGGATTTGAGAACTATCATGTAGAATTGCTCCAGCAAAAAATCTAATGTTAGCAGGAGCTCTAGGAATATCTACACGAGCAGCTAAAGACTCTGGCTTCCCATTATCCTTACTTTCAGCTTTTATTAGATCATCTGAATATTTTTCAATAGTGTCAGCTAGCTTCATTAAAATATTAGAACGCTCCTGCTTTGGAGTTTTACTCCAACTAACAAAAGCTGTTTTGGCAGCCTGTATGGCTATATTAACATCTAATTTATCCGAATCTGGTATTAGTGAGTAGACTTTACCTGTTGAAGGATTATAATTGTCAAGATAATTACCACTAATTGGCTCTACTAGCTTCCCATCTATATAGTTTAAAATTTTATCCATTATAAACTTTGTGTTCTTCCGCCATCAACTGGTAAATTAATCCCATTTATATAGGCTGCTGCAGGTGTACATAAAAAAGCAATAGCATTTGCTACCTCAAATGCTTCCCCAAATCTATTTGCAGGAACTGATGATCTCATAATAATAGATACTTCATCAATTGATTTTTGTTGTTTATTAGCCTTATTAATAATTATATTTTTTAATCTATTTGTATTTGTAAATCCAGGTAAAATATTATTAACTGTAATACCATGAGATCCTAATTCAATAGAAAGTGTCTTGGCCCAATTAGCGACAGCGGCTCTAATAGTGTTTGAAACACCAAGGCCAGGAATTGGTGCTTTTACAGATGTGGATAGAATATTAATAATTCTCCCAAAACCTACTTTTTTCATACCTTCGACTACTTTCTGTACTAAAATCTGATTATTCACTAAATGCATTTTAAAAGCGTCCTCAAATAATTGTTGATTTGCTTCTGAAATTAGGCCTGCTGCTGGGCCTCCAGTGTTGTTTATCAAAATATGATAAGTATCTGTAATTTCATTTAGCTTTTCTTTTAAACTTACAGAGTCATTAAAATCAACAACCAAGAAGTTATGTTTTTGGGCTTGTGATGTGTCCAAAGAACCTAGAACATCTTGCAACTTTGATTTATTTCTTGCAATTAATGTAATATTAGCTCCAAGCTTTGCAAGTTCAATTGCAGAAGCCTCACCAATTCCTTGTGTGCTTCCACAGACAATAGCATTTTTATTTTTTAAATCTAAATTCATTTATTATAAAATTATTTTTTTAGTTTATCTATTTGCTATAATTATAGCCAAGTTGATCTTTCGTGATTTTAGGTAAACTAGGTAAATATGATCTAGAAATCATTAACGTAGATATATTGGCTAAATCAGTAAAAAACTTATGTTTGTCAACAGTCTGCTTTAAATATCCTTGCCCAGAACTTCCTCCAGTACCAATTTTCAGTCCTAACATTTTCTCTACCATTTGAACATGTCTAAATCTCCATGTTGAGATTTTATGATCAAGCTCAACTAAACTTCTTAAAAATTGATAGGGAGAATGCAAAATTGGTTCATCTCGATATAAATTAATTAATAATGCTGACATTGTTGCTTTGTATGAAAGTCTAGTTTCACCATCTAACATAGCCTTATCATGTTCTCTTTTACTTAAAACTCGCTGAAAATATTTTCTATTCTGATCAATCATCTTTAATCGTAAATCTCGATCTTGATCGGTCAAATCCGCTGTTTGAATATTATTAATTTCTTTTTGCAACATTTCGTTAACCGATTGTTCATATTTTTTAATAAAATCAAATCCATCCATTTTTAAAAATGGTATTCTTTCTAACCATTTTTCAACTAAAGAAAATAATGAGTTATTTTCTTCCAACGCTAAGACCTCTTTTTTATGTTCTCCATCAAATTGAGAGTGATATGGACATCCGCCAAACTGATGACGATTTTCTATTTTAAGTCCAAGTATTAATTCAATTTTTCTAAATTGATGTGATTGGAATCCAGATGCTGGAGATAAATAATCTCTAAAATCTAAAAAATCTAATGATGACATAGTCTCTAAAATATCTATCTGTCCAACAAGAGTTGTCAAGATTGTATTTACTCTATCCATCCTACCAACAACAATACCAATGGAACTTTCGTCTATCCTATCTGCCTCAAACAAAGTTATTGCTGAATTTAACTCATGTAGAATTTGTTTAAACCATAACTCATAGGTCTGATGTATAATAATAAAAAGCATTTCTTCATGAGCTTCACCTCCCTTTTCTTTACTTATTGGAGTTTGGGCATCAAGAATCTTGTCAAGAGACAAGTAATTTATGTAATGTACTGACAAAGGTTTATCTGACATTTTATTTTAATTATTCAGTAAAAGTAAGCAATATGAATTAAAAAATCAAAAGCATAAAAATTATTAATACATAACTAATAATGCTTAACGATTCAACCCAAAAAGAAAAAAATATATCACTCTTTCTTTCATTTGATTTAATAATAATACTTGATGAAAAAAAATAGAGAATGATTAATGCAATGAAATAAGGCAACATTAGTCCACTCTTTACATATTGAAAGAAATTAATTAAACTACAAAAAATCAAAGATGTTATTGCTATTATTTTGGATGTTTTAAGGCCGAAAAATAATGGTAGTGTTATTATAACCTCATTGTCATATCTTAAGTCTCTAATATCAAAGGGTATTGTTATAGCAAATACAAATAAAAATCTTGAAACAAAGTGTGAAGTAAAATCCAATGATAATAAAACGTTGTTTTCAGTTGCTAATAATAAAGTTGTACTAGAAGCCCAAATAAGTGAAATGATGAAAATTTTTAAAAAAGGTATTTTTCTTAAAAGAATTGGGTAAGCTAGAGAAATAAAGCCTATAATTAAAATAACAATTTGTGTTAATAGTTTAAATGCTAAAAATATCTTTAAACATATTATTAAACTTATACCCATTAAAAATAAAATAAGTTTTTGATGCTTGCCCAACCATTCTTTACGAATATGATCTACTCCATTTTGGATCCGAATAGTTCTTTGAAAATTATAAACAAATAGTGTAGAGAAAAACAAGAAAACACTTAGGTCAGGATTTTTAGTTTGTAAAATTAACTCTGAACTTAAAGCTAACGACATAACACAAAATGAAACAAGAATATTACTATAAATTAAAAAGTGTAATATTCTATTCACTTCAAAAACTAAATAACAATATTAATTATTCTTTTATGAATAACAATTACTTTTTTAGGTTGCTTTCCTGACAGATAATGTATTGTTTTTTCATACTTCATAACCTCATCTTGAATTTGTTCTATTGTCATCTCAGCGTCCATTTTAATCAAAAACCTTGTCTTTCCATTAAATGAAACCGGATAATTGATTTCATTTTCAACTACATAATTTGGATTAAATCTTGGAAAAATTGCTTGAGTTACTGAGCTTTTATTTCCTAATTTAAACCAAATTTCTTCCGAAATATGTGGAGCGTAAGAAGATAACAATATTGTGAAATCAGAAATAATTTCTTTACTATGACAATTTTGTTCCATTAACTCATTAATGCAAATCATAAATGTGCTAACAACAGTATTAAATGATAACCTTACAATTTCATCTTCAACTTTTTTTATCGTTTTATGCAAAGTTTTATAATTTTCTTTAGTAGGCTTGACATCAACAACACAAAAATTATTTTCAGAGTCATGAACTAATCTCCAAAATTTTCGTAGAAAATTATGAACCCCGTTAATCCCTTTTACATCCCAAGGTTTAAACTGTTCTAAAGGACCTAAAAACATTTCATATAAGCGAAGGGTATCTGCTCCATACTCTTCTACTAAATTATCAGGAGTTTGTACATTATATTTTGATTTTGACATTTTTTCAACTTCAAAGCCACAAATATATTTTCCCTCATCGTTTAAAATAAAATCTGCATTTTCATATTCATCTCTCCATTTTTTAAATGCAGTAATATCTAATATATCATTTTCAACATAGCTTATATCCACATGTAAACGAGTTGTTTTAAACTCTTTTCTTTTATCAAAACTTACAAAAGTATTAGTGTCTTTAACTCTATAAACAAAAGATGATCTACCTAAAATCATTCCTTGATTTAACATTTTTTTAAATGGCTCATCAAAAGAAATAAAGCCTCTGTCATATAAAAATTTAGTCCAAAAACGTGAATAAAGTAAATGCCCAACAGCGTGTTCAGCACCACCAATATATAAATCAACTTGGCCCCAATAATCTGATTTTTCTTTTGAACAAAAATAATCATTATTGTTTGGATCCATAAATCGTAAGAAATACCAAGAACTACCTGCCCAGCCAGGCATAATATTCATCTCCATTCTATCTCCTTCATATACATTCCAAGCTTCTTTTTTAGCTCTTGCTAAAGGTGGTTCTCCATTAGATGTTGGTAAATATTCATCTACTTTAGGAAGAGTAACATACTTGTTACCATCTAAAATATATGGAATTTCTTCTTTATAGTATATTGGAAATGGCTCTCCCCAATACCTTTGTCGGCTAAAAATAGCATCTCTAAGTCTATAGTTGATTGTCTCTTTTCCAAAGCCTTTCTTTTCAAGTTTAACTATTGATAAGTTTATTGCCTCATTAACTGTTAGTCCGTTTAAGAAATCAGAATTTGAAATTTTTACTTTTCTGTTTTCATTAGCACTTTGACTAATATCAACATTATCAAAAATATTAATTATATCAATATCAAAATGAGTAGCAAAATCCCAATCTCTTTGATCACCACAAGGAACAGCCATAATAGCTCCTGTTCCATAAGAAGCTAAAACATAATCTCCAATCCATATTTGAACTTTCTTATTAGTAAACGGGTGTATAGCATATGATCCAGTAAATACTCCACTTACAGTCTTTTCAGCCTGCCTATCTCTTTCTGTTTTTAGTTTTACTGTATTTACATACTCTGCAACATTTCCCTTGTGGTTTTCAATTGTTATTTTAGATACAAGATCATGCTCTGGAGCTAAAACTAAAAAATTTACTCCAAATATTGTATCAGGTCTAGTGGTAAAAACATCAATGATATCATTTGAATTCTCTATAATAAAACTAACTGAAGCTCCTTTTGATTTTCCTATCCAATTTTTTTGAATTTCTTTTATTGAATCTGACCAATCAACCTTATCTAATCCGGCAACCAGTCGGTCAGCGTAAGCAGTAATTCGAAGCGACCATTGCTTCATAAGTTTTTGAACTACTGGATAACCACCTCTTTCTGATAGACCATCTTTAACTTCATCATTAGCAAGTACTGTACCTAATTTTTCACACCAATTTACCCATGTTTCTGACAAGTATGCTAATCTATAATTTAATAATAATTTTTGTTGTTCTTTTATTGTAAAATCTTTCCATTCAAAAGAAGTGAATCTAGGTGTATTTTCATAACATGCAGCATTAGTGTTAGTATTTCCTGTTTTTTCAAAATCAGAAATTAACTCTTTAATTGGAATAGCTTTATCCCTTCCCCTGCAATAATAAGAATCAAAAAGTTGTTTGAAAATCCACTGAGTCCATTTATAATAATTAGGGTCTGATGTTTGTATCTCTCTGCTCCAATCAAAAGAAAATCCTATTTGATCAAGTTGTCGCCTGTATCTCTCTGTATTAACTTTAGTGGCGGCTTCAGGGTGTATTCCCGTTTGAATAGCATATTGCTCCGTAGGTAATCCAAAAGAATCATAACCCATTGGGTGTAAAACATTAAAGCCCTTTAATCTTTTATATCGTGCATATATATCAGAAGCAATATAACCTAAAGGATGGCCTACATGTAATCCTGCCCCAGATGGATACGGGAACATATCTAAAACATAAAATTTTTCCTTTGCTGAATCATCATCAACTTTGTAGATATTGTTTTGCATCCAGTATTTCTGCCATTTCTTTTCTAAACTTCTAAAATTATAATCCATCATATTAAATAAATATGTGCGCAAAGTTAATTAATAAGCTCAATTAGTAAATTGTATTTTTATATTTTAGCAAAATCTATGAGCCAATCAAAAAATAAATTGCTGAGTGTTAAAGTAATCACTTCATCTATATCAGTAACAATGAGTTTATCACTTGTTTTATTTGTTGTCGGATTAATAGCTTTAATTATAGTTAATGCACAAAGGCTAACTGATCATGTAAAAGAAAATATTGGTTTTACTATTATGTTAGAAAATGAAATTACCGAAATCGAATCTATCAAATTTCAAAAAGAATTAGATGCTTCAAATTTTGTTAAAAGCACAGCCTTCATCACAAAAGAGCAAGCCACAGAACAATTAAAAGAAGATCTAGGAGAAGATTTTGTAGAATTTATTGGGTATAGTCCTCTGTTATCTTCAATAGATGTGAAAATAAACGCAGAATATGCAAATAGTGACAGTCTTGTAAAGCTTTCAAAAGAATTAACTGAAAAACCTATTGTTTTTGAAGCTTATTATCAAAAAGATTTAATTGATAAATTAAACAGCAACGTAGCTAAAATATCATATTTCTTATTAATTTTTTGTATTCTACTTTTTATTATAGCATTTGCACTAATTAATAACACTATAAGACTATCAGTTTATTCAAAAAGATTTTTAATTAGAACTATGAGGCTTGTAGGAGCAACAGATAGATTTATTCAAGCTCCAATGATTTCAAAAGCATCTTATCAAGGAGTTTACAGTTCTATTTTTGCTATTTTTATGCTTATAGGAGCCATACAGTTCATCCAAAGTAATTCTTCAAATTCTTTAAATATTGAAGACTTAAAAACAATAGGGATTGTCTTTTTAATTATTTTTATTTTTGGAATCTTATTAAGCGTATCATCAACATATTTTGCAGTAAAGAAATATATCAAATTAAACGAAAACGAACTTTACAACTAAAACAATTATCATGGATTTTGCATTTAAAAAAAGAAATTATATTTTATTAATTATAGGCTTAGTATTTATTGCTAGTGGACTTATTCTTATGATTGGAGGGGGGTCTGAAGATCCTACAAAATTTTCTGGTGAAATTTTCAATTTTCGTAGATTAACACTTGCACCAGTATTATTAGCCATTGGTTTTATTTTCGAAATTTATGCAGTAATGTATAAGAGTAAACAAGATTAATAATGGATATAATTAATGCCATTTTACTAGGTATAGTTCAGGGGCTTACAGAATTTTTACCAGTAAGTAGCAGTGGACATTTAGAAATTGTAAAAGCTATTCTTGGAGAAGATAAAGTTGGTAAAGAAAGTATGTTAATGACTGTTGTGTTACACTTCGCTACCGCTTTGTCAACTATCTTTGTTTTTCGTAATGAGATCAAAAAAATTTTAATAGGATTATTACAATTTCAAAATAATGAAGAATTTAAATTTTCTTTTAAAATTATTATATCAATGTTGCCAGCTGCTTTTGTAGGCGTTTTCTTTGATAAAGAAGTTGAAACTCTTTTTGGAGGCGCATTAACTTTGGTAGGTTGTATGTTGATTATTACTGGAATACTACTGTTTCTTGCTGATAAATCAGTAAATACTAAAAAAAATATTGGCATTAAGGAATCAATATTAATTGGTATATCTCAAGCAATTGCTATTTTACCTGGAATATCAAGGTCTGGTGCTACAATTTCTACATCAGTAATATTAGGTATAGATAAAGAAAAGTCAGCTAGATTTTCTTTTCTTATGGTAGTACCATTAATTTTTGGCAAAATGGCAAAAGATATATTTTCAGGTCAAATCATAATTGGAGATGCTAATTTTCTATCACTATTAATAGGATTTATATTCGCTTTTATTACAGGAATGATGGCATGTAAATGGATGATTAAACTTGTTAAGAATAGTAAACTAAAATATTTTTCTTACTACTGTTTCATTGTTGGCGGGTTAGTTGCATTCGTATCATTTCTGTAAAATGAATTTATTTCAAACAACCGCAGAAAAATTTTTGGAAGGACAAATGTTGCTAATTGAGAAGCCAATAGGATGGTCATCATTTGATGTTGTTAAAAAGATAAAATATCTTATTCGAAAAAGACATAATCTAAAGAAAATAAAAGTTGGTCACGCAGGTACACTTGATCCACTAGCGTCAGGATTGTTAATAATCTGTACGGGTAAATTCACAAAAAAAATTTCAGAAATACAAGAGCAAAGGAAAATTTATACGGGTATTATAACTTTAGGAGGAACAACTCCATCTTTTGATCTTGAAACTGAAATAGAAAAAAATTATAAAACAGATCATATCTCTGAAAATCTTATCAAAAAAACGACTATGAAATTTTTAGGAGAAATAAATCAAGTTCCTCCAATTTTTTCTGCCCTAAAAAAAGATGGAGAACGATTGTATGAGAAAGCTAGAAGAGGTGAAAAAATTAAAATAAACAGTAGAAAAGTTACTATCTACAAATTTGAAAGCAAGCTATTACATAAAGTAAATGTTCACTTTAAAATAGAATGCAGTAAAGGAACTTATATTAGATCAATAGCAAATGATTTAGGTGCCGCTTTAAATTGTGGTGGATATTTATCAAAACTCTGTAGAACAGATATTGGAGAGTTCAGTCTATCTAATGCAATGAGTATTAATAGTTTTGAGGACCATATAAATACTTAATTTTACTTGACTTCTGGCTTTTGATATATTATATTTGCCGGCATTAATTCAATTCCTTTAAAAGATGAAATTTAAACTATCCATGTTCAGTCTTGATCTTCCTGAATCAAGAATTGCAAATAAACCAGCAAGTGAAAGAGAAGATGCAAAGCTTATGATTGTCCACAAAAATAGTGGAGAAATTGAACATAAATCAGTATCTGATTTAAAAGATTTCTTTGTTGAAGGTGATGTAGTTGTCTTAAACAACACTAAAGTATTTCCAGCTAGATTACATGCCAACAAAGAAAAAACAGGTGCAATGATTGAGGTTTTTCTTTTGAGAGAATTAGATAAAGAAAATAGAGTATGGGACGTTCTTGTGGATCCTGCTAGAAAAATTCGAATAGGCAACAAATTATTTTTTGGAGAAAATGATGATTTAATTGCAGAGGTAATAGATAATACTACATCTAGAGGACGTACATTAAGATTTTTATTTGATGGCACACATGAAGAATTCAAGGAATCTATTTCTGCCCTTGGAGAAATGCCAATTCCTAAACACTTAGGTCGGTCGGCAAGTGCAATGGATAATGAAAGGTACCAAACTGTGTATGCAAAACATGAAGGAGCAGTTTCTGCTCCAAGTGCAGGCTTACACTTTAGTAAGATTTTAATGAAACAATTAGAGTTAAAAGGTATTGAATTTGCTGAAACAACCCTTCATGTTGGACTTGGGACATTTCAACCTATTATGGTAGAAGATTTATCGAAACATAGAATGGACTCAGAAGAAATAATTATTCCAGAGCGTGCTGCACATCAAATAAATACTGCAAAGTCAAAAGGCAAAAGAATATGTGCAGTTGGTACAACAGTAATGAGGACCTTAGAATCATCCGTTTCAACAAAAAATGAAACTTTACCTTATGAAGGTTGGACAAATATATTTTTATTTCCGCCTCACAATTATAGAATTGCAAATTGTATGCTTACAAACTTTCATCTTCCTCAATCTGCCTTAATGATGCAGGTTGCTGCATTTTCTGGTTTAGAACTTTTAAAAAAAGCATATAAAGAAGCTATTAAAAAGAAATATAATTTCCACACCTACGGGGATGCAATGCTGATTATTTAAATGAAAAGAATTGCTTTAATAGTTGCTGGGGGGAAGGGTGAGCGAATGAAATCTAATACCCCAAAACAATTTATAGCAATAAATAAACTTCCTATTTTAATGCATACAATAAGGCAATTCTCTCATTTAGATGAAATTGTTTTAGTACTTCCTCAAGATCAGTTTAAATTTTGGGGAGATCTTTGCAAAAAATATAATTTTACTGAAAAATATACTTTAGTTAAAGGAGGAAAATCACGATTTCATTCAGTTCAGAAAGGACTGCAAAGTATTAATAAAGATGGGATTATAGCAATACATGATGGAGTCCGTCCACTCATTTCAAGAAATTTAATTGATACTTTAACTACTCAAGTCAAAGAAGGATTTGGGATTATTCCAGTTATCCCCTTTAGTGATTCAGTCCGTAAAATAGAAAACGGAGTTTCAATGCACATTCAAAGAAGTAATCTTTATAAAGTACAAACTCCGCAATGCTTTATGAATAAAAATATCCAAAAAGCATATAAACAAAAGTTCTCTCATAAATTCACAGATGACGCTTCAGTTTTTGAATCAAATG
>ERZ1047821.843-NODE-843-length-20759-cov-5.264393_pt1 | contig 20759 bp, 10 predicted proteins | sample MGYA00383096_ERZ1047821 | MGnify/ENA primary metagenome ERZ1047821 (study PRJEB29581, sample SAMEA5548366) | metagenome | biome: marine; feature: coastal; material: water | depth 25 m | study: Short-term variability in the microbial, nano- and picoplankton... | reverse complement strand
ATCCAAAGGTTCATCTTTAGTTGATTGAACATCCATTACTATATAAAAGATCTAAAGCACAACCGTTTTTTCATTTCCGCGTTTTTAAAGAAACCACTCACTATGAACAAACTATTTCTCCTTCCATTTCTCTTCTTGACTTTTAATTTAACAGCACAAAAAACACATGTACCGGACGACAACTTTGAGCAAGCCCTTATTGATTTAGGACACGACGACGTACTTGACGATAGTGTGATAACCGCAAACATTAACGAGGTTATCACTTTATTCATAGCGGAAAAAGACATTTCAGATTTGACAGGGATAGAGGGGTTTACAGCCATGCAAACTTTATACTGTTTTGCAAATAATTTGACAAATATAGATGTCAGTCAAAACACATATCTGTGGCGATTGGTTTGCTATTCCAATGGTTTAACAACACTTGATTTGAGTCAATGCCCATCCATAACCAACTTAGAATGTCAATACAATGACCTGCAAACTTTAGTGCCAAGTCCTAATTTGGTTTCATTGAAATGCAAGGACAATAATCTTACGGAATTGGATTTAAGTAATAACCCAAACTTAGGTTATTTGGATTGCGACCAAAATGAGCTTACCTGTCTAAATATGAAAAACGGAAACAGTTCAGCAATGGGGACCACTAGTTTTCTTGCTAGATCAAACCCTAATCTATTTTGTATTGAAGTAGATGACCCTTTGTATTCCGAGTCGACATGGATTTACGTTGATGCTACAGTTAATTTTACCTCAAACTGTGCTAATGAATGTTCTTCGGAAATAACTAGCCTCTTAGAATTTAATGCTTCGCCTAGAACTTTAATTTACATTGTTGATCTAATGGGCAGAGAAACCACTTTTAAACCCAATACACCTCTTATCTATGTCTATGATGATGGAAGTACAGAGAAGGTGTTTAGCGTGGAGTATTAATTCGTATTTCTAGCCATAAAAAAAGCCACTCTTTAAAGTGGCTCTAACTTCTTATTCGTGTTTTTCTGTATTCTCAATCAATACTCATACGCTAACGAACGATTATAAATCCCGAACAATCCTAGCATTTGGTATTTCGGCTTCATCATTGGTGTATTGGTATCCATTACCGAAAAATTGTACCCACGCATCGTTTTGGGCACCCTCTTGCTCAGAGCTCCAATATTCGTAATTGTCAAATCCTCCAATGGTTTCTTTGTTTTGATACAAGAAATTCAATTCCTCTTTTGTTGGCAAACGCCATCCATCTCCCAGCTCTGCACATTTTTGATTTACTTCATTCCATTCCATTTGACCCAAATCTTCAGCCATTATTTCCAGATTTTCGATTTTCACCGTGGCGTACTCTATTGCTTCATTTTCAGGGATTTTTTGATCATCTGATGCATTGGGTTCTTCTACTAGGTCTGTTGCATCAGCTTTGTTTTCTGAGGAAGCTTCTGCTGTTGCACCATCACAACCAACCAAGCCAACCAACAAAAACACGAATAAATATTTCATAGTATAATTTTTCTCTAAGTTAATAAATTCAAACCCCAAAATCCAATGAGTCATTCTGGGCAGATTGAACATCGATTAAAAAGACATACTTTTGAGCACATAAGCAAGGAATTAGACAGACTCAACGTGACGGAAACCATTGAAACAGTATATGAAGATGAATCTATAATCGCGGTGAATAAACCGAATAATATTCTGGTTTACGCATCTTATTTTGCGCGAAACATCAAAGAGGATGATTTACTCACTTTACTTAAAGAGCAGACAGGTCAAAATCTATATCCGATCCATCGCTTAGATCGAAAAACATCTGGGATTATACTTTTAGCCAAAGAAAAAGAATTTGTTAAAGACTATCAGCAACAATTTGAAAAGAACTTGGTACGGAAACATTATTACGCTGTAGTTCGTGGGTTTTCTCCAGCAAAAGGCATCATTGACACGCCCACAAAAAACGCTGAAACAGGCACCTATAAAGAAGCACTCACTGAATATAAGACACTCGAAACCATTGAACTCGACATTCCCGTTCATCCTTATGATAAGTCAAGATACAGCTTGATGAAATTCACCCCAAAAACGGGAAGAATGCACCAGCTTCGCATTCACGCCAACAAAATAAGTCATCCTATCGTCGGAGATTATCAGTACGGAGACCGATTTCATAACCGAATGTTTGAAAATGAATTCAACTGGAATCATATGTTTTTACACGCAGGAGAATTATCTATTGAACACCCAAACACGAATAAAAGGCTCACGTTAAATAGCCGTTTCCCTAAAGATTGGAATGCGCTTTTTGAAAGATTTAATTGGCAAACACCAAAATAGATTAGAGGGACACGGTTTCTATTTTAATTCGACTTGATTGCCATCCATTAGCTCTACTGAAATTTTCATTTTTTTCTGAATGACTTTAAAATGATGTTCTTCTTCTGGGGAGATCAAGCTGATGGCTTCACCACTGGCTTCTGCTCTACCTGTTCTACCTATGCGATGGACATAGTCTTTTGGGGAACGAGGCAGCTCATAATTAATGACATGCGGCAAAAATTCAATGTCAATTCCTCTCGCCAATAAATCTGTGGCGACGAGTGCCCTTAATTTACCTGATTTGAATTCCTCTAATGCTTTTGTTCTTGCATGCTGACTTTTTTTTCCATGAATAGACCGGGCGTCAATGCCATTTTTATGAAGCTTGTCTGCAACATGCCCCGCTTTGTATGTGGAAGCTGTGAAAATCAGCACCTGCTGCATGTTTTCACTTTTAATCAAGTGTCTTAAAAACGGTCCTTTCTTTTCTTCAGAAATGGCATAGGCCAATTGACGAATTTGATCAAGATTACCTTCTTTGGGTGCGACGTTAATTACGGCGGGGTCTTGAAGTAAGATTTGATTGATTTCTTCTACTTTTTCGTTTAAAGTGGCCGAAAACAATAGGTTTTGACGTTTCTTGGGAAGCAACGCAAAGATTTGATTCATCTCGTCTTGAAATCCTAAGTTCAGTAGCTTATCTGCCTCATCGAGAATGAGTGTTTGCAGCTTGTCAAAATGAACGGCATTGGAATTTACCAAATCCAATAAACGCCCAGGAGTGGCAACCAAAACAGATACGCCAAAAAGAGCCTTCATTTGGGGGTTAATTGAAACCCCACCATAAATGGCCATGGTTTTTACGGTATTCGAAATGCCTTTTTCAAATAGATTAAAAACATCCTTTACCTGTTCGGCCAGCTCCCTTGTCGGTACGAGTACAAGAACATCAACCTGTCGGTCTTTTGCTCTTTGCTTGTGGTTCAGTGCACTTAAAATGGGCAATACATAGCTTGCTGTTTTTCCTGATCCGGTTTGTGCAATTCCAAGAACATCCTTACCCTTCAACACCATCGGAATGGCCTCTTGTTGAATGGGGTATGGGTGGGTATAATTTTCTTTTTTAAGAAGCTCAAGTAAGGAATGGGGAAGGCCTAGGTTGTTAAAGGTCATATTTCGGTGTTGCTATTAATCCGTTCAAAGATAACGAGTATTTAATGACCACGTATGGATACCTTTGAATTAGAGTTAACAAGCTTTTCTATTCCAACTAGAATTATTTTAATCAAAACCTTATCTATGAAATGGTTTGATTTGTGTCTGTTTAAACAATTTTGAATCAGTGCTTTCTGCTGCTTTTATAGTTGTTTACAGAATTAAAATTTAATTGTTATTTTTATTTAATCTATCAAACTAATAAACTCTTTTAAATGACAAATCTAGACTTTTACAAAGCCAGTATGGCCAATGAGCTCAAGGCAACTTATGATATTATTGCAGCATTACCTGCAGATAAAATGGATTACAAACCACATGAAAATAGCAGAACAGCCTACGAAATAGCAGAACACATTATAGCACATGCATGTGATTTTAAAGTTGCTCTTACAGAGTCGGCTTGTGATGAATTATTCACCCATGCCTATGACGGGCCCTTGGATGGTGCCAATCATTTAAAAAAGTATTGGGATAACGCCATGGACATACTAAATAATATGGATGAAAATGATTGGAATATTGAGCAAGTCGAATTGTTGGTGCATGGTCAGTCTTTCATGAAAATGCCGAGAGCCAATTTGATGTGGATGTTTTTGTTTGATGTCATTCACCACCGCGGACAATTAAGTACCTACATACGTCCGATGGGAGGGAAAAACCCCGCCGTTTACGGATTCAGCTACGATACCTTAAACGCTGAATAAGCAAGCTGAAAATTTCACATTATTGATTAATTTTATGATATGAAATTTATATTACTCTTTGCTTTTTTATATGCTACTTCTGCCTTTGGTCAGTTGCAAGAATATAATGCAAAACGCTACGCTACGGATAAAAAATTGATGATTGGTTTGGGGAGCTGGGCGAGCTTGAATCTTGTGGGAAGCGGTATCGCTTGGGCAACTGCTCAAAATGAGGAAATGAAGAACTTTCATCAGATGAATGTGATGTGGAATGTTGTCAATTTGGGACTCGCAATTCCCGGATTCATCAAAGCGAAAAACGGCAAACAAGAATTGACTTTCTTTGAAACAATGGAAGAGCAACGCAAAACGGAAACCATTTTTTTAATCAACTCAGGAATTGATATTGCTTATATGTCTGCGGGCCTCCTACTGCGTTCAAAAGCCAGTGCAGCCCTTGAAAAGGAAGACCAATTCAGAGGCTATGGAAATAGTTTATTAGTGCAAGGAGGGTTTTTATTGCTATTTGATTGGATCGCTTATAGCATACATCGTAAACACTCAAAAAATGATCTTTCTCCTTTGATCAGAAGTCTTGATGTAAGCGATAACGGTTTAGGAATCAAGTTCAATTTAAATGCACTTAGTAGTAAACATCCTACGCTTTATTAAGTACTAATCCTTACTGATTTTTGTGAATCGATAGGTATGGGTGTGAGTACTTTCGGTAATGGATATAAAATAATTCCCGGTTCTAAGCTGTGAGATGTCGATTATCTTTAATTCATCCATCGAAAAGGATTGATGAACCAGTTTTCCTATTTGATCTCTAATCACAATATTGCATAAAGAGCCCGGAGCATTTGTTGATACATACAAATGGTTTTGAGCAGGATTAGGATAGATTGATATCTGTGAATCAACAAGACCTGTAACAGAGCCAATCCCAAAAGAAACAGGATCAGATAATGAAGAGCAGCCATTGGCAGAAGTAAGCTCAACCGAGTAATTTCCGGAAGTCTCAGGAACATAATATTGTAGGTTGGCATCAGGAATAAGATTTCCATCCAAGAACCATTGATAACCGGATGCAAGTTCAGTAATTAGGGTGTCTTCTCCGGCAAAGGAAATGACAGCATTTGGAACGTTCAAAACATTCAATTCTAAATCATTTGATTGACAAGAATTGAAGGCGTTGTATATGAAGTGAGAGCTCGTTTCACTGGCATTTACAACATTCGCTCCATGTATATGCATCATGTGTATAGGAGTCAAGTATTGGGATGAAATTTCACCGTTAATCTGATGTTCATTGTTGTTTCCACATCCAAATACACTTAAGTCATTTCTACTAAATAAGCTTGTGTTTTTCCCGGCAGAAATTTGACGTACTCCAGAAATCTGAATTTTAGATGGAATTAGCGGATTAGCGTTTAGATTACCGAGTTGCCCGAAATCATTTACACCACAAGAAAGCACTTCTCCCGTTTCTTTTAAAAATAGCGAGTGGGCAGCCCCTCCATCAACAGATGTGATCGATGAAAGATTAATGATTTGTGGCGAAAGGTGGGCGTTTAAGTCGCCGGTCCCGAGCTGTCCGAAGCTATTATTTCCCCAAGCATAAAGCACACCACTTGAATCAATCGCGAAGCTGTGTCGGTCACCGGCCCCTATATTTTTAATGCTTGAAAGTTCCGAAATCAGAATGGGTTCAGTTTGATTTACAGTTGAGCCGATTCCCAGCTGACCAAATTCATTGTTCCCGACTGACCAGACTGTACCATCATTCTTTAATATGATAAAGTGGTTTTGTCCTGCAGAAATTGTGTCAACATTGCTCAAAGAGGGGTGGGCCATCGGGAAGTTTACAACGGATGCGTTTCCGATCCCCAATTCTCCTTCTGTATTGCCTCCCCAGACAAAAACATTTCCTAATATCCCTACGGCCATTACGCTTGAATGAGATGCTGCACATGATTGAATATTATCGATTCCCGGAGTTTGAATAGGAATATTACTGCTCGTAAAAGTTCCATTTCCAAGCTGTCCGGTATTGTTTTCGCCCCAGGTGAAGACTTGATTCGTCTCATCAACTGCAGTCATAAATCCAGTTCCGGTATAGATAGAAGTGAATGTGGTGGGGAAATCTGCTCTCTGAGGAGTATACGAATCAAAGTTGTCTCCGTTACCGTGAATACCCGAGGCATTTTGGCCAATGGACCACACATCGCCTTGTCCTCCGTGAGTTCCCGTAAAAGAATAGTTCCCTGAACTTGAAGCGTATAGAAGTGTGTCCGTGGCCCCATCAATGATTGACCCATCCAAATACCATTGATTGCCATATGAGTAATTACTGTTCAGTAATACGGAGTCGCCTTCACAGACAGAAATTGGCCCATCAGGACTTATGGTAGGCGATTCTTGAACATTGACAATGATGTAATCTCCGTAGGTTTGATAACAACCCGTACTCGTATTAAATGCACTAAAACCGAACTCATCCAAATCACTAACACTTACGTTTTCGAGAACAGCATTGTTTTCAAAAACGCCTATAGATTGTCCGTTAATGCTAAATTGATATTCATTCCCTCCCGAAGCAGAAAGGGTTACAGATTCACCTTCACAGATCATATTTGATGGTAAAAGAGAAAGATCCAAATCCATTTCATTTACCGTAAACAAATAAGACATCGTATCCGATGCGCAGCTTCCATTTAGGGCAATTACTTCTATGAGGTCATTGTTCTGAATTAGATAGGCTTCATAACTATTTAGTGTGTTTGATTGCATCAACTGACCATTTAAGAGAAAATGGAAATTCTGACCGCCCGAAGCCGTAATTTCAACAGTATCTTGAGCACAAACGATATTATCAGCGTCCGAACTAGAACTGGTTAAAACAGGGTAGTCGAATACGGAGAATTGTAAGTTGCTAGTCAAAGGACTTTGACATCCATTTGAAGATCCTTGAACACTAATGAGGTCTAGGTCATTTAGAACTTGATTAAAATTAGCATTCGAATCAAAGCTACCAACAGGAACTCCGTTTAAATAAAATTGATACAAATCCGCACCAAAAGCTTGGAGGTTAGATGGCTCATCAATGCATAAGGTAGAATCATCATAATTAACGAGACTAACTACGGGTGATTGAAAAACATTGTATGAAATCACATTTGATGTGTCGGTACATCCTTGTGCTGAAGTACCCAAAACAAAAACCAGCTCTGCATTTTCTAAGCTGTCAATATTTATAATGGGATTACTGGAAGACCCCAAAGATTGTCCATTAATAAAGTATTCAAACTCGGAGGCTCCGACAGCTGAAAATTCAACATTATCACCAGAACAGATAGAAGGTAATGTCACCGAACTACTCAATGTGATTGATGGAGATTCAAAAACGGTAAATGCACCTAGGCCAATAGAATCTGTACATCCTTGACTGGTAATGACCAATACACTAATCTCACTGCCTTGAACCAAATCAGAGCTATTATATTGGTCGTTAAATGATGGAGCCCCTTGTGGGGTATTGTCATTATAGAACAAGTAAGTATTGCCTCCTGAAGCTGTAAAAACCACATTCTGACCGGAACAAATTGAATTGTCAGCATCTGAAGACGTTATGCTAGCGTTTGGCAATTCGTTAACGAGGATATTGATGACATCATCATCATTACAGCCCTGGCTTTCTCCTACGACCATGAGCTCATAGCTTCCAGCTGTGAAATCAAGACTATTGATTTCATTGTTTGAAGATGCGGCGCTATGCGCAACACCTCCAATAAAAAACTGATATACATCAGCCCCTGTTGCGGTAAAGGTTACTTCATCTCCCTCACAAAAGATATTATCCACGTCTGTACTTAGTATACCAACATTAGGTACCGGATTCACCTGAAAAGTGATAAGGTTTGAGGTGCTATTACATCCCAATAGAGAACCTTGAACAAGTACTGCTTCTCCATCATTTATACTAATCGTTGTAAACTCCGTATTAGAAGAGACAGGGCCTTGAGGCACACCATTTAGATAAAACTGATAATTATCTCCTCCAGAGGCAATAAACGAAACCGAATCTCCCTGACAAATTTCATTATCCAAATCACTACTTGAAACTGAAATGTTAGGAATGGCATTGACCGTAACAACAATCGGATCACTAAAGTCATCGCAACCATTTGCTGAAATTCCTTGAACAACAATGGTATCGGAACCAACAGGTAGTGTGGGATTACTTAATGTATTGTCATTACTAAGCGTTTGAAAAACAGCACCATTTACCCAAAATGCATATTCTGAAGCATTCACTCCTGTTATTGTTATAGGGTCTTGTTCACACAAAACATTATCAATGTCATTGCTAAACAAATCTACAACGGGATTCACTAAAACGTTAAATGACTCTTGGTCGCTAATGATACAAGAATTCGACTCTCCTTGAACCATCACCACTTGGTTATTTTGTAGTCCTGAAGTTTGAAATGTATTTTGAGTACTTGAAACACCCTGAGAGACACCATCAATAAAAAACTCATAGTTCGCTGCTCCGGATGCGCTAAACTCAACACTCGTACCTGCACAGATGGTATTGTCTCCATCGTCATCATTTACAAGAAGTGTCGCTGGAGCTTGCAGTACCGTAGTTACAATATCAGAACTCATTTGGCTGCATCCACCGAGGCTTCCCAATACAGAAAGAGTAGCATTGTTATTTAAACCTGAACCTAAATAAACGTTATTGGTCCCAGGCCCTTGAACAGAATTTCCATCCAAGAAAAACTGGTAAAGCCCTGCGCCAGATGCAGTATATATAATCTGCTCATTAGAACATATGGTATTGTCCACGTCTGAGGAAGACACTTGAGTGTTGGGTGCAGGATTCACAATGTAATTGAATGTTTGTCCGGCTGGTTGTGAACAACCAAAACTGGATTGTCCGATTAAAGTGATGGTGTCATTTGCGGTTAAGGAAGAATTCAAGTAAGCTGTGTTGGTTGAAGGACCTTGAACGCTACTTCCATTTATCAAAAATTGATACTGATCTGCTCCAGATCCCGTAAAAGTAATCTGCTGGTTTCCGCAAATTACATTTCCACCTGTTGATTCAGATAGCGATACAATGGGCAATGGGTTCACATTAAATGTGATTGAAGAGGTGTCAGTACAACCATTGTCGTCCACGACAACAACAGAAACAATTTCATTATCCAATAGGCCAGTTGTATTGTAGTATCCTATGGTGTCTGATACAGGCGTCACACCAAGACCATCAATTAAAAAAGAGTAATCATAAGACAAATCAATAGAGGAGGCCGTAAAGAGAACGCTGTCACCAGAACAGATTGAAGCATCTAAGTCATCGGACACAAAAGTATAATTTGGAAGGGCGTTGACGGCAAAAACGTATTGGGGCATTGTATCACTAATGCAACCATTTTCATAGGCCAACACGCTCAAGGTGTCAAGATTCGATAGTGTGCTTGTAACAAATAAGGTGTCGTTAACAGATGGTGTATTTTGAGAAACCCCATTGTAGAAATATTCAAATTGAACTCCTTGTATGGTGCTGAATGTCTCAAAGGTCACTTCATCCCCAATACAAATTGTTGTATCGGGTTCAGATGTAGATAAATAAACTGTGGGTTGATTGATATGTATAACTTTTATTGTGGTATCGGTACAAAAGTTATCGTCATTGATTGCTATGAGAGAAACGTTAAAATCACCACTACTTTGAAAAACGTGTTGAGTAGTATCTAAATTAAAAGATGAGGTAACGGGTGAGGCTTCGAAATAGATACTATCAATAATTAATTGATAATCAATAGAAACATCTGTCCCGAGAACATCAACTGTAGATTTCCATCTTGGTTGATTCGTTACGGAAGTATAAGTAACATCAGCTCCAAAATAGATGGTTAAAGAATCTGTGGGTAGCAAATTAAAAGCAGATACATTAAATGAAACGGTATCTGCACCAATTTGCAGTGAGCCATTTGGAAGGGTGTCTTCGTAAAAAATAAGCTCATCAAAAACACTGCTCGTAGCCAAATTCGCAGAAAAATCACTACCATTTTTGTAGATCTTAATTCGGGGCTGGTAGTCATATGACGCGAGAGACGGATCTTCATCCATATCAACAAGGTATGCATCACTTCCCGTACCATTTATCAGCTCCATTCGATAGGCCACCGTAAAATTATAATTCATAGATTCATAACCCTCCACGGTTGTTGCGCCTCCCGATCCAGGAGAGAATAAGGATTGTCCATCTGTGATTTCAGTCCAAGACAGGATTTGACCGTAGCTCGTCGTGTCAATTCCGGGAGCTTGAGGGAAATTGAATGTAGTATCATTGTGGGCTTCAATAAGACCAGAAGGACTCTCAAGATAAGAATCATCATTGTATTGCCAACTGTAATTAATTGATCCTGTTGTTGAAGATGAATTTGAGAATAAAGTGGTGTCTCCAAAACAAAAGGGTCCTGTTGCCGAGAAATCTGATGTAATTGAAGATGTTGGGTCAAAAACCCACCCAAGGTCATTCCCTCCGTTGTCAACAGAATGGTAAGTCGTTAGAATTTCTCCAGGGAGTGAATTTATTTGTTTGACCTGAACTCCAAGACCAATAAAATCAAGATTTGAGTTTAGCTTAATCAAACTTGCTGTATTCGCAGTTGAAGAAGTATCAGAAGACGCGATGGTGATCATGTCTTTACAATTGCCATTTAATATTAAACTGTCAGCGACGGTCTGTATAGACCCTTCATTTAAATGGACTCTGGAACCAGGAAGAACAGTCAGTTTATTAAAGGTGTTGTTTCCTTCTATGGTTTGAAGAGTCGTTAGAGGTTTAAAATTCAGGAATACATCATTAAAAGAGAGGTCTTGGGTTTTGAGGTTATTTAGATAATCTAGAGTATCACCGATATGAATTGTTGAATTGTCGGCGTCAAAAACCAAAGTGGTGTCTCCTGCTGAATTAAATTCGAGGGATAAATAAACGGTTGAATTTGATATATCGATAGACCTGAGGTCAATTCCACTTAACGGGTTATTGATGGATTTTAAAGAACCTGTTTTTAATGCATATCCCTGTGTAGAAAGTTTACCGGTAAATAGAATACAGCTTGAGCTGTCTGACATGATTAAATCATCTGCCAAGATCAGAGAGTCTTCAACGGCATCCATAATTATAGTGAAAGCACAATCTATTGAAGCGCTATCGGCATTAAGTACGGATTGTTTAATGAATTGAATACCACTAAAATTCACATTGCGAAGTATTGATAATTTTTTGTTTAATGTTACATTTCCATGGGCATAAAGCGTAGAGTCAAAGAGCAAGGATTGATCTTCAGTTATTCCGACCCAGTCCATTGAATAGAAAGAACCGTCATCGTTGATTAAAACTTCTTGATTGGGAATGGTAAAAGAATTGTTATCGAATACGACAGCATCATCTTGTCCCGGCAATACGGTCCCGGCAACTCCTCCTGATGCCAAGGACCAATGGTTTACATCGGTCCAGTCACCACCATCACCTATCCAATAAAAGGTAGTTCCTGGAGCTTGTGAAAATGCCTGATTTTCCTCAGAAAAAAGAATAGACAGCAATAAAATAACCATCGTCTTGATGACAATTTTGAATTTTCTATAATGCATCCTTTCGCTCTGTTTTTTGAATTGAAAATATTACAACCCGATTTCCCGCATGTTCTTTTTTGTCACAATCGTCACAGCGTATTACTGGAGAAGATTCACCTAATGCGTTAATTTCTATTCTATCTTCTTGAATACCAAGCGATAGGAGTTGTTTTCTAACATTCTTCCCTCGGTTTTCACTTAACTTTTGATTATATAGATCAGTCCCTCGCTCATCTGCATGGCAGTCCAAATGAATTTTTAAACCTGAATCCTTTTTAAAAAGGTGAACTAAAGCTGTATCAATAATAACGGTCTCGATGGGTTCGTCTTCGTCAAAATGAAAATGTAAGGTTTGGCTTCTAATTAAAAATTCTGACCGCTTCTGTACATTTACATTTTCAACCACTGTTAATTCTGTTGAAACGGAATCATAAATGACCCTATATATATCGTCATCTCCAACTCCATTAAATCGATTAGAAGTGTATTCTGCCCCCAACAAAAGGCTGTCTTCAAAATAATTAAAGTCATCCATAGGGCCGTTAATTGGCGCCTTGAGGTGTTTTACTTGATTGCTTTCAAACGAATATGTATACACATCTAATTTCCCATAGCCCTTTCGGCCATTTGAAGAAAAGCAAAGACTTCCGTCTTGTTGGAAAATGGGAAATACTTCGTTCCATTTGGTATTTATGACATGGAGCGGTCTAGGTTTTTCCCAGCCATTTCCTGTTTTATTTGAAATATAAATATCTGCATGTTGAGCTTGTCTTTTTTTCTTACTGAAGACCATTCGTGTTCCCAAAGAGTTTATGGAAACATGTGCACACGATGATGAATCTTCAAATCCAGAGTATTCCCATTTTTGGATGTCCTTAATTTGATTTATGGCGGCATCAAATTTTCCGACATAAATATGCGGAGCATAGTTGCTTTCATTATTGTGAGCAGGCTCAGAATAGGAAAGGAATACCTTGTCGGAGTTAGGAACAAACGAAATAGAATTTACGGAAGCAAGAATTAAGGAATCAGGTAATGTGATTTGCTTTGAATTCGTCGATTCTAGGCTCATTATTCGTGGTTTTAAAAGGAGAAGCTCTGCATTTTCATTTTGAGCTTCGGGGAGAATGTTTTTAGCACTATCCAATCCGATTTCAACATATTGAATGGACCCATACGAGCTTCGAAATCCTGAGATATCTCCCTTTGTAGAATTGGAAAAGACATTTGTATTTGTAATAAATGTTTCCATGTCCCACAAGTCAATCTCTTCTAATGTTTGTAGTCTAAGACCAACAAAATCATGATCGATTTCCATGAGCTTTTTGTAGTGCATGTAATTTTCCTTGGCTTTTTCTTTTTGACCCGTAGCTAAAAAACTTTGTCCAAACGCCCACCAAAAAAACGGATCGAGTTCTTCTTGTTTTTCAACATTGTCAACATGTCTACAAACCTCTTCAAAGTTCCCAATTACATAACAACTGTAGATGTATTTTAATAGCTCATCAGCGTCCATTTGACTGATTCCCACCTCTTTAAAAGAGACATACGCCAAGCCGTATTCGTATCGATCGAAATACGTAATGGCTTTTTCCATGGTTTGGGATTCTCCAAAAAAACCAAAAGAAAGAAATAATAGGATCAATATTATCTTACTCATTACTTGGAGTGTAAATTCTATTTCGTTTCAGCCAAGGAACCCTATTGTTTTCTGCATTCTTATTTCCAATTTGAAATTCAATAAATACTTCATGCGATCCCGCTGAATACTCTCCTATTTCAGATAAAGAAAAGTCATAAGAATAGCCAAACTTCAATGGACCAATTTGTGCACCACCTAGTACAGCGAGTGCATCGTTCAGTCTATACGATAGACCTAACCAATAGGAGTCTTTGTATTCTACAATACTTGTCAAATCCCATTGTACAGCACCGGCCTCAATAGCTTGAACTAAGGTGGCAGCTTTGAGCTTCCACAATTGTGCAAGTGTGAACTTATACCCTGAAGTGAAATAATAATTTCGTGCCAAGGGGTTAGCCAACCTGTTGTTGAAGGCATATAAATCTCGTTTTGATTGGCTCAAATTATATGAAGATAACCCAACGTATAAATTATTTTTGAAGGTGTAAAAAATTCCAAAATTTGCGTCAGGAACCATTTGATTATTGTATCCATTTAATACTGCCGGATCGTCCGGGAGGTACGTAGTTAGTACACTCATGTCCATGATATGTTGCGTTAAAGAAACACCAAGTCCAAATGAAAGCTTATGATCTTTTTTTGCATCAATTTGAAGGTGATATGCGGCATTGATATTTATCCCCGTTCTTCTACTTGGACCACCCACATCATTGTAGATAATGCCGCCAATTCCAAAATTATCGGCAAGCTTTGAATCACAGGATAAAAATTGTGTTGTTGGAGATCCAGGAAAGTTAGTCCATTGTTTTCTGAAGTTTAATTGAACCGGGACATAGTCTTTAGTGCCAGTGGCCCCTGGGTTTACCAACATAGTGTTAAACAAATATTGAGAATTCAAAGCGATTTGCTGTGCGAATAATGTTTGTGTTAATCCAAAAATCAAAAAGATTGTGAGTAGTATGTGTTTCATATCTTATCTTATTATGGTGATTACTCCTTTAAGGTTTGTCCTTTCCGGTTCGTTAAGGTTAATGATGTAATAATAGCTATCGGATGGAAGTGGATTGTTATTTGCGTTTCCATTCCAGGGTATATACGAGTTGCTTTGCTTGTATACCAAATTCCCCCATTTGTTGTAGATTAAAATTTCTGAATTTGGATAGAGTTCCAAATTATCAATTACCCAAGTGTCATTATAATCGTCTCCATTAGGGGTAAATGTATTTACAGGATCAATACATGAAATAGGATTTGATTCAATGTAAACCGAATCCATTACTTGACAGTCAAGTACATCTGTAACCAATAAAGTGTACCAAGTATTATCAAGGTTCTCATGGTATGACAGTGTGGAATTGTCGAACCACATGTAATTGTAACCACCATAACCTCCACTAACTAGTGCTGTTGCAGATCCATCGGATTGATCGATACAGGAAAGATTAGTTTTGTCGAATGTGATTTCAATGGGGTCAACGTAAGGTATTTCAATGTTTAGAGAATCGCTACACCCATTGGAATCAAAAACATCTACGTGATAGAACCCTGACGTTAAGTTTTCTGCGATTTCGGTATCTGCACCGTTGGACCATTCATAAAAGTATTCTGGGGTGCCTCCTGAAGTTTGAAGCTCGAGCTCTCCCGTTGATTCTCCAGGACAAGGTGTTTCATTTAATGTGTAATCTAGGCTTAATGAATCGGGTTCGTTGACTTCAATGAATACCTCATAGAAACAAAAATTAGAATCCAATAGCTCCAGTTGGTAAACATCGGTATACACGCTATCTAAATCTTCATTTTGAGAAGCTAGTGCAAAATCTGAATCGAACCAAGTAAATTGGTATGGTGCCGTTCCGCCTTCAGGCTGAATATCTATATTTCCATCGGAAAAGCCATAACAGGATGGAGGCTGAATAACCTCGTTTAAGACGATAGGATCAGGCTGAATCACTGTTACAGTGTCATTTAACACACAGGCATTTTCGTCAGCAATAATTAATGTGTACAACCCACCCGAAAGACCTTCTACAGTCGCTGTTGTATCTTGTGAAGACCAAGTATAATTGTACGGAATAGTGCCTCCTTGAATAGTCACGTTAATACTTCCATTTTCTCCATTATAGCAAGTCACATTTTCAATCTGATAGGATGAGATTAGCTCCATTTCAGGTTCTTCGACGACAACTTGATCTATCATATTACAATTGTTCTCATCTGTTATTAGTATTTCATATAATCCAGCAGTCAAAAATTCTAAATCAGGACTAACCGACCCATTTGTCCATGTGAATGAATATGGATCATTTCCCCCTCCAATATTCGTGGTAATTTGACCTGTACTATCGCCCTTACACAATATATGATTCACAGAAAAATTGGCGGTAAGTGCAGGTGGCTCCTGAATACTTATGGTGTCGCTAATCAAACACCCTTGGCTGTCGGTAACTTGAAAAATATAATCTTGGGAAGGAAAGTTATTTATTGAAGAGGATACTACGCTAAGTTGAAAAGTTGTATTTGCCCAAGAGTACAAATATGGAGGAGTTCCGCCAAACGGAGCCAAAGAAATAGATCCGCTATGGTCACCATTACAAAGAACGTCCACAACTGTATAATTAACATCTAAAACTTCGCTCGGTTGATCGACCGTTACAGCATTGGAGAAAGGACAGAGGTTTGCATCAATAACAGTATATGTATACACATCGGAGGATAAATTCCCGATTTGAGATGTGGATTGTCCATTTGACCAAGAAATCTGAAAAGGAGAAGTTCCTCCTTGAATGTTTAGTTCTACTTCCCCAGTATTTTCCCCGAAACACTTTACATCTGTAATCTGAGACTCCACAAAAATTGCTGTTGAAGGTTGAAATATTTCATGAATCAGTGAATAGGTACACAAATTCAAATCCGTTATTGAAACGGTATAAACACTTGCAGGAATGTTATTTAAGTCTTCAGAATCACCATAAGAAGCCATTTGTGAATTCACCCAACTAAAAGAATAGGGGGGGGATCCGCCTTCCGGAGTCATGTTTAACTCGCCATTATTTCCTCCAAAACAATCGATATCACTTAGGGTAACTGCATTTGCAGAGAGCTCTGGGGGCTCACTAATTTCTATGCTATCAGAATAAATGCAGCCATTTTGATCAGTGACCACCACGTGGTATTCTTCAGCTGACATATTCGTCATCGTTGACTCATTTTGAGCAAAAAGGGTTGTGCTATTGAACCAAGAATAATGGTAAGGTGAGCTTCCTCCTATTAGATCAATGGAAACAGATCCCGATCCATCACCATAACACTCAACATTTGTTGCTGACATCGTGCCAATAACAATATCAGGCTGTGTTATTTCATAAGAGGAGGTGTTCGTACAGTTTCTACTATCAGAAATAACAACATTATAGTTTCCTGATGAAACATTCAATAGGTCTTCTGTGGAAGCTCCGGAATTCCAATTAAATGAATACGGAGGAGTGCCTCCCCAAATGGTTAAATTGATTTCTCCACTTGATTCACCAAAACAATCAACATTAGATCCCACACCATTATGATCAAGTCCTTCCAATGGCTCGTCTATTGTAAAGGATTTGGTTGCAGTACAATTCATATTCGGAGCGTACACTGTTAACGAATAATTTCCGGCAGAGACATTTGATAGGTCTTGTGTTTCAGCGCCATTATTCCAAGCATATTGGTATGGTCCGCTTCCACCAAAAACATCAACATCAATTTCTCCTGTTGTTTGACCAAAACAGTTGATGTGTGTTATGTTTTCTGAAATGTTAACGGGAGCGGGTGAATTTACAACGTAAGCCCCAATAACCGTACAACCAGATTGATTGTCTTTTACAGTTACGGTGTAAGTGCCTACAGCAAGGTTCGAGATCGTACTTGAAGAGCCAGAGGCAATTATTCCATTGGACCATGTGTAGGTATAATCTCCGCTACTTTGGGTAATAATATTTACAATTGCGGAACCATTTTCATCTCCGTAGCAATCCAATGATGTACCACTCATTTGTATGGTAGGACAAGACGGAGGAGTATTTCCCCAAGCGTTTGAAACAATACTTGATAAAAGTATTGTAATAATCAACACTTTGTTATTAACGAAGAATCGTAACTGTTCCGTTGTGCTGTGTATCATCGGCATTGTTCAATTTTAAGATATAATAATAAACATCGGAGGGTAATGGATTTCCGGAACGGGTTCCGTCCCATTCTTCTTGATTAAACTCCTTACTGTTATAAACTTCATTTCCCCATTTATTAAAAACATGTAATTCGTAATCTGGGTATAAGTTGATATTTACGATGGTCCATGTATCATTGTAATTATCACCGTTTGGTGTAAATGTGTTCGGGATATCAATACATGATGTATTTCTAATTTCTAATATCACTATTGTGTCTATCGAGCAGTTATTGTAATCGGTTACATTTAGGATATATTCTCCTCCTGAAAGTTGATTTATGTTCTCATCTGTCAAACCATTATCCCAGAGTATTGAGTATGGATGAGTCCCCCCATCGATGGCAACACTAATTTCACCATCAGAATGATCTACACAGCTAACCGGTATTGTTTCAGTATTTAAGGATAAGGGATCTGGTTCATTTAGAGAAACTGTATTTTGAATTCGACAATTATTACTATCAAGAGCAACGTATTGATAATTTCCTGCAATCAAATTATTTATATTAGCATTCGTTTGCCCTGTATTCCATTCAATAGAGTATGGTGTTACTCCTCCTTCAAAGGAAACGGCAATACTACCGTTAGATTCTCCAAAACACAATACATCAAGGACATCAATTACAGACACAAAGAGTTCTGGCTCTGCAATAATTGTAATTTGTTCGTCAATACAGCCATTTTTATCAGTAACACGTATTAAATAATCTCCTGAAGAATAGCCATAGAGGACTTCACTCGGGTTATTTAACAGAGTATTGTTTTGATCGCCCCAGTTGTATTCATAGGGCTGAATACCTCCGGTAACATTAATAGAAATAGATCCTGTTGATTCACCAAAACACAAAACATCAGATGAATTTGTTGTTACCTCCAATTCCTCTGGTTCAGCAATCAATGCCCCGGAATAGGCATTGCAATTTAAGTGATCCGTAACCGTTAACGTATAATTCCCTGGCGATAAATTATCAATGGAAGCACTTGTTTGTCCTGATGACCAGGCATAAGTGTATGGCGGTGTTCCCCCCTGAACAAGCGAAGAAATCTCTCCAGATGAATCTCCATTACAAAGTAAATCTTGTCCCAAAACGCTTAACATTAACCCTTCTGCAGGTTCGTTAATTTCAACACTCACATTCGTTAGGCAATTGTTATCATCATTTATATCACAAGAATAGATGCCCGCATTAATTCCATTTAAATTTGAAGAAACTTGTCCCGTACTCCATTGAAAATAATAATTACCACTTCCTCCGGAAACAATGAGGTCAATTTGACCATCGCTTTGTCCAAGGCAATTTACATGTGATGAGTTGACTTCAACAGTGACAGGTGCTGACGGTTGAATAACATCATAGGAATACCATTGTGAGCAAAGCATTGAATCTTGAATTTGTAGGACATAGGTATCTTCAATAAGACTTGTCAATACATGAGAGGTATTTGTCATTATAATTGAATCACTTGAAACCCAGGTGTATTGGTATGGTGATGTTCCTCCTGAAACTAGAACATCTATTTGACCTGTTGAATCACCGTAACAATTGACATCCTCAATCGTGGCAATACCGTTAACAGCAGCTGCAGGCTGATTAATTGCAACGGTTTCAATGAAGCTACATAGGTTTTCATCCAAAATTTCAATAGCGTATGTTCCTGAGGGTAACTCATTAACAAAACTAGATGTATCAACCGAATTAAGCTGATAGGAGTAGGGTTCAGAACCTCCTGCTCCAACCATAGAAATAGAGCCAGTTAATGCTCCAAAACACGAAACGTTCGAAACCTCAATGGTTCCGGTTAGCTCGGCATCTGGCTCATCAATGAAAAATGAAAAGTCCTGAGAACACCCTTCTGCATCTAAAACGGATAAAGTATAGTTGCCAGCATCCAATGCATTAAGATCTTCAATTGCTGAACCATTGGACCATGAGAATATATAATTTTCCGTGCCCCCATATACATTGGGGTGAATGTATCCCGAGCTTTCTCCAAAACACAGTACATTCGATACATCAGCGTCTATCGAAATGGGTTGTAAAGGCTGATCAACATTGACGTTTATAGAAGCGATGCAACCGTTTCCGTCCGTTGTGTTAAGGATGTATTCCCCAGCATAAATTCCATTTAAATCTTCAGAAAAATAGGGCAACACTCCGTTTATCGGACTTACCCATTGATAGGTGTAATTGGGGGTCCCCCCTAAAGTGGTGACTTGTATCTCACCTGTATTTTCACCGTAACAATTAATATCAACCGGAGCGGCACTAAGTCCCAATTCCTGAAGCGGCTCATCAACATCGAAAGGGGTTTGATTCGTGCAATTTTTGGCGTCTGTAACTGTCAGCGTATAGGTTCCCGCGATTAAAGAAGAAAGATCTTCAGTAACTTGTCCAGAATCCCATGAGAAGCTAAATGGCAAATTCCCACCATAAACCGACACTTCGATTTCACCATCGGATTCTCCTTTACAGTTCACGTTAGTAATTAGACCATTAACCACGATTGGATTGGGTTCTATAATGACAACTTCAGCGTTGGCAGTGCATCCTTTCGAATCTGTAACTGAGACACTGTATGTGCCTGAATTGAGATTTGATAAATCTTGGACAACAGAACCGTTAGACCAATTGTAGAAATATGGCGGGGTGCCTCCGAATACTGAAAGGTCGATCGAGCCATTGTTAATGCCACCACCACATTGCTTGTCTAGTTTTGAGTAGCTTAAATAAAGTTCGGCAGGTTCATTGACTGTTGCACCAGAAAAAAGCTGACATCCATTATTATCTACAATGTCAACAGTATATTGCCCGGCCTCAATATTTGATAAGGCAGTTGTTGCTGAGTTACTCGTAAAAGTATTACCATTAGACCATTGGAAACTGTATGGAAAGGCATGTGATTCTGCATCAATAGTGACATCGATACTCCCAGTTGCATCTTCATAACATGCCACATCGTTAACAGAGCTATTCACTTGTATTGGTGAGGCCTTCATTTTAAACGATGGCATTGTCACTGGATCAAAACCCTCTAATTCCCA
>ERZ1047821.838-NODE-838-length-20805-cov-5.971181_pt1 | contig 20805 bp, 28 predicted proteins | sample MGYA00383096_ERZ1047821 | MGnify/ENA primary metagenome ERZ1047821 (study PRJEB29581, sample SAMEA5548366) | metagenome | biome: marine; feature: coastal; material: water | depth 25 m | study: Short-term variability in the microbial, nano- and picoplankton... | reverse complement strand
GACGTGATGTTTTATTATCGCGCTGTAGAGTGGCTTGGTGAGTTAGCAGATGCGGCACAAAAAGTCGGCTCTCGACTAGAAGTATTGCTCGCAAAATAATCAGTTAAAAGGACTCTATTATGGAAATTATTGCAAATTACGGTGATATTTTATTAATGTTGGCAGTGGCTTTTGGCTTGTTTATGGCTTGGGGCGTGGGTGCTAATGATGTGGCTAATGCCATGGGAACCTCGGTAGGATCTGGTGCAATCACCATTAAACAAGCGATTATTATCGCTGTTATTTTTGAATTTGCAGGCGCTATTTTGGCCGGTGGTGAAGTAACAGCAACTATTCGTAAAGGTATTTTAGATGCGAATATTTTTACCGGCAGTCCGCATTTACTAGTCTACGGTATGCTGGCTTCACTATTAGCAGCAGGTACGTGGCTGATGGTTGCCTCTAATTTAGGCTGGCCGGTGTCAACCACACACTCGATTGTTGGCGCTATTGTTGGTTTCGGTGCTGTGGGTGTCGGAGTTGATGCGGTTGCTTGGGGCAAGGTTGGTAATATTGCTATGAGTTGGATCGTTTCCCCAATTTTGGCAGGATCTATTGCTTTTATGCTTTTTAGAAGTTTGCAAAATCTGATTATCGATACCAAGCATCCATTCGATAATGCTAAAAAATACGTACCATTTTATATGTTCCTAGTGGGTTTTGTTATTTCGCTTGTGACTATTTTTAAAGGCCTTAAGCATGTCGGCTTAAGTTTTGATCTGTCAACCAGCTACATGTTGGCGATCGCTTTTGGACTGCTGGTGATGATTGTTGGAACGCTTATTATTAGACGTATCAAGGTCGACCCGACTGAAAATAAAGATTTCCACTTTACCTCTATGGAAAGAATTTTTAGTGTGTTGATGATTATTACGGCGGCGGCCATGGCTTTTGCCCATGGCTCAAACGATGTCGCAAACGCGATCGGCCCTTTAGCGGCGATTTATGGGGTTATTGAAAGTGGTGGCCTTATTGGCGCTAAGAGTGTATTGCCAGTTTGGGTGTTGCTTGTTGGTGGTGGCGGTATTGTATTCGGCTTGGTGACTTATGGCCACAAGGTGATTGCAACAGTGGGCACAGGTATTACTCAGCTTACGCCTTCGCGTGGCTTTGCAGCTACTTTAGCGGCGGCAGCTACAGTTGTTATTGCCTCGGGCACAGGCTTGCCTGTGTCTACCACGCAAGTTTTGGTGGGTGCAGTATTAGGAGTAGGCTTAGCAAGAGGTATGGCTGCACTAGATACCCGCATGATTAACAAAATCTTTCTGTCATGGCTAGTCACGCTACCAGCTGGCGCCATGATGTCGATTATCTTTTTCTTTATGCTTAAGGGCATGTTCGGAGCGTAGTAATGACTTTAGATGAAATTCAAGCAAAATTAGAAGCGGGTGTTGAAGGTGCAACAGTTACCATGCAAGGTGATGGCTGTAATTGTTCAACGGTAGTAGTGTCACCGGTTTTTGAGGGTATGTCACTCTTGGCTCGTCAAAAAATGGTGCTTGCTGTCATGCGCGAAAACATCGACTCTGGTGAGCTGCATGCACTCACCATTAAGGCCAGAACTCCTGAGGAGGCGGCTTAGCTGCTACTCGTTTTCATGGGTGGCTGACACATAGACCTGCTGGTTAATATCTATACTGACGTGGATATTGATAGGTCGACAGCAAACCGAGCAATCTTCAATGTAGCTTTGTTCGATCTCAGAGCAATCAATGTCTAGATCGATAAATTCCCCGCAATAAGGACACATGATTGAGTGTTGTTGCAGCTCATTCATTAATGTTGCGCTCTTTTAAGTCTTGCATAATGGCTTTTCTAACCTCATCTGAATAGTTAATCCAGCCCGTTATCTCGTCACTATGGCGCTTGCATCCAACGCAATAATTATGTTTATTGTATTTGCAAATGCTGATACAGGGGGTTTTGACTTGGGAAGTATTCATATGAAGTATTATAGATTGCTCTTGGTTGGTCGATGTAAAATAGACGCCTTTATATTTATACGCAACAAATTATGGGTTTTACAAAATTAGGCTTATCAGATGCTATTCTAGAGGCTGTTAAAAAACAAGGTTACGATACACCTTCCCCCATTCAAGAGAAATCTATTCCTTTGGTTTTAGAAGGCAAAGATGTGATGGCTGCTGCGCAAACAGGTACAGGGAAAACAGCTGGCTTTACCTTGCCAATTTTGCAGCTTTTATCAAAAGGTCAGCCGACTAAATCAAACCAAGTTCGCACTCTTATCCTAACACCAACACGCGAACTTGCCGCTCAAGTGCAAGATAGTGTGAATACTTATGGCAAGCATTTACCACTTAAATCAGCCGTGGTGTTTGGCGGTGTTAAGATTAACCCGCAAATGCAAAAACTACGTGGTGGTGTTGATATTTTAGTAGCAACACCAGGGCGCTTGCTAGATCTTCATTCGCAAAATGCTGTCAAGTTTGATGAGCTTGAAATCATCGTATTTGATGAAGCAGATAGAATGCTAGATATGGGATTTTTGCCAGACATTAAGAGAATTTTAAAGACGTTACCGCCTAAAAGGCAGACGTTAATGTTTTCAGCGACATTTTCTGATGAGATCAGAAAACTGGCAAAATCTCTGGTTCACAATCCAGTGGAGATTTCAACTGCGGTGCGCAATACAACGGTTAAATCCGTTAAACAATGGGTTCACCCTGTTGATAAATCTAAAAAACAGGCGCTATTAACTCAATTAATTCAGGACCATGCTTGGTATCAAGTGCTGGTGTTTAGTCGTACTAAGCATGGCGCTAATCGTATTGCCACACAGCTTGGCAAAAAAGGCATTAGTGCAGCGGCGATTCATGGCAATAAATCTCAAGGTGCCCGTACACGAGCCCTGGCAGATTTTAAAAATGGTAAGGTTAATGTCTTGGTAGCGACTGATATTGCCGCACGCGGTATTGACATTGCTGAGCTGCCGCATGTGGTTAATTTTGACTTGCCAAACGTACCAGAAGACTATGTGCATCGCATTGGTAGAACGGGACGCGCCGGTTCAAAGGGTGAGGCAATCTCGCTTGTCAGTGCGGATGAGGCGAAGCAGTTATTTGATATTGAGCGTCTAATCCAAAATAAATTGGATCGCATTATGGTGGATGATTTTGTGCCAGATCACAACCTACCAGAATCGCTTAAAAATCAACCGGCACCAAAGAAGAAAAAACCAAAAAAGGATAACAGTCGCAACAAGCCTAGATACGGAAAAAATAGTAACTCTAAAGATAAAAAAGACAATAAGAAAAAAAGCTTTTGGGATAACAAGCCAAAGAAGAAACCTAAAAAAAGTAATACTTAAGTAGGGCGATAGTTATGAGTTGGTGGACAACAGTTTTAGGTGGTGCGTTTGGATTTATGCTTGGCGGCCCGCTAGGTGCGATGCTTGGCGCAGCATTCGCAGGTAATTTTTCTAAAGGGAAATCAAGCATGGGCGGCTTTGCAAAGGACTACCATATTGGTGATCAGCAGCGCGTTCAAGCAGCATTTTTTAGTAGTTTGTTTTCAGTTATGGGCTATATCGCCAAAATTGACGGCAAGGTTTCAAAGTCTGAAATTCGTCTAGCACAGCAAGTGATGCAACATATGCAACTCGCAGATGACATGCAAAAGGTTGCCAAAGAGTTATTCAATCAAGGTAAGCAGGCCGACTTTAATCTTGATGAGGTGTTGGAGCAGTTCCGCATTGAAAGTCATGGGCGTACGCATTTGGTTCGTATGTTTTTGGAAATGCAAATTCAGGCTGCTTATGCTGATGGTGTGCTGGATGATAAAGAGCGCGAAGCGCTTAAGTATATTGCACAAAAACTACACTTTTCACTGCATGAGCTAGAGCATCTAATTCAACAATTTGCTGCTAGTAGCAACTCGGTTAGTAAGTTAACCATTGATGGCGCTTATGTCATACTAGACGCAGACAAAAGCTTAACTGATAAAGAGCTTAAACGCGCCTATCGTCGCTTGTTGGCTCAGCATCATCCTGATAAATTAGTCGCCAAGGGTTTGCCAGAAGAAATGATGATTATCGCCAAGGAAAAAACCCAAGAAATTATCAGCGCTTATGAACTTATTAAAAAGCAACGTGGCATGCGTTAATTTTGAAAAAATTATAGGAAAAAATATGAACATTAAATTAATCACCTTCTTGCTAACACTACTCGCAACCCTGTCTGCACAAGCGGGGCTTTGGGAAAAGATGACAACCATGGGCACTCAAACCATTAAGCCATCTTCTGAATATTTGATTGAAACTGCGGGTTGGAATATTCGCGTCTATGAGTGGATTCCAGCTGACAATCCAAACACACGCTGTATGTTTGCAGCTGGCTCGCAAAAAGGCGGTGTTGCGTGTTACTCCATTAATAATTAAGTCGATGTTTGAATTATTTATCCTCGGTTTTATTATTGCGATTGTTGTTTATCTAATCAGAGGAAAAATTTAGCTTTTAGTATGATGTCTAGCCTAGTTGCTCTTTCAATTGTAGAGTCGCCATTATTTCCAGATTTTAGCAGCTTGTATCAGTACAAAGGAATGACAGAGCTTAGGGTGAATAGCATTCGCAAAGCAGTTACCTTGGTAAAAAAGCAGTCAATAGATTTGATTGTAGTAGAGTTTTTCTATGCCTATAGTACTAATTATAGTGGTATCTATAAATCCAATTTAGAGGTTTTGCTGGTCAGTCTTATTAAGTACTCTCCCACTACCAAGGTTGTTGTTCTGGCCAAAAAGAAAGGAATTAAGTTTCTTGATGTGCTTGACGCTGTGGATTATCCATTACACGGTGTCTTGCAGTTCCCTACGTCATCGGCGCAAATGGAAGTATTGCTCGATGAGATGAACTAAGCACAGCAAAATTGGACTAGACTACTCTTGGCTCTGAGCTATTTGGCTATTGGCTAAATCCCCTAGAATTTGAATAGCGACTACACGCTCGGTTGTCCAAGGGTGTGAATAAGTTAGACGTATGCTAGATCGATATTTATCGCTCGATGAAAAAATATCTCCAGGGGAAATTGATATCCCTTTGTCTCTAGCATCAGCGTAAAGTTTGGGTACACTCACTTGTTTAGGTAGTTGAATCCAAGCAACAAATCCGCCTTGCGGTTTTGACATTCTAGTTCCTTTTGGAAAGTGTTCATCGATTAAATCAAGTAGCTGATCTCTTCTTTGTCTATAAGCTTCACGCGCTAGGCGCAGATGGCGATCATAGCCTCCGTGGCTGAGTAGCTCTGCCACTGCCAGCTGAGGTAGGCGTGATACATTAACACTGCTCACAAACTTTTGGTATTCAATTTTTTCTTGATAGATACCGGGAATCACCCAGCCTACCCTGAGCCCAGGATCGAGTGTTTTTGACACAGAAGAGCATAATATCACTTGACCTTTATCATCAAAAGAGCTAATCGATTTGGGGCGCTTGTCGCTATAGCCTAATTCAGCATAAATATCATCTTCAATGAGTGGAATGTTGTAATGATGAATTAGCTCAACCATTTGACGTTTGTGCTCATCTGGCATGAGCGATCCCATAGGGTTGTTGTAACAAGGAAGTTAAAATGCAAATAATAAAAGTACTGGGAACAGGATGCGCCAACTGCAAGAACACCCTAGAATTGATAAAAACGGCGGCAAAAGCCAAAGGTATTAAAATTAACCTAATTAAAGTTGAAGAGATGAGTGAGATTGTTGGTTATGGTGTAATGTCGACTCCAGCTGTAGTAATTAATGATAAGGTCGTTCATTCTGGCGGCATACCTGATCGCATAATAATTGATGACTGGCTCAGTGGTAATTTTTAACAAAATCTAAAATTACTGAAGTGTACTAATAATAGATATTAATATACTTTAAGCATAATACTCGTAAACAAGAGGCAAGATTTTTATCATTTGCCACAAGACAGGTGTCACTAATTAACTCCAGTAGTCTTGCCAATGACACCTCTTCATCGTCTGCCATTTGTTCTAAAACTGTCCAAAAAGCTATTTCCAATCTAACAGTTGTACTATGTCCATGTAGACGAATACTTCTCTTAAGTGGGACGAACTCCTTTACTTGTTCAGTCGAGCAAGCGTTAAACAAGTGACTAAGATTACGACTAGAAAGCAATGTGGACATGTTTAACTACCTAAAAAATGTATTGAAGAGATACTATTATGCCGTTTTAATTTATTTTTTGTCCAATAAATAGCTATAAATACTAGAAATATCTTTACGGCTCAAAGGATTCCTAAGCGCAATGACGCCATTACCCTTAACTCCAGCAATCATACGAGCAATAAACTCTTCGGGTGCAAGGCTTTTAGCCATCACCTCTAATGATAATGCTGGCATCTCTAATTGATCATTATGGCTTAAATGACAACCATGACAATAATGCTGATAAATTTTTATACCAACCTTAATATCTTCTTTTGATGCTTGTTCTGGTAAATATTGAGCAAGATTTAATGGATATTTTTTTATCAAAAAATCAAGTTTTAAATTAAGCTTTTTAAACTTATTTGCTATAAATAATGACTCTAATTTTGCAAATAAGCTAGACAAATTAGGGTCATTGTTAATAAATCCTCTGCAAATCCAATTAAGTGTTCCAAAGGCGCTATCCATTCGGCTTTTTAGCCCTTTTTTATATAAGTCAGGCGTTGTTATTTTGCTTAACTTTATAAGGTCACCTTTGAGGATTATCAACTCTGCATTGCATAATTGTTTATCATATTCAATTAAAGACATTTGTTTTATACCAATAACAGAATTGGCCCCTATAGCACTACCTAAAAAAATAAGTGCTATAGAGGCCAATATTGTTCTTAACATTGGAAAAACTAAATTTTTATTAAAAATCTACTTTCTTCTCCATTGGTAAAGAGCTGTTTGATGACCACTCAACCATTGAGCCATCATAAAGTCTTGAAGCCTTATTACCCATAATTTCACTATCGGCAAACCAACCTAAAGAGGCCCAATGTCCAGTATTACAAAAATTAATTTGATCACCACCAAGTTTTACGCCAGCAACTTTATAAAGTTTTTTAATGTCATCTGGGCTACGGAAAGTACCACCACCATTCTTTGTTAACCAGCTTTCAGAAAGATTCTTAGCTGTTGGTATAGTGCCATTTCTTTTTGCTTTTCCGTGTCTATTAATACCAATAAACTGATGATTAGGACGAAGATCAACTAACGCCACACTTGAATCATTGATAGCTGATAGAACATCACCTGAATCGGCCATCATGTTAGTACGCAGGGAAGCTTTGAAATTTTTAGCCCTGACTGCATAATTACCTCTTTCAACTTTATTCTTCACCCTCTTCTTACTATCTTTTTCTTTAATGTAAGCAAGATAGCCACCATCTAGAATTGAAACATTATCATGGCCTAAAACTTTAAAAGTCCAATAAACTCTAGTAGCACTAGCTAGATCCAATGCACTTTTACCATGATGATAAATAACGACATGTGTATTGTTATCAACACCAAGCTTACCAATTAATTTTTCAAGTTTTGGACTTGGTGCTAACTGACCAACAACATTTTTAACCTTTGCGCGCCATCCATCTTTCAGGTAATTACTATACACGGCACAAGGAATATGACCTTTAAGATAGTCTGTTTTTGATCCACCATCTAAACGATTACGAATATCAATAACTCTAACATCGCTATTACAAGAATTTGACTTAACCCAATTAACATCAACTAATGGTGTATTTGCTAATGCCACTCCTCCGATCGAAAACGCAATACCAAAAGCAAGCGTTTTTATTTTCATGTTTTTCATATGTAAATCCTCTTTTATTATTTTCAAATTTAATTATGCTCTAAGTGATATACTCAAAGGTAGTAGTATTTGCTATATTTTTATAAGTTATATTTTTATATAATTGAAAAACTATCATTGTAAAAAACTAATACAATAATACTACCCATAAATTCTAAATTATAAAATAATACTCACAATTTCTATAAAAATAAATAACAAATATGGACTTTTTTAAAAAATCACTTGATCCAAGAATTGCATTAGTAGTTATTGCTTTTTTTGATATTTTTCTTTTTTTAATTTTAGGTGCATGGACAGTTGGTGGTGGTGAAACGATGATGACTGGTTTAGCTGCTGAGCTAATTATAGGAGATCAAATTAATGGAATACCCTTCTGGCAAATAGTATTTCCGCCTGATTTTGGCTATTGGAAGATTTATATTTCTCTTGGTATGCTTTTTGGTGCATTTGTTGGAGCAAAGTTAAGCAATGAATTCTTTTGGCGCTTTCCTGGTAGTTTATCTGAATGGGTAATGATCACTATAGGTGGACTTATGATGGGTATTGGCATACGCCTAGCTTTCGTTTGTAACGTCTCCACATTCTTTGGATTAACGCCACAATTAAATCTTGGAGGGTATTTGTCAATGACAGGAATTATTTTAGGCGCTTGGGTTGGATCTCATATTTATAAAAAAGTTTTAGGATTTTAAAAAAGGATTGATATGTCAGTAATTGGTGAAATTTTAGTCGCATTTTTATTTGGATCTATAGTTGGATTGCTAGTTCAACGCTCTAGATTTTGTAATACAGCAGCTCTAAGAGATGCAATATTATTTAAAACCTATCGAAATACTGAAGCTTTATTGCTTGCGATGATGGTTTTAACCATAGGATTTACAACATTTATGACCTTTGGTGTAGGCCAGACAATGAAATTTGATGTTGGCCTTAATCAGGTTATCGGCTTATTTATATTTGGAATAGGCATGGTTCTTGCAGGTGCGTGCACCGTATCAACTTGGGTTAAGTCTGGTGAAGGTAATGTTGGCGCTATCTGGGCATTGATATTTACATTCATAGGTATGTTTTTATTCTCATTATTATGGTCATTTGATTATTGGCCACCTGCTCCTATTGCAATGACTGGTGAGCCTAATCTAGAAACACTTCAGCTAGGTTTTGCAAATGCAGAAACACTTCAAGAAAAAACTGGAATCCCGGCAATATTCTTTGGATTAATACAGTTTGGAGTTTTACTTTTCATATATTTAAAAATTCAAGCAAAGAAATCTTTAAAAACAATAGGAGATAATTAATGGGTTTATTTACTAAAAAAACAATCGAAAAAGTGTCTAAGACAAGTGACAATGATCCAACGATAACTCTTGATAATGGAGACGTGATAAATGTCACAAAAACCGTTGATTGCCTTGGATTCTCATGCCCTAGACCACAGTTAATGACCAAAGGCGCAATGAGTGATGCCAAGAGTGGTGAAATTATCAATATAGTTATTGATAATCCTACTTCAATGGAATCTTTAGCATCGATGCAGTCAGAGTTAAGTAGTAAACATTTAGGTACAGTTTTTTCTAATCAGAGCTGGAAAGTTCTTATGCAAAAAAATTAACTCATGGCTTTTAACACAGCAAAAGATAAGCAGCTTTTAGTGATATCCATACTAATCATAATAATGACGGTCGTGACTTTTTTCTACATGTTCGCTAAAACTCCTGAATCTTTAAAAACTTCTAAAAATGGTGTACCGTTCTTTACGCCAGATGCGATTCATCCAGAATCAGGTGAAATATTATCAATAGAAACACTTGTGAAACATTTTAAAGGTAATTAGATTATGGATTATGAAACTACTGCTCAGTTAATTGCTTTTGCGACTGCTTTTTATTTAATGTACATCAGTCTTACTTAACCAAAAGGTCCTATGAAATACCAAACGAAAATAGGTTTAATTTTTTGCTCATCTGCATTAACAATTAGTTTAATTGTATTACTGCTTATTTTTCCATTTGCCAAGCTATCACCAGAAGCAATGAAACAGATGAATACGCCAAAAAATATTGAAGAATTTGATCTAAACATAAATATGGGTGCCGATTATGGTGAGCTTCCAATTATTGATTTAATGGGATACTACATGGAAAACCCCCCTGTAATTAATAACAATTCATCCTCAAAAATACCAGAACGACAATTCGGAGGCTGCTAATTAATGCTCTATATTATAGGGATAAGTATTTTTCTATATTTTGGTGAATCAATAGCCAATCCCTATATTAGTTATACAAATAATTCAAATAAAGCGTTCTTAGAAAAACTGGTTCCAATTAACTCTGACAAACTACAAGAATGCAAACTTTATAGTACTAAAAAAACCAAATGCGTCCCTTTTAATGACTTCGAGTCCCAAGGGCAACTTGCTAGTTTTAGAGATATTTTTTGGGCTTTTTCCACATCCAACATAGCTCATACCGATGAAATACTGATTTATGGAAAAAATCAAAAAGAAAACCGAGCGTTAGCTGCATTATTTTTTCTTTCTGGGCAAAAAAAAATATGGATTTGGCCAAATAATAACATTAAACAATTAGTTGAGGTGCTAGGTAAAGCTAGTGGATCTAAGAGGCAATTATTCCGTTCTAGAGTTTATTTAGGAAAAATGAGAGAAAAATTCTTAGCACTTAAAAGTCAGATTCAAAACATGAAAAACCAAAAATGGAAGTTGATTGATAAACCCAAATCTCACTCAAAACATGAAAAAATTATCATTCAAACAAAAGATGTTTCTTCATCACTTGCAGTTTTTGCTGACCTTATAGCTTCAGATTATACAAATGTTAAAATTATTATTGATTAAGGAGTTAAAGAATGAACTTGTTATTTATTATTAGCCAAGAACATGGTGCCGATCTATTACTACCATTAAGCGATGCATGTATAAGGCAAAAAAAACAATATAGCTGCTTTTTTACAGGTGTGGGTGTAAAGGTTTTAGAGAATGAAAAAATTAAACAAAATTTAACCATAGTAGAAAACTCTGTAGCATGCCACCACTCTTGGGATCGGTATCACCCTAATACAACTTCAGCTGCCACTATGGGTAGTCAAACTAACTTAAGTGAAATGATTGCTAACCATGATAAGGTGGTCTCAATATGACAACATCTAACACTAAAAAAAATATTCTCGTATTCGCAATAAGTGACCATGCAGAAGCTATGCGTGTAGCAGCAGGATTAACAATATTTGGTCACCATATTAGCTGTATTTTTGTTGATAGGCATATTGAAGAAAATGCAGATACTATTGAAAACGCAGAGCTATTGGAGTTGTGTGAAATTGAGCCTTTATCAATACTTGACGATGCCAACATGCAACAAATAGACCAAGTTCAATTTCGTGCAGAATTAGACAAATCTGATCACATACTTACCATTTAACCCATAAAACATACAACATGACTAACCTAAAATATTTTGTTCTAGATATAGGCTACTTCCCAGATTCTAGTCACCTAAAAAATGAATTAAATTTCATTGAAACGCAAAGCAAAACCTCAATGGTGGCTAATTTTTCTATCGATACAATGGTTGATCAGGATTGGGATAAAGTTTTAAATCACATCATTGATTCTGAAAAAAATATTATTTTATAGGGCAGGGTCGCCTGTTTAAATAAATAAAAATGACTAAAATCCCTTGGCTGACATAAGAGCTAACACTTATCGCCTTAAGGACTCATTGAAACTAGCTAACCAATATATCGACATTATGAAGATAGAATTTTATTACCATATCACCACATAACCCTATGAGAACTTCTTGTCCTTTTATATTATACGTTTTGTATAATATAAAATATGATTTGAGATTGTGTGATAATGATATTTGGTGGAGATGGCGGGGATCGAACCCGCGTCCGAAAACCTTCAAACAAAGAGTCTACATGCTTAGCTTGGTCTATTTGAGTTAGCCGCCTATCACCCGACCATCAGGGATATAAACAGCGATTTCCGAAAGTTTTAACCGAATTATTTGGAACAAACAATCCTAGCGAGTCTGTGAGCGACCGCTACCCAAGAAGTACAGACAACCTCAAGGGAGCGGCTAGCTATGCAGCTAGAGCGTAGTTGTTTTCGTTTGCAACTATATTTTTAAAGCATATTTTTACGAGTTATCTTTATCCTCGGCATGCGTCCTTGAGATCCAACTCCTCGTCGAAGCCATGTCATCCCCTGGAAGAGGTATTATAACATTTTATGCGATTGTTACTCTTGCAAATTTACGCTTACCCACCTGATATACGGCTGTGCCAGATTCTGGTGCAAGATTTCTATCAGATATTTTTTCGCCTTCGATTTTGGCCGCGCCTTCTTTGATCATTCTAAAGGCGTCAGAGGTGGAGTTAACTAAGCCAGCTTCTTTTAATAGATTGGCAATTTTGATGCCGGCATCAAAACTAAATTCTGGCATTTCATCAGGCACTTTGTTTTTGGCAAAACGATTGATAAAGTTTTGTTGTGCTTGTTTGGCGGCTTCACTGCTATGAAATCTTGTGATAATTTCTTCTGCCAGGCGGAATTTGATATTTCTAGGATTTTCGCCGTTCTCAATTTCAACTTTCCAGGAAGCGATTGTCTCAAGTGTCTCGAAGCTTAGGAGTTCAAGGTAGCGCCACATAAGCTCATCAGAGATGGACATAATTTTGCCAAACATATCATCTGGCTTGTCATCAATGCCGATGTAATTATCTAACGACTTAGACATTTTTTGCACACCATCTAAACCTTCTAGAATTGGCATAGTAAGAATGACTTGCTGCTCCATGCCCGCTTGTTTTTGCAACTCACGGCCCATGAGTAAATTGAACTTTTGATCTGTGCCACCCAGCTCAAGATCTGACTTTAGTGCAACCGAATCGTAACCTTGGATTAAAGGGTATAAAAATTCATGGATAGAGATGCTTTTGCCAGATTTATAACGCTTTGAAAAGTCATCACGTTCCAGCATTCTAGCAACGGTCTGTTGCGAAGCTAGTTGAATCATTTCTGCAGATGACATTTTATTCATCCACTCAGAGTTGTAAACAACCGTTGTTTTTTCTTTATCTAGAATTTTAAAAACTTGATCTTGGTAAGATTGAGCATTTTCAATCACCTGTGCTTCAGTTAGGGGTGGGCGTGTGGCACTTTTCCCCGTTGGATCGCCAATCATTCCGGTGAAATCGCCAATAAGAAATAGGATTTCATGGCCTAAATCTTGTAATTGTTTGAGCTTGTTAATTAAAACCGTATGGCCTAAGTGTAAGTCAGGCGCTGTTGGATCAAAGCCAGCTTTGATGCGTAAAGGTTTGTTTTTGGCGAGTTTTTTCTTTAGCTCTTCAAGTGGCAATATCTCATCTGTGCCGCGCTGAAAAACAGCTAGCGTTTCATTTGTGTTCATAACTTTTTATTTTATTGTCTAATGTGGCCGTCACCAAGGACGATGTATTTTTGCGAGGTTAAGCCTTCAAGGCCAACTGGGCCACGCACGTGAAACTTATCTGTACTAATGCCTATTTCAGCGCCAAAGCCATACTCAAAGCCATCTGCAAAACCTGTGGAGGCGTTAATCATTACGGATGCTGAGTCAACCTCGGTGATGAAGCGACGACCTGAAGTGTAGTTTTCAGTAACGATAGACTCTGTATGCCCTGAACCGTGTTGCTCGATATGATCGATCGCATCAGACATTGAGTTAACAATACGAATAGAAAGAATAGCGTCCAAGTATTCTGTATCCCAGTCTTCGGCGGTTGCCGCAACAATTTGTTTGGAAAATTGACGCGTCTGCTCGCAACCTCTAAGTTCAACTCCTTTAAGTACATATTCTGCGATAAGTTCAGGTAGTACTTTTCCAGCAGCTGATGCGTGCACCAGTAAAGTTTCCATGGCGTTACAAACACCGTAACGTCTTGTTTTAGCGTTAAAAGCAATCTTGATGGCTTTATCAGTATCAGCGTCTTTGTCAATATAGGTATGACAAACACCATGAAGATGTTTGATGACTGGCACGGTAGCGCTTTGACTGATGGCTTCAACTAAGCCTTTGCCGCCACGTGGAATAATGGCATCAACATATTCAGATGCTTGAACCAGTGCATTAACAGCAGCGCGATCGGTGGTGTCGATGAGTTGCACACAATGCTCATCTAAGTTGGCATCGATCAAACCTTGTTTGACACATTGGTATAGGGCTAAATTAGAATGTATGGCTTCTGATCCGCCACGCAAAATAACCCCGTTGCCAGATTTTAGACACAGAGCGGCGGCGTCAATCGTGACGTTTGGACGGGATTCATAAATAATACCCATGACACCTAAAGGCACACGCATTTTGCCGACTTGAATGCCACTTGGGCGGAATTTTAAATCGGTAATTTCACCGATTGGATCAGCCAGATCGGCAATTTGATTAAGACTTTCAATAATGCTATCAATGCGAGTGTCGTCGAGAATCAGTCTATCAATGAGCGCATCCTCTAGTTGGTTGTCTTTAGCTTGCGTTACATCTTGCTGGTTAGCCTTAAGAATGGCTTTTCTATTTTGATGAATTTGCTCAGCAATGTTTTTTAGTGCGCTATTTTTTGTCTGAGTGGTAGCACCTCGTAAGCCTTTGGCAGCAATGCGTGCATTTTTGCCTAGTGTGGTAATTAAGTTTTCTATTGAGTCCATTGGTTCTTCCCAGCCAGGTTTAATAAGAGCGTGTGCAGTTCATCCACTACATTAAGATTATCCGCGCCTTTGATGGAGCGGTCAATACGTCCGAGTGATAATAGTAGTTTTTGTAGGCGTTGATAAGGATGACGCTTTAGAATGTTGGTGATAATAGGCTTTCTTTTATTCCACACCCGATGGGTTTGTAAAATGGCATTAATATCACTCCCTTGATGCATCTCAATTGACATGTTAATAATGGATTTTATTTCTCGATAGAGTGAGCTGCTTAGCAGAATAGGCATAGCAGTATCACTAAGCAAGGTGTTATAAATTTTACTAATTTGAGCGATGTCACCAAATAAAGCAGCGTCAATAAGGCCGTAAACTGTATATTGAGACTGTTCTTGCGCTTGAGTGAGGAATTCTTGAGTGTTTATTTTTCCATCTGGGTAAGTCATTTTCAGCTTCTGAATTTCTTGCATAGAGGCGAGAAGATTGCCTTCCGTGCAAAAAGCAATGCTTTGTGCGACTTCTTGATTGCTTTCTAGACCGACACCAGCCATATGGTTACTAATCCAACCAACCAAATGATCACGAGTGATTTCCCAATGCTGAATAACACCACCATGCTGCTCAAGGGTTTTAAACCACTTACTTTTTTGCTGTGCCAGATCTAGCTTTGCTGTGGAAATTATTAACAAAATATCACTAGGTACATTACTGGCGAGCGCGGTTAAGGCTTTTGAGCCTTTGACGCCAATTTTGCCGGTTTTCAGCCGACATTCAATAATGCGTTTTGGCGAGAATAAAGAGGTGTTGGCAATTTCGGCTGTAATTAAACCCCAGTCAAAATTACCATCAATTTCAAAACTGGTTTTTTCATCAAACCCAGCTTGCTTAGCGGCAGCGTTGATCTCACTCAGACTCTGTTCGATTAATAAAAATTCAGCGCCAAAAACAAAATAGAGTGCTTCGAGCTGATGCGTAAGTTGAAAGCCAAGCGATTCCGGCTTAATTCTCATTGAGTTTCGATAGTCTTCTGATTAATTTCTTGATAAGCGTGTTTCTTAGCTGAGTGTAAGATTCCTCAATTTGAAGTCTATCTGCTTGTGTTGAGCTGGCTGCTTGTGTCGAGCTGGTTATTTTGTTTAGGTGTAAGCTGGTTGTTAGGTCTTGAGATAGCAAGAGTTTTTGATCGGCGTTAAACACTTTAACAGGCACACTTAAACTTAAAGTATAACTATTGACAGAATTGCTAGATGTGTACGAAGAAGTCCGCTGTTTTTGTACTTCTGAACCTATTTGAATGGTTAGATTTTGCACAGCCTCTTGGTTGAATCTTGTTTGCAGTTCTTGAGCAAATTCGTTAGCATTGGCACTGACAACAACAGCGTTTAAAGGCGTGTTTTTAATCGGTGTGTGAAAACCACAAGAGCTTAACAGGGCAGTTGCAAGAATAAGGATTGAGAGGTTGGTTTTTGACATAGCAGTAAATGTTTTATTTTATAAGTAAAGAATTATGACAGAATTTAATTTTTTTTGTTGAAAAACCTTGAAAAAACGCCATCAGCTCATATGTAAGTATGCAATAGGGTATAGTTACCTGTCTTATTTTTTTATAATTTTAGTATTACGTCATGTTTAAAAATTTATTGTTATGGTTGGTTTTGGGTAGTGTTCTTACCTCAATTTTTAGCCAATTTGAAGTCAACGAGCAAAAGAGTGAAATCACGTATTCCCAGTTTATTCAAAGTGTTAAGCAAGGGGATGTTTCTGAAGTAACTATTGCTGGAAGTAGTATTTCCGGTGTGGGTGCGGGTGGTGAACAATTTGATACTTATTCACCGGGTGACTTAGGTCTAATGGGTGATTTGCTTGATAACGGCGTGAATGTTGTGGCTAAGCCACCTGAAAAAGATGGATTCTTTAAGCAATTAGTTATCTCATTAGCGCCAATTTTATTATTAATTGCTGTGATTTTATATACCATGAAAGGCGCTGGCGGCGCTATGGGCGGCAAAAACCCAATGAGTTTTGGTAAGTCGAAGGCGCGTCTTATTCCTAAAGACGAGTCAAATGTAACTTTTGCAGATGTGGCCGGTGTGGACGAAGCGAAAGAGGATGTTGCTGAATTGGTTGATTTTTTATCTAATCCAGGCAAGTTTACCAAAGTTGGTGGAAAAATTCCCAAAGGCGTTTTATTAATTGGCCCTCCTGGTACAGGTAAAACCCTCTTGGCGAAAGCCATTGCAGGTGAAGCGGCCGTGCCATTTTTCTTCATTTCTGGCTCTGATTTTGTGGAAATGTTTGTCGGTGTTGGTGCGTCACGTGTGCGTGATATGTTTGAGCAGGCTAAGAAAAGTGCGCCGTGCATTATCTTTATCGATGAAATCGATGCAGTTGGTCGTCAACGTGGTGCGGGTATGGGCGGCGGTCATGATGAACGCGAGCAAACTTTGAACCAGATGTTGGTAGAAATGGATGGCTTTGAAGGCTCAGAAGGTATTATTGTTATTGCAGCAACTAACCGCCCTGATGTGCTTGATCCGGCGTTATTGCGCCCTGGACGTTTTGATCGTCAAGTTATGGTTGGCTTGCCTGATATTAATGGCCGTGATGCGATTTTAAAAGTACACATGCGGAATCTTCCAATTGCAAAAAATGTTAAATCTATTAATATTGCCAAAGGTACACCGGGTTTTTCTGGTGCAGATTTAGCTAATTTGTGTAATGAAGCCGCCCTTATTACAGCTGGAAAAAACAAACTACTGGTTGGTATGCAGGAGTTTGAAAAGGCCAAAGATAAAATTATGATGGGCGCTGAGCGCAAATCTATGGCAATGGATGAAGCTGAAAAAGAAATGACTGCTTATCATGAAGCTGGCCACGCAATTGTTGGGCGTCTAGTGCCAGAGCACGACCCAGTTTACAAAGTGAGTATTATTCCTAGAGGTAGAGCACTGGGTGTGACGATGTTCTTGCCAGAAAAGGATAGCTATAGTATTTCTAGACGCAAGCTCAATTCACAAGTGGCTTCTTTATTTGGTGGACGAATCGCTGAAGAATTAATTTACGGCAAAGACTCCGTTACCACAGGCGCTAGTAATGACATTGAGCGTGCAACAGAAATTGCTCATAAAATGGTTAAGCACTGGGGTATGTCAGATAAGCTTGGACCGTTGGCCTACGGCGAGGATGAAGGTGAGGTGTTTTTAGGTAAGCAAGTCACCAAGCATAAGCATATCTCAGAAGGCACTTTCAAAGTGATTGACGATGAAATTCGCGCTATTATTGATACAAATTATGCGATTGCTAGCAAAATTTTAGAAGATAACAAAGATATTCTGATTGAAATGACCAAAGCGTTAATGGAGTTTGAAACCATTGATAAAGAACAAATTGACGATCTTATGGATCGTAAGCCAATTCGTGAAGCGGCAGTTGTGACTGATTCAGATGTTGCTTCAACTGAACTAGGCTCTGGTATTCAAGCAGATGACGCAAACGATTCTGACGAAAATCCACTTGATGGTGGCGATCCTAAAATCGCATAAAGATAGCGGGTAGTCGTTATGACTATTAACAACACACAAGCACTGGTGATGGGCATACTTAATGTCACACCTGATTCTTTTTCGGACGGCGGACAGTGTTTTAATGTTGATGATGCGATTAGGGCTGCGATGCGCCTACTTGATCAAGGCGCCGATATTATCGATATTGGTGGCGAGTCAACCCGTCCTGGGGCGGTGTCCGTGAGTGAGGCTGACGAAATCAACCGTGTTGTGCCTGTGATTAAAGCGCTATCTACGCAAACTAATATCCCTATTTCGATCGACACTTCTAAGCCGCAAGTTATGCAACAAGCTGTAGAGGTAGGTGCTAGTCTAATTAATGATGTGAATGCTTTACAAGCGGATGGCGCTTTGGAAATGGCCGCCTCGCTAAAAGTAGACGTGTGTCTTATGCATCGACAGGGGTTGCCACAAACTATGCAACAAAATCCAGTATATGGTGATGTTATTAAAGATATTCAGCAATTCTTTCAACAAAGGATTGAGGTTTGTCAGCAGGCAGGTATTCAGCCAGAAAAAATTATCTTAGATCCTGGTTTTGGTTTTGGCAAGACGTTAGTTCATAATTTAGAAATATTACGTCGATTTGATGAATTTAAAGACTTAGGTTTTAGGCTTTTGGCAGGACTCTCTAGAAAATCTATGATTGGTGCTATACTAAACAACAGGGAAATTGAAGGTCGCATGATTGGCAGCGTAACAAGCGCTATAATAGCAGTTCAAAATGGGGCGGATATTGTGCGTGTGCACGATGTATTGGCGACTAAAGATGCCTTATTGACATTGCAAGCAGTAAACGGAGCGTAAATTGGCTAATTATTTTGGAACGGATGGCATTCGAGGTGAAGTAGGTATAGCGCCTATTACGGCCGATTTCTTTTTAAAACTCGGTTGGGCAGTGGGCTCAGTTTTGTCCGAAAAGGGTAAGGCGAGTGTGGTTATTGGTAAAGATACACGCGTGTCTGGGTATTTATTTGAGTCGGCGCTTGAGGCAGGTTTTTTGTCGGCTGGCGTTGATGTTGGTTTATTGGGGCCAATGCCTACGCCGGCTATTGCCTATTTAACGCAAACTTACAATGCGACTGCGGGCGTGGTTATTAGCGCCTCACACAATCATTTCCAAGACAATGGGGTGAAATTTTTCTCTGATAAGGGGCTTAAATTAAGTAGTAAAGATCAGGCCAAAATTGAGCAAAAATTAGCCGAACCTATGCAAAGTGTGAGTTCCGATCAAATTGGTAAGGCGCGTAGACACGAACAACCAATAGGGCGATATATTGAATTTTGCAAATCAACCTTTGATCGAACGATTAATTTAAGCGGGCTTAATATTATTATTGATTGCGCCAATGGTGCGACTTATCATATTGCAAAAGACGTTTTTTCAGAATTAGGCGCTAATATTACCGTGATTAATAATGCGCCAGACGGCTTTAATATTAACAAAAATTGTGGTGCAACGGATACTCAACATTTACAAGAAGTTGTACTTGAATCCAACGCCGACTTAGGTATTGCTTTTGATGGTGATGGTGATCGTTTAATGATGGTCGATCACCAGGGTGAATTGGTTGATGGCGATGAGTTGGTGTTTGTTGTGGCTAAGGCTTGGCAAGCGCAACAGTGTTTGGATAATAATATCGTCGTTGGCACTAAAATGACCAATTTAGGTGCGCGCCACGCCTTAAGAGATTTGAATATTGATTTTATTGAAGCCGATGTGGGTGATCGTTACGTCATGGAAAAAATGAAAGAACATGGCTCAGTTTTAGGCGGTGAAGGCTCTGGTCACATGATCTGTCTAGATAAAACCACTTCGGGCGACGGTATTATTTCTGCACTACAAGTATTAGAGGTTTTGACAAAGAGTGGCGCCAGCCTTAACCAGTTAAAAAATGAAATGGCTAAGTATCCACAAGTATTGATCAATATCAGAACCAAAGAAAAGGTCGATCTTGATAATCACCAACAGCTAAATGCAATGATTCAAGAAGTAGAAGCGCAGCTGGGCGATGAAGGTCGAGTACTCATTCGCGCTTCAGGTACTGAGCCATTAATCCGCGTTATGGTTGAGGCGAAAGATGCACAACTGACTCAGCAAAGTGCAGAAAAATTGGCCAATACACTGCGTTAATGGTTTTTGACACTACCAGTCTTGTACTGGTTGGTTTAATTTTCCTATGGACAGGGTTCGTGCGCACTGGGCTTGGCTTTGGTGGTGCGGCAATTGGCTTGCCATTAATGCTATTGATTGGTGGTAGCCCAGTATATTGGCTGCCCATTATCGGCATTCATCTATTGTTCTTTTCGTCATTAACACTGTTTAAATCCATTAAAAAGGTTGACTGGCGCTATTTAAAGCGTTCGTTGTTATGGATTATTCCGCCAACGCTTGTTGGTGTTGCCGGCTTGTTAAGCTTGCCTGATCAAGTGGTGATTGTCTTTATTTATTCCATTACGATTTTTTACGCAATTACTTGGATTTTTAATCAAAAAATCACTTCCGATAAGCCCTGGGTAGACAAACTTTTGTTGATTTTAGGTGGTTATGTAGCGGGCACTTCGCTAACAGGTGCACCACTGATTGTGGCGGTATATATGCGCTATGTTTCAAAAGAATATCTGCGCAATACCTTATTTGTGCTTTGGTTTATTTTGGTTAGCATAAAGATGGCCACCT
>ERZ1047821.831-NODE-831-length-20863-cov-6.338379_pt1 | contig 20863 bp, 20 predicted proteins | sample MGYA00383096_ERZ1047821 | MGnify/ENA primary metagenome ERZ1047821 (study PRJEB29581, sample SAMEA5548366) | metagenome | biome: marine; feature: coastal; material: water | depth 25 m | study: Short-term variability in the microbial, nano- and picoplankton... | reverse complement strand
CATCACCCAGGCTAATGGGGGCGGTTAGTAGACATCATTCTTAGTGATGCGCGCGGGGACCTCTTCACGTACAACTTTGGGGTTTTTCGAGATACCTTTTAAAAAAACATCTTGACATTTAATGTCATTTTTAGTATAATTCTTTTTATGACTATATATAGATATGATTTTACAATAGCTGAACAAGAAGTAAATGCACTAACTTACCCTATGGATACCACAGGGCCTTCTCATAGTACTACATATATGAGTGATACTAATCTATATTTTAAACAAGGGGACACTATACAAGTAAGACACTTACATCCCGACACAACAACTTCTCCCCAGTTAAATATAAATTACGCAGGGCCTGATATACATGGAGCAGATCCTGATCCTACTGTTACAACTTGGCAAGACGGTAACCCCTCTTCCACTACTGTTTCAAGAACCCGGGAATGGGATAGTAGCTATAGTACAGACGATTATACTAGATGGTTCTTTTTCGCACCAGATGCAGACGGTGACACTGTCTACTCAAGTAGTATAATTTTCAGAAAAGTAGGTTATACGGGGTTTACGTGTGGTGTTGGGACTGCAACAGATGGAGCAGTAACTCAAGGAGAGGATATAACTTTTAGGGTTGCAACTTTGCCTGGCTTAGACACTTGGAGTTCTTCTACTCCTAATGCTGACCGTATATACCTTTCAATACGGAACGCTTCTACTCTTGTACTAATGGATCCACGTACGTATACCTCAGGTGATGCTTGGGATAACTCAACTAGTGAACTAGGAGTTTTTACAACAGCTGATAAGGATACGGTTTTAACAGTAGGTTCAGGGTTCCCTGTAGGAACTTATACAGTATATTTAACTCACTACAATAATGCTACTAGAATGAATAATTATGACACAGCCAATGTAGGAAATAGATTTCATAGTACTTATATGCAATTTGGGAGCGTAACTATGGTAGTTAGTGCGTCTAGTGGGGGAAGTGGCCCCAACCCCGCTGCTTTTTCTTTTACTGATCAAGGACCTTCAGGAATTACAGGAGGTACAACATATGCAAGTAACACAGTAACTCTATCAGGAATGAGTCAAGCGAGTACAGTAACAGGATTTACATTCAACGAAACGTTTAATGGCTACCCTGCCTATCAGATAGGTGGTGCCGGCAGCTGGTATCTTGACATCCCGTCGACTCGGACACCACCTGAGTCCAACATAGCCGTTCCTGCAAACACAACCATTAGACTAAAACGTCCCGCGAGTAATACAGCGGGTGGAACGGTAACAATGAATGTAACAGTAGGAACTACTCAATCAGGTACTTGGAGTATTACTACACCAACTGCTGATACCGAGCCTGATGCTTTTCAAAGTCAGTTAAGCAGCACACCTTATAGCAGTCAAGCCCTAAATGCAACGGTAACAAGTGATTTAGTAACTATGGCGGGAACATCCGCAGGAAGTTCGTCTTCCGTCTCCGTGTCAGGCGAATCAGCATACTGGAGATCCCGAGCAGATTCTAGTAGCTCTTTTACAGTTTATTCTTCTTCTACAGGCACAATCCCTGCAGGACACCAGTTTCAGTTCAAGTTTAATGCTAGTGGTGTTAATGCCACGGAGACCAGTGCAACTATAGACGTAGGAGGAACAACAGGTACTATTGTTGCTACCACAGTAGCAGGTAGTAGTGGAGGGGGCGCTGCGACGCCTAACTACGGATTGAAGATTTTAAATAGTGATGGCACAACATTATTTGGAAATGAGTTAAGAACAGGAAATGTAGTAAAATACTCAACCGACCCAGAAACTGTGGGAGCAGCCTCAGGGTCAACATTAGGAAGCGTTACAATTTCTGGCGTTGAAGGAATGACAACCGGCAACTCAGATGAAATCGGAGTAATTTTAACACCGGTAGTACACGGATTACTGTCCACCTACCTCACTGTAGTAAGGGGTGCGGGTTCTTTTAGTGTTACAAATTCACATACTGACTCTATACTCTTCCATTATACGGTACTAAGAGTTTAATTATGGGATACGGATTAAAAGTAACAGGAGTAGATACTGCAGGCGGTGATTTTTATGTAATAGATTCAGATACTTCTTCTACTGAATCTTTAGGTATTAAGACAGGAGGAGTTTATATTAGTGCTTCCAATGATAACAGAGCTTCAATAGCCGCAAATACAGCTTTCAGTAATTACACAAGCGCTTCCGGAAATTTTTTGTTTGCAAGATCAGACACAACCGGTGAAGCTTGGTTTTCGGACTATACTACAAAACTAGCAGGTAGCTTTGTAGTAGGTAAGAAACATGTAGTTAGCCAGGTAGGAACTACAACAAACTGGACCCAAGCAGTAGGCACTGCTAACCCCAGTAGGGGTGATGTTTTTACTGTGTTGCATGTAGGATCAGGTAACGGTGAGATGATGTTGCAGGAAACTACTGCAGCACAAGCCATGAAATATGCTGTGTTGCACCCTATAAGCACTATTACAACTAATGTAAATGGAAGTAATTATGGGATACAAATTAAGAATGCGGCAAGCCCTTCTAGAGTTATACTTGATAGCAGAAAAATAGATAAAACTATAAAGATTCATAAAATATGTGATAAAAATGCCTTTGTTGGGGGAAAATGGTCTGAAATGACAACGGCTCAGAAAGCTGCTAGTTTAGTGTGGGATGGAAGCTCTCAGAGCACAGTGGAATGGAAAAATACATATGTAACTATACTAGGAGCATTTAATACGGCTGATACTGCTTCAGTTTTTAGAATGGGAGGTTTTTATTTTGATAACTCGAATAAAAAAATCTATCACCTAGGGTATTTACAGGTTACATACTCGGGAGATTATACAGCATACCCCAACGCGTGCACAATATTAGTAGGAGAACTTATACAATGACAACAACAGTAGCAATAATAAATTCAGAAGGAGAGATAGTTCAAATATACAGCTCCGGACAAGAAGTAGAGGCTGAAGGTCCCTGGGGTCCTGATAATAGTATGACTGTGGTTCATATTAGTGGTGGAGTGGGGAATACAAACACTTTTATTACTCAGCAGTATTATAAAGACGGAGTTTGGTTAGAACGAAGTGTCCGTCCAAATACTTATTACAACTGGAAAGACGAAGCATGGGTACAAGATGTCGCGGGGTTATATGCAGCTGTAAGGCAAGAGAGGGGTAACCTTCTTACTATGTCTGACTGGACGCAGTACGTAGATTCTCCTTTGACCGACCAAAAGAAATTCGAATGGGCAGAGTATCGACAAACTTTAAGAGATATTATGGCTATACTACCTTCAGACCTTAAGGACCCCGAAGATCTGCAGTGGCCAACACCTCCATCATAGAAAAAAATATCTTGACATTGTAACCTTTTTTGAGTATAATTTTGCCATGACTAAAGAAGTAACAACAATTTCTCCTGAAGGACTTGAAGTAGCTAACTCCTATTTAACTCTTGGGAATATTAAAGGCGTCTGTGAAGATATGCAAGTCACAGAAAACAAAGTAGTTGATATTTTAAATCGACGAGAAGTTAAGAAGTACATCGATACTGTATATCTCGACTTAGGATACAGAAATAAAAATAACATTGCATCCTTATTGGATAATATGATCAATTCAAAGTTAGAAGAGGCCCAGGAGACGGGTGTATACTCTAGCAAGGACTTAGCAGACTTATTGCAAATGGCTCATAAAATGCGTATGGACGAGATCAAAGCACAAGCCGATCTTGAAAAAGCAGAAGGTTCCAATATTAGAAATCAGACAAATGTCCAGATTAATGATGGGATACCCTTTGGTCAAGGTAATTATGGTAAGTTAATGGACAAACTACTCAATGGAATTAACGCCCAATGAAAGGGAGCTAACTACCCGATTCTCAGCTCATGAAGCTCAATGTGAAGAACGCTGGAAGACTGTGTTTGCACGACTTGAAGTCATGGAAAAGAAAATGGATAAGTTACATAGTCTTTCCCTAACCGCAACGGGGACAGTAATTCTGTTCCTAGGGGGAATTATTATAACATTACTTAACGGGTAGAGAAACCCAGGAACGTAGGAGAAAACAATGGAAGAAGCTTGTAAGTGTGATCTATGTCACTGTAACCCTTGTAAATGTTGATGATTATGAAGTATTTTAACATAGCAAAAGAATGGGTTATGAGTCGACTAGGTGAAAGAACTAGTTGGGATGGCGGGGTTATCATCGCTGGGTCACTAGCAATTATATTCTTAGGTGGCGTAGTTAAAATAGCAGCCTGGTTCGCATTAGCTTATGGCATCTGGACCGTATACAAGGAGGAGATGTATGAGTGATAATAGGTTTTCTGGGGATATGTCCCGGAACGAGGTTGAAATAGACCTAAATAAGTTTATGGAGTTGCTCCAAGAAGCAAGTGTACTGAAAGAACGTATACGCGAGTTGGAAGACCTAGAAACTAGAAACCCTTGGCAGAAACTAATCTTCCTAGCACAAGCTGTAGATAGCTGGAGAATATTTCCTCGTGCCTTCTTAAGTGTTTATATCTTCTTGCTGTACTATGCAACAATGTGGTTCATGAATTTACCAGACCCCACCCTAGAGCAGTCAGGACTTATATCAGTAATCGTAGGTGCAGGAGCTGCATGGTTTGGATTGTATGCAGGAACTAGTAAAGGTAAAACTGACCATTAGGTAATTCATGGCAATAGAAATAAGCAGAAAGGATATCGTAGCTGATAAGCTGCTAGATTTACAATCTGAGACAAGGTTTCTCAAACTACCAGTATCTCCCTATCTGGAGATGCTCGGCGTCGAACCTCTTGCCTCACAGAAGGCTATAATAAATGCCATAAATAATCCCAAGTACCGTTTTGTATGTGCGGCGGTGTCTAGGAGACAGGGTAAAACCTATATTGCAAATATTATTGGGCAACTAGTCTCACTAGTTCCAAATTCGAACATACTAATAATGTCCCCGAACTATGCCTTGTCTCAGATTTCTTTTGATTTACAAAGGACATTAATTAAACACTTTGACCTAGAAGTCACGAAAGACAACGCAAAGGACAAAGTAATAGAAATGTCTAACGGCTCTACAATTCGTATGGGTTCGGTTAATCAAGTTGACTCTTGTGTTGGACGTTCCTACGATCTCATCATATTCGATGAAGCCGCACTAGCGGACGGAAAAGACGCTTTCAACGTAGCTCTGCGTCCTACACTGGATAAAGAAAATTCTAAAGCAATATTTATTTCAACACCCCGTGGAAAGAACAACTGGTTCTCAGAGTTCTTTTTCCGAGGGTTCCAGGATGACTTTTCCGAGTGGGCGTCTATTCGTGCGACTTATAAAGATAATCCTCGAATGTCTGAAACGGATATTGCGGAAGCTAGACAATCAATGTCCGAGTCTGAATTTAGACAAGAGTACGAAGCTGACTTCAACACTTACGAAGGCCAAATTTGGAACTTCGACGCAGAAGAATGTATTTTCAATGGTAGTGAATTAGATACTTCTAAAATGGACGTGTTCGCGGGGTTGGACGTAGGTTATAGAGACCCGACAGCCTTCTGTGTAATTGGGTACGACTGGGACGAAGAGAAGTATTACTTACTAGATGAGTACCTGGATGCAGAGCAGACAACAGAGAAACACGCTAAAGAAATACAAACTTTAATAGCGAAGTGGGATATAGACTATATTTACATAGATTCAGCCGCACAGCAGACCCGTTTCGACTTCGCTCAGAACTATGATATTTCGACTATCAACGCAAAGAAGTCTGTATTAGATGGTATAGCACAAGTTGCAGGAATAGTAGACAATAATAACTTATTTATAGAGCAGGGATGTAAGGAAAGCTTGTCTGCGTTAGACCAATACCAGTGGGATGCCAATCCCAACCTAGCAAAAGAGAAACCGAGGCACAATTACGCATCACACATGGCGGATGCGTTAAGATACGCATTATACTCGTTTCAAACTTCGGCAACAAGTTTTTAGGATACCTGCTCAAAAATAGTTATTGACATAGTACCTCAAACTAGATATAATTCTTTTAATCGAAAAAAGAAATCCGAAAAACCCCTGATGGCTAAATTAAAACGAGATATAGTAAAATATATCCGAGATAAGGCAAAGAATAAGTATGAGAAGGGGTCGGCTTGCGAGATTTGCGACGCAACAGAGCAACTAGATTTTCACCATTTCTATAGTCTGGCACCTTTATTGCATAACTGGTTACATGATAATAAATTAAATCCAGAGTATATCCTGGCCTTACGAGAAGACTTTATAGAAGAACATAAAGCAGAGCTTTACGACTATACTGCAACATTGTGTCATAAGCATCACGTTCAGTTACATAGAATATATGGTAGGGACCCCGGACTAGGCACAGCAAAGAAGCAGATGCGTTGGGTCGAGATTCAAAGAGAAAAACATAATGGCGTGGTATAACAATATCTTTGGTGGGAAGAAAGCAGAGGACGAGGTTTTAGAAAAACTGAATCCTATTCAGCAGTACTTCGGCCAAAACCAAGGATCTCGTGAACAGACTCAAAGTTATGAAAAGTATTACGAAACTATAGAGATTGTTAATCGTGCAGTAAATATGGTTGTCGATGACTGTGCTGAGATTCCTACAGTAGTAGAGCCTATTAGCATCCCAGGAGTTATAAAAGGTATAAAAAGAGCCAAGGTAAACAGGCTTATAAACGAAGAGCCAAATCTATTTCAAGATATTAACTCTTTTAAGCGCAACTTAATTACTGATTATATCCTAGATGGTAACATTTTTATTTACTTCGATGGCGCGCACCTTTATCACATACCCGCAGCCAATGTTACAATACATGGCGATCCAAAAACCTTCATTGAAAAGTATACTTATAATGAAGTAGATTATTCTCCAAGGGAGATTATTCATATAAAAGAGAACTCTTTTCACGATATATACAGAGGAGTTTCTAGATTAAAACCTGCTGTTCGTACAATGGCTTTAATGGCCAGTATGAGACAGTTTCAAGATAACTTTTTTAAGAACGGAGCAGTTCCTGGTCTTGTACTTAAAAGCCCTAATACTTTATCCGAGAAGATTAAAGAAAGAATGATTCAATCCTGGGGGGTACGTTATAGGCCCGAGGCAGGCGGACGAAGACCTTTAATTCTAGATGGTGGAATAGAAGTCGACGCACTTTCTAATGTAAACTTCAGAGACTTAGATTTTCAGAGTTCTATAGCTGACAATGAAAAGATTATTTTAAAAGCAATAGGAGTCCCTCCAATATTATTGGACTCTGGTAACAATGCTAATATACGTCCAAATTTACGCTTGTACTATTTAGAGACTATACTACCTATAGTTAGAAAAATCAATTTTGGTATGGAACGATTTTTTGGGTTCCACATAAAAGAAGATGTTACAGATATTCCTGCTCTTCAACCGGAATTAAGAGACCAGTCACAGTATTATACTTCTCTAGTAAATGGCGGAATTATAACCATTAACGAAGCAAGAGAACAGTTAGGATTTGAGACTATGGAAGGTCAAGATGAAGTACGAGTACCTGCAAATATAGCAGGTAGCGCAGCAAACCCAGACGAAGGCGGAAGGCCCGTAGAGGATGATAATGGCGAAGAGTGAAAAGAAAAAACGTTTACACGCGAGAATAGTTCAAGGAACGTTAAAAGGTTTAGCAAAGGATTCTGTTAAACAAGGGTATCTTATAAGTAAGGAAGAAGCTATTAAAACCGGGCGTTTTAAAGAATCTTACTTGGATGATGAGGTTTGGTCTAGTTCTTGGGATACGATTATAAGGAATTTAAAGACTATTTGTCCTGAGACTGCAGATTTAAAACCTAAACCCAAAGCAGCCCCTAAGATTACTAAAAGGGCTTCTGGAGAAGAGAATGGAAAAAATATTTAATCTTACTTCTACTTTTAAGTCTCATACTGAAGATGATGGAAGCATCATGATTAAAGGTATGGCAAGCACAACAGACTTTGATCGCGCGGGCGATTCAATATCCGCTGATGCATGGACTAAAGGTGGATTAAGTAATTTCGAGAATAATCCTATTATTCTTTTCAATCATGATTATAACCGACCCATTGGAAGAGCTACTAATTTAAAGAGCACTGATAATGGATTGGAACTTACTGCGAAAATCAGTAAGGCCGCTAAAGATGTAGCGGAGTTAGTTAAAGACGGTGTTCTTGGGGCCTTTTCTGTTGGTTTTCGAGTCAAGGATGCTGATTATATAGAGGAAACCGACGGATTAAGAATAAAGGACGCTGAGTTATTTGAGGTATCAGTAGTATCTGTACCCTGCAATCAATCAGCTACTTTTTCACTAGCGAAATCTTTTGACTCTATCGCAGAGTATGAAGACTTCAAAAAAACTTTCACTATTAGTGACGGGACGCAAGTCCAAAAGGAGATACAAATGTCTGAAGAGACACAACAACCCGTTGACTTGGAAGCTTTTGCTAAAAAAGTAGCTGAGGAAACTGCTGCTAAAATCGCAATGAAGCAAGCCGAGCAAAAAGCAGCCGAAATGGCTGTACAAAAGGATCTTGATGAGCAAGCAACTGCAAAAGCAGAAGCTAAGGCTCAACAAGACGAAGAAGTTAAAACCGCTATCGTATCTGGTGTAGAATCTGGTGCGACTCGTTTGGTAGAAGATATGCAAAAAGAATTCGAAGCTGCAAAAGCTGAAGAAATTTCTGCTCTTACCAAGAAGTACGAAGGCGAAGTAAAAGAGAAAGCTGAAGAGCTCGAATCTATGCGTAACCGCAAGTATGAGTTCTCTACACAGTCTAAAGAGGTTTTTGGTAGAGAAGCACTTGAAGCCAAAGTACTCGGTGCTATTACACGTAAAGGCTGGGATACTAATTTAGGTAAAAAAGTTATAGAAAAAGCTGGGATAGATTTCGGTACAAGAACGCCTGTTGATACTGACGGTAATCTTGATGTTGCTGTAAGTCAACAGTTCGAAGAAGAAGTTGCACTTGAAACTAAACTTCTTGGTTTGTTCCGTGAAATTCCTGTTCAGTCAGGAGCTACAATAATGCCGTTCGCTGCAGATGTTAATGCTGCAACTTTTGGCACTACTTTTGATATTGATACGGCTAATCAGCGTATTGATAATGGCGGAACTAATGGTCAGTATGACGTTACAAATAACGTATTAAGCACTGAACGTCTCGCAGCAGGTACCTACATTGATAATAATATCGATGAAATTTCTTTGGTTTCTTTCCTTCCAATGATTACCTCTGCTCTTGCACGTTCTCACGCTATAGCAACTGATAAGGCCATTCTTTATGGTACCTCTGGACCTACCCTGGGTATCGCAGGTGGAACTGGCGCTGACAAAGGTACGGGCCTCACGGCTTCAACCTCGGCTACTCTTGCTCAACTTGATGGCCTCCCTGCTTTTGCATCTACTATGCTTGAGACTGGCCGTGCTGCTATGGGTAAGTATGCTGTTAATCCTTCTGACATTGTTTATGTAGTTTCTATTGATGCATACTACGATATATTGGCAGAAGACGGAGACTTCCGAACTGTAGATAAAGCAGGCTCTGATATCGCTGCTAATATTAATGGTGCAATGGGAACCTTGTTTGGTTCTCCCGTTATTGTTTCTGCGGAACTCGCTCCGGCAAACTCTGGTACTGTTGCTTGTATTATTAATACAGGTCGCTTTGTTGTTGGACGTCTGCGTGGAGTTAGCATTGAAACTGATTACGAAGTTGGTAAGCAGCGTAATGTTCTGGTTGCTAGCCAAGCTTTGGGATTTAAGGCTCTTGAAGGCACCAGTGGTGCTCATACCTTGACTCTTGCAGCTAACGCGTAATAGCAATACTAATTACTTTTTAGTAATTCTATTAACTGGGGGAGGTTCGCCTCCCCAAGTTTTTATTAATTGATTTATGGCTGATTTAATAACATTACAAGATTATAAGGATGCTCAGGGTTTATCTACTCCAAAAGAGGATTTAAAGATAAATTCTATAATTCCGTCCGTTAGTCAATTAATAAAAACTTATTGTGGAAATAGTTTTGTAGACTTTTATAGTTCTGCAAAGACCGAAATACTTAATGTAGATTGGAATACTCATATAGTCCAATTAACAGAGAGTCCAATTAACACCATAACGAGTGTACAGGAACGAGACTCTTATAGTAGTGCGTATACTACTCTTACTACTGGAGCTTATGAGTACTACTTAAATACTAGTACTGATAGTATTTTTCGAACTAACTCCTCCGGCCATCAAAACTGGCCCACAGGGGTTGGCGCAGTTAAAGTAGTATATACTGCAGGGTGGAGCGCAGTACCTGCTGATCTTAAATTAGCAGTAATTGATTTAATTACTTACTATGTTAAAGACGAACATAAAGAAAGAAGAAGTATTGCAGGAGCAAGTATACAGAATGCTAGTAGCTCAAGCCAGTCTAATAATGTGGCGTTTCCAGACCACATTAAACGAGTATTAGACTTGTATAAGAACTTTTAATGAGTAGTTCTTCTTTATATAAGTTTTTACAAAAGTTAGACAAGGAATTGTTAGAAGGGGCAACAAAAAACAAAGCAGCCTCTGAAGCCTATAGAACACAAAAAGGGAACAAAAAAACAAGTACTCTTACTTATAGACCTAGAGAAATCACTGAGGCTATAACAAATTTGACAGAGATTCCTAAAAAGTTAAGAAAGAAGTATGATGATCTCGTAGCGGGTTTAACTGCTGATATAAGAATTCTTTTTAAGAAAAAAGCGGTAGAAGTAAATACGAAGAATCCGGGCGATGCTAAAGTACGAGGAAATAAACATTCTGTTTCTATAAGAATTATAAAAAGGGGTCAAAGAGATAATTACGCTCTGTTAAAAAAGATCTATGAAGGTAGATTAGATGAGTTTTATACGGCTTTTCTTGATCTTATAGAACAGCCAGGCGGTTTAAAAAGATACAGTGGTTCTGCAGGTGAAGAAGTAACACTACCTAGAGGAAAAGTATGGGGGCAGACGCATGAAGGCGGTGCTAATATTTTTCATATGATGAATGACGCAGTATACGCAGCTATTCAGCATACGGTTCAGAGAGCACAAGACCCTTCTGGTACAGAGATAGAAAAAGATTTACAGAACTTAGACAGAGCAGATGCCCAAATCATTTTAAACATAATGAAAGACGGACCTAAAGAAGAAGTAAGTATGGGAATCTCTAGTGCTCTTATCAACTCACAACAAGGGGGAGGTATTAAGGAGCAAGGGGCGAAAGCAAACCTAGATGCTGCGATAAAGTCCTTAAAGCCTTTTATTCTGAAGACCGAAGGTTCCGATAGCTTGTTAACGGGTCGAAGAAAAAAGATAATTAAAGAGATAGTTAAGCCTTTTAAAAATAAAAAAGGAATTAAAGTTAAGCATGAAGACTTTAAAATAAAAACTAATAAAGAAAAAGTAAGTCTAACAAAAAAGCCCGGTAAGACAATTATACAGAAAGGTGCAGCCCTTTCTATAATGGGTAAAAAGAAACCTAGAAGAACGGGTAAACGTAAAACAAGAGCCCCTCGTATGGCACTAAAGAATATACTAGGCTTAATAAATGCAAAGCTACCTCAAACAGTAGCAGACAATATGGGAAGCCCTAGGCTAGAAAACCAAACGGGTAGGTTCGCACAAAGTGTGCGGGCAGTAGATGTGCAAGAAACAGCTAAAGGATTTAAGAGTATTGGGTATTTATACCAGAAAGACCCTTATCAAGCTTTTGAGAGTACAAGTGGTACTAGATTTTCATCTGCTGCCAGAGACCCTAGGTCTCTAATTGACTTTTCTATTAGAGAGATTGTAGCTCAGTTTGGTTTAGGAAGATTATATACTAGGAGACTTTAATGACCGCAAGAGTTTACGCATCGAGAAGGAAACGTATAGTTGATGCACTTGTAACGAAGTTAAGAACAATCAACGGTCAAGGAGCTTTCTTAACAGATGTAGGAGAAAATGTACATCCTAGAATGAAATTTTGGGATGAAGTGGAGGAATTCCCCGCACTGCACTTAAATGCAGGTAGCGAAACTAGGGAATATCAGTCTGCAGGAGTACGAGACAGATTTTTATCAGTAACAATTCGTTGTTATGTTCAAAATGAAGAAGCTCAAGAAGAACTTAATGAGTTAATGGAAGATGTCGAAACTGTCATCGAAGATAATTCAAGACTAGAGTATACAGATAAGGCAAATAATGTCTATTATACTCAACAAATCACAGTCATTAGTATTGATACTGATGAAGGTGTGCTCGAACCTTTAGGGGTAGGTGAAATACTTTTAGAAGTTCGTTACTAAGAAAATCCTGGCACGAATAAACATTCACGACCAGTCTTTTCAAGATCATAGGGAGATAAAACTATGGCTGAATATTTACACTTTAGTAGAGACTCGCGTCTCTACATGGAAAAAGATGGGTATCTCTGGTCGATTCCTGTTCTTGATGGATTTAGTTTCTCTCAAGCAACAAACTCTTCAGAAATAACCCTAAATGAAATGGAGGACGCTTCAGGTCGCTCACGTAGGGGTCGTAAAATGTTTACGGACTCTCTGTCTGCTGCTGAATGGTCTTTCTCAACTTACATTCGACCTTTCAAATCTGCAGGTTCAAAGAGCTCCAGCAATGGTTTGTCGGACTTTTCCGCTAATCATCAGCACGCAGTAGAAGAAGCTCTTTGGGTAGCAATGGCAGGTAAAAATGTTTATGTACCGGGTACAGGTAAATTTAAACACGGGTCTACTGGGGGTGCCATTAGTGGGCTGGCTATTACTAGTCAAGATAGTAGTTCCCCTGGGTATACAGCTAGTACAACAACTACTCTAGCTGTTCCTACAGTATCAGCGGTTAGTGGCGACAGTGGAGTTACAGTTGCTGCCGGTGCGGGTTCAAATACGGATGGAACAGGTGCTGTAATAACAGTTACAACAAACGGTTCTGGCGTAGTAACAGCAGTAGCAGTTACAGAACGAGGAACTCAGTTTGATACCGGTAATACAATTACTATCGATCCTGTACAGATAGGGGGCGCCGCGAGTGATGATGATATTGTCCTTACAGTAACTTCAGAGTCTCTTAATTCTGATGCAACTGATATGGATATTAACTTCTATGATTCTAACAGAGCTGCATTAGGAACGTTTAACTTGTACTTTGTATTTAGTGATAGAAGCGCTGGTCGACTCCTTTATAAACTTTCAAATGCTGTTGTTAATGAAGCTGCTATTGATTTTGATATTGATGGTATTGCTACAATTAACTGGTCAGGCATGGCGGGTCAAATTAAAGAAGTAGTTACAGGCTTAGGCGCAGGTCAAGTTACTGCTCAAGATGCTGCTCCAACTGCAAGTGCTGCCGGCGCTTTATGGGTAGATACAAATGACAGTGATAAACTGCACATATCTACAGCATCTGGGTCAGGTAGTTGGTATGCAAATATTAGTGAGGGTTCTACGGATACTGGAAACTTTATTCGTAATCGACTTACTAATCTGACTCTTGCTCCAGAAACCACCTTCTTAGCAGATACCACCTTTGACAGAGAAGGAACAGGAACTGCCGATGATAACTATAGAGACGATTATAGTGTAGCAATCACGGGCGGGAACGTAACTATTAGTAATAATATTTCGTACCTGACTCCTGAAGAACTTGGTAAGGTTAACCAACCAATTGAGCACGTAACTGGGACACGTACTGTCTCAGGAAGCTTAACTTGTTACTTAGCTAGTTCAGACGCTGCTACTAACCGAAGTAAGAACTTGTTCCAGGACTTAGTATCTGACATTAATACTGTTATTAATAAGTTTGCAATTACCTTGCAAGTGGGCGGAACGGATGCAACTAAACCTCGGTTTGAAATTGTTATGCCAACAGCACACTTTGAGATACCAAGCCACTCTATTGAAGATGTGATTTCTCTCGAAACCAACTTCCATGGACTAGGTAGTGGAGTAGGTGAAGGTGACGAAGTGACCTTGAAGTATATCGGAGTATAACTATAAAAAAATATTTCTTGACACCGCAGGTGATTTGAAATATAATATAGGGTATGAAAGTGAGGGGGTCTTTTTGGCCCCCTTCTTTTTATAAAGGAATGAAATGGCAAATTATATTTTTAAAAAAGAAGCTGAACTCTACCTTGTACATAGTGGGACAAAGTATAAGATAGATACAAATGAGATATCTTTTAGCCAATCCTTTCAAGAAAAAAGTTATGAAGTAAAAACTCTTCATAATCAAATAGGATTTGAAGGCTCTAATATAAATAGAGCAAACCCGGCAGAGTTCAGTTTTAATACTCCTCTTCTGGAAGAAGCAAGACATGAAGTTGTATTCGATCGATTACTTGATTGTACAACTTTTGATTTATACATATCATCTGGGCAAGATGTTTTTAAACTAGAAAAATGCGTAATTCAAGACGGGACGTTCGAGATTAATAAATCAAGACCCCTGAGATTAGGTATTTCTGGTGAAGCGTCTAAGCTATCAAAATTTAGTCAAGCAATACCAGGGGCTTTACCAAGTCCTGCGTATCCTGCTACGACCACCTATATCGTACCTCAGGTTAACACTTTAACTATAGGAGGTATTGATATATCTAGCGACGTTACGGCTTTAAACGTAGAAGTACAAAACGATATTAGCTGGAATAACTATAATACTATTCAAGGTGCTGTTACTGCAACTAATGCTGCGACTTCTATGTTTCCTAATAATTTTACAGTGGGAACTAGGGTATTAGCTGGATCTATTACTAAGTATTTAAAAGGTAGTACCAATTTACTTACTTGGAATACAAATACAGCTCTACGTTTAAAAGCGTGGAATACCTCAGATAAAGGGCTAGATTTTAATATTACTAACTGTTCGTTTACGAATAGATTTCAAGATTCAGAAGTATTCTTAGAAGAATATAGCTGGAGAATGACACAAAGACCAACCGCGCTTTCGAGCGTAATAACTTATAATACAGCATAATGGAGTGCTAATAATATGGAACTAAAAAAACTAGTAGTCGATAGTAAAGCTATGTGGATAGACTTTGCAGGACTCGAAGGCTTCTCAGTAGAGGTAGCAAATTTATCAAGAAAAGAAATAACAGGTATGCGAAAAAAGTGTACTACAACAAAGTTTAATCGTAGATCTCGAGTAGCAGAGGAAGCCTTGGATGAGGATAAGTTTGTAACTGAGTTTTCACGTGCAACTATTAAAAATTGGAAAGGTCTTACTTTGGCGCACTTAGAATCTTTGATTTTAGTTGATACGGACAACGTAGATTTATCCAAAGAAGTAGAGTATACGGAAGAAAATGCAGAAGTACTTGTAAGCCAGTCCACTGAATTTGATACATGGCTCAACGAGGTAGTCTTTGACTTAGATAACTTTCGTAGTAAGCCAAAGGGAAAAGTGTCTAGAACGGCTGGAGCAACTGTTTCTAAATCTTGATTCTGGAATGACGCGGGATCGTTATTTTGAAATGCAAGAACAAATGGGCATCGAGGTTATAGAGGATGATATACCTCCTGATATGGAGGATTTGCCTGAACTTGTGGGGTTAGCGGTAGAGTGTTTTAATAGATTAGGAGACAGAGTATACCCAGAAATAGGTTATGTAGGTAAAGATTACACTAGTTTACCTATTTATTTAGAGTTATCTGTAGATAAAAAGGAAAAGGACTTTTTCTTACAAATTATAGAATGGTTAGACGCCCGGGCTATCAAAAAAGCTTCTGAAGAATTAAAGAGGCAATATGATAAGATGAAGAGAAAAAAATAGTGGCAAGCAATGAAATTACATTTAAGGTTAAAGTTCAAAAAGACGGAAATCTATCTGTGGTTGCTAAGGAAGCTGAAAAGGCTGCGAAAAGTACAAGTAAGCTAGGTACTGAGACTGATAAAACCACTAAAGCGCGCAACCGTTTTAATAAAGCAGAAAAAGGTGTCGGGCAAGCCGGTCTTTCTTCTGGAAAAGCTTTCGCTAAGATGAATCAAACCATGGGCGGGGGAGGTGGTCTTGTTGCTGCCTACGCTGTCCTGGCCGCTAATATATTCGCTCTTACTGCCGCATTCGGCGCACTCTCAAGAGCAGCTCAAGTAGAAAAATTAAAAGAAGGCATGGTTGCTATGGGTCGAGCTTCAGGTGTTGCTATGAATGCATTATCTGAAAATCTCGTAAAAGCCACAGGGTACGCAATAAGCTTAGAAGAAGCAATGAGAACCACTGCACAGGTAACTAGTGCAGGTTTCGATCCCTCTGTAATTGAAAGATTAGGTGTTGTTGCAAAAATGGCCTCTCAAGCACTAGGACGTGACTTAGGCGATGCTATGCAGAGAATCACTAAAGGTGCCATTAAGATGGAGCCGGAACTCTTAGACGAACTAGGAATCATGGTTCGTTTGGATGATGCTACTGAATTATACGCGGCAGGACTGAATAAAAGTGCAGATGACTTGACAAAGTTTGAAAAGCAACAAGCATTTATGAATGCTGTTCTTGAAGAGGGGGAGGCAAAGTTCTCCGCCTTAGGGGACGTAGATGTTAACCCTTATACTGTTTTATCTGCTACTTTTACAGACTTAGCGACATCTATGTTAAACTTTTTAAATAATGCTTTAGTCCCGGTAGTTAAGATACTAGGTGGAAGTGGTACTATCCTTGTTGGAGCTTTATTAATATTTGCATCTACAATAGGTAAGATAGTCCAACCCGCGATGACAGCTTTTACAACTAAATTAGGTAGTATGGCTAAAGCTAGTGCTACTGCTGCTATAGAACAAACAAAACTAACCGCTACTACTGGTAAGGGCTCTAAGCAAGTACTGGTGCTGAAACAGGCACTCCGTAAAGGTGATGCAAGTATTGAACAATGGAATAAAGGACTTAATGCCTCTGTAAGGTCTATGGCTGGCTACTCAAGGGCTTTAGATAATAATATAAAAAACACTGGAAGATTTAGTACAGCAACTTGGGCGTCTAGAAAGTCCTTAAGACAAGCTAAGCAAGATCACTATGGTTTGATACAAGCTAAGGCTGCCTTAGACATTGCAACTATTAAAAATTCTCAGACGAATGCTATGAATACGTTACAAACTCAAGGTACAATAGCAGGTTTGAGAGTGTTAGGAGGTGAGATGGCTAGGTTATACCTCATCACCTTCCGTTCCACTGCACAAATGGGACTCTTTACAAGAGCATTATCCGCAGTTAAGGGAGTTGCCATAGCTGCTGCCACTGGGTTCGCTGTTTTAGGAGCGGCCATTTTAGCTTCCTTAAATGTTATTGGGCTACTTATTATGGCTGGTTATTTAGCCATGGAAGCTTGGGAGTGGTTTACGGATAGGAAAAAAACCGATAAAGATAGGGCCCTTACATCCGCGGTCGAAGCATCTCAGGTAGCTGTGAAAGACCTTATAAGTAATCTAGATGAGCTAGATGATGCTATGGCAGGTAATGAGTCAAGCATTAAAGGTGTAGTAGGTAAGTATGAAGCAATGAATAATATAATGTCTACTACAATCGCTGAATATCATAAAATAGCCAAAGCTCAAATGGCCTCGGATAAGGAAAAAGGTATTGATGGAGATACTGTGCAGCGTCTCAACCGAGCAGGCATCTTCATGAAGAACCTAGGCAATAGTTCTGAATTTATGAAGAAGGCGCTACAGGATGCTGGAGTAGATATGAATGCGCTGAATGCAGGTACGTTAACTATGAATCAGTTAAATGCCGCTATGAAAATTGCAGATAAAACTACTAAAGAGACAAGCGCCCAGTTCGTAGGAATGGCGAAAGGGATTGAGGGAATGAACGAACCCTTAACCAAGTTCATGAATAAAATGAAAGAGACTACTAGTGTTGATGACCTGGTAAACTCTTTTGAGGATATTGGTAAAGTACTACTTTCAGAAAATAATCCTTTTGATGCTTTTGAGAATTTAGCAGCTTTTAGTGAAAGGGCAAGTGACTCACAGTTAAAATTGCTAGGCACTACAAAAAAACAAATTACGGCGATAAAAGAAGATGAAAAGGCGCAAAAAAAGTTGCTTGCAACATTAAAAACTAGATTCAGAGAAACGAAAAAGCTATTTGAAGTAGAGCAGTCACAGCAAATATTGTATAAACAAAATCTGAAAAACTTAAAATTAGAAATAAGTTTAGCAAAATCTCGTGCCGGAGTTGAAGGCTCTGCGGCTGCACAGTTTGATTTAGAATTAGAGGTGCGGTCAGAAACTGCCCGACGAATGCAGGAGAATATAGATCTACAAAAATCTCTTAATGAGGGTGCGAAGGAAGGGTCTAATATAGCTAAAATGATTTTAGGGCTGGAGAGGGAACTAGAGGTTTACAATAAACTAAAGCCCACTAGAGAAGATAGGGCCCTAGTTGTTGCAAAAGAAGCTTTATCTATTGCACAAGCTTCTCAGAAGGCTAAAGGGGAAGAATTAAAAATCTTAGAGAAGATGCAAAATATACAGTCAAAGATGATGGACTTTAATGATGCGGCAGCAGCTAGAGCACAACGTGATAGAAATAGAAGGAACGCTAACCGAGGTTATGACCCTACATTAAATGCCGCAGACAAACTGGCTTTAGAAAAAAGAACGGTGAAGAATGTAACGAGTTTAGACGAAAAACTTAACGTAGTGAACCTGGGAGAGGGGACTGCTGCTGATGCAAGACTTGAAGCTGCGCGTTCTGATTTAAATATTGCTTTCATGAGGCTCGACTTGGAAAGACAAGTGTCTTTACTCAGGCTTAATGTTTTAGATGCAGAAATGCGCGTGCTTCATCAAAAAAAGATAGATGCCCGTAATGCTGCAGTTATGAAAAAATATGGCACCACTTCCGGCGGAGGTGCTGGAGAGCTGATGTATGGTACCTTTGAGGACTCAGGCGGGGCGGGTGTCATTAAGAAGATAAGGGCCATGGCGCAAGAAGGAGGAACGTTGGATGCAGCCAATAAAGCCCTGCTAAACGCTACCTTTGATGATATTAAAGGAAAACTGAAAGCGAAAACAGCTGACCTGGAAAGTGAACAACGTACTCAAATACTAGGGGCTGGTGGAAATACTACTTCAGAAATAGTTACTGCTCAAGGGGAGGCGGGGGGTATAGGAGCCTTAGAGCATACTTCTGATAAGATTCAGGCTGTAAGTAATGCTATGGGGCCGATGATAGAGACTTTGTCGCAGCTAGGCCCCGAAGGTGCACTAATTTCTTCAGTGAGCCAAGGGGCTATGGCTGTGGCAGGATCTTGGGCACATGTCGGTGAGGTATTTGCTATGGTTGGAGAGGATCTTGCCTCTGGCCCAGAGAGAGCTGCCGCAGTATTAGGAGCTGTTAGCGCCACGATGTCGTCAATTAGTGATATTATGAGTGCTAGTTCTAATAATAGAATCGCATCAATAGATCAGGAAATTAATGCAGAGAAGAAAAGAGACGGAAAGTCTGCAGAAAGTATCGCTAAGATTAAGAAGCTGGAAGCCAAAAAAGTCGCTGCACAGAGAAAAGCTTTCGAGATAAACAAGAAAATGCAGATAGCGCAGGTAGCAATAAATACTGCAGCAGCTATGGTGTCTGCTGCAGCTGCTGCTGCATCAGCCGCGGCAGGAAGCGGACCCGCAGCCCCGATAACATTTGCCTCGGTCTTTGCCGGTATGGGGGGCGTTATTGCCGCAATAGGGGCAGCAACAATAGGTGTGATAATGGGCACCTCTTTTCAAGGAGGAGGGAGTGCTGCCAGCGCACCTTCAGGAAGCCCTGGCTCAGTATCCATAGGAGAAAGGGGCAAAAGCTCAGATTTAAGTAAGTCCCAGTCTGCGAGAGGAGAGCTGGCATACTTCCGTGGCGAGCAAGGAATGGGCGGGGCTGAAAGCTTCAGAGGAGCTTTCTACGGCAAGAAGCATAGAGCTGCCGGAGGAAATACAGGGTATGTGGTAGGCGAGCAAGGACCAGAATTGTTTATGCCAGATCGTCCAGGTACTATAGTTCCGGCGGATGATACAGCTGGAGTAGGCGGAGCCACAAATGTAACCTTTAGTATAAATGCAATAGATGCAGCAGGCGTAGAGGATGTACTAATACAACAGCAAGGAAATATAATAGGTATGTTAAGACAAGCAGCAAACTCGTACGGAGAAGATTTTATGGAAGACATTGATGAAACCACTTATACTACTCCTATTGCCGCAGGCGGTGCACAAAGATGGGGGTCGTAGATAATGGCTTTTTCAACAAGACTTCCTGACCCCGCATATAAAAGGCATTTCTCTGGAAAAAATGAAGGGCTAAGCAATGCTGGAGACTATGGTCCAGGATTTGCTTCGGTTAAACTAACGTCTGACCAAAAAGTTATGACGTCTAGAACCAACTCTCAGCGAATATTATCCAGAGCTGTAGCAGGGCAAAAATGGAAAATAGATATAGATTACCATCCTATGACACAAGCAGAGTTTCGTCCTGTAGCTGCTTTTCTCCAAATGAAACAGGGTTCTATTACTCCTTTTCAGGTTGCACTCCCTCAATATACTACTCCAGTAAATACTCCCTGGGTTACCCATTTAGCAGCTTGTGTTGAAGCGGGCGAGGGCATGACGGCGGAAGAGGGTAGTAGGACTCTTGCATGGCCTGCAGGTTCTACAAGTTTGCATATAGAAAGTAATGGGGCTACTGATCCTGCATACGATGGCGATACTACTGATAATATACCCCAACCTGGGGAAATGTTTAGTATTACAGATAGTAATGATACTAACCATACGAAAGTATATATGATAACCTATGTAGAGACCTATAACCAATACCAC
>ERZ1047821.827-NODE-827-length-20916-cov-5.556397_pt1 | contig 20916 bp, 20 predicted proteins | sample MGYA00383096_ERZ1047821 | MGnify/ENA primary metagenome ERZ1047821 (study PRJEB29581, sample SAMEA5548366) | metagenome | biome: marine; feature: coastal; material: water | depth 25 m | study: Short-term variability in the microbial, nano- and picoplankton... | reverse complement strand
GAACATTGTTTGACTCACTGGCCCCGGACTGGACGGCGACCCGTGACCATCCGCGTCGCAACGCGCCGGTGCTGGATGCCCTGGACCGGGGAGCGGTGGCCGGGCGGACGGTGCTCGAGCTGGGTGCCGGGACGTGCATATCAGCACGTGACCTGCGGGATCGGTTCGATTGCTACGTGGCGGCTGACCTTTCGTGGGGGATGCTCAGCCACGCGGTGGACGGAGCGCCGCCGCTGGTGTGCGCCGATGGTTCGTCCCTGCCTTTGGCCGACAGCATGATCGACGTCCTGATCTTGCAGAACATGTTCCTGTTCGCCGCTGAGGTCGACCGGTGCCTAGCTGACGACGGTTTCGTGGTCTGGGTGAATAGCCGGGGACCGGAGACGCCGATCCACCTGTCATGTGAGGCCGTGGTGGCGTCGCTCGAATCGGCCACCGGATCGTCGTGGCGGGCCGTCACCTCGACCGTAGGTGAGGCCACGTGGGCCGTGGTGCGTCGAGAATCTAGGAACGCGGCGCGCTGATTCTAAGGGTGCGGCCGTCGCCAGTCAGATCGATGGCCACCTCGGTGGCTGACACCCGGTAGTCGATGACCACGTCGGAGCCCGCGTCGGTCATCTCGGCGGCCAGTTTCTGGAGCGACGAGGCCAGGTCGCCGATCTCGGACGGTTCGATCCGGTGGATCCGCAACAGGGAGGCCAACCCGACCCGCGGTAGATCACCGACCGGTCGGGACGCGGGAAGGCGAAGGGTCACTGCCTCGAGATCGTCCCGCTGGGAACTGCGCGCCATGGGGCGAGTCTCCCACCTCATCGGCGCGGCAGCGGTGTCGGTCTGGTCGGCGGCGAAGGTGGCGGCGAGGGCCGCCGGTCGGGCAACATCGTCGGTGTGACCGTGCTGGTCGATGAGGCCGTGTGGCCCTGGCGGGGCGCCCGATGGGCGCACCTGGTGAGCGACGAGAGCGTCGCCGAGCTACACGCGTTCGCCCGTCGTCTGGGCCTCCGGCGTATGGCCTTCCAAGGCGACCACTACGACGTCCCCACCGACGTACGTGAGCGGGCCCTTGCCTTGGGCGCCGAGGCGGTCCGTGGGCGGGACCTGGTCCGGCGCTTGCGGGCTGCCGGTCTTCGTCTCGCTGCTCCAGATCGACCGGGTTCGTGGGAGGAGGTCGGCCGGTGGTCGGCTCCGGGGAGCCGACCCGACCTCAGTTCGATGGATCTGGTACTGCCGGGCGATCTAGCCGAGGCATTTCAAGGGGTGGACGCGCGTTGGGCGTCTGTCGACGTGGTGGCGTTCCATCGACTGGTTTCTCAGCGATGGGCCGAAGTCGCTCTGGTGGTGGACGACGACGAGGGCGTGGTGCTGGTGGGCGACGTGCCCGCGGGTGTGGAGGTCCGGTGCCATGGCGACCGGATGGTCGAGTTGTTGACCCCACGTCGGTGGGAGGCGTGATGAGGCGGGTTTCGTCGATGGTGTTGGTCGTGTTTCTGGCTTGTGCCGCGTGTGGCGGTGATGGTCTGGATGAAGGTCCCCCGGGGCCCACCACGTCGTCGGCGTCGACCACGACAACGGTGCCCGAGGTAGTGACCAATGGTTGGATCCAGATCGGTGACCTGACGCTGGATCTCGAGTTCTCCTGTTACTCGCCGGGGCCTGGTGACGTGGCGGCCATCGGGGTGGGTCGACACCCGGATGGCGGCCAACCGGTGGAGGCCCTAATCCAAGGGTTCCTCGGCCAGCCGTACGTGGGCCTCACCATCGGCGGTTCGGTGCGCTACGAAGCGTCATTGGATGGGCCGCTCGAGGTCTTCGTCCATGACGGAACCATCAGCGCAGGGGCCATCGAATGGGTCCGCGGCCTTGACCTGGACTCCGGGGTAGGGGAACGACTCGGGTACGGCGCGGTGTTCGTGAGTTGTGGCGAGTACGTCCATGACCTACCCGAGGGGTACTGACCGGCAGCGAAAGGGAGGCTCAGCCGGGGCAGCCGCCGAGTTCTTCGGCCCATGGGAGACGGCCGGCCCAGACCCGCGTGATCTGGAGGCCGTTGGACAAGAACATCACCCGGTAGGTGGCGTCGGCCACGTCTTTGGGGACGTAGGCCAGCAGGTTCCCCGAGCCGTCGGGGAGGGCGGTGGTGTGGATGCGTTCGCCGAACAGTTCCCGGATGCGTTCCTCGGTGTCGCCGATGCCGGCGCCTGAGCGGGTGGTGATGGTGCGGGTGTCGACGTCGACCCGCTCGACGGTGCCGGCCACCACCCAGAACGTGAGTCCGGCCTGGCCGGCCTCGGGAACGACGAGAAAGCAGTGGCCCACTGGGGTGATGGGGGTGAACTGGCTACCGGCCGCCACCTGAGCGTCGTGGAGCGTCATGCCGAACATGACCCGGTCGATGCCCACGGTGCTCACCGACGAGGCGGCGTTCAGAGTGGGTACGCCCAGACCCTCGACCGGAGCCAGCGTGCCCAGCGGTTCGGGGGGCAGGGTCGCCTCGACCATTCCGACGGTGGTGGTAACGGCGACCAGCGTGTCGCTGTCGGACGTGTTGGCGGCGTCAGTTGTTGGGGTGGCCGCCGGGGCCAGCGTGGTCGAGGCAACCGGCAGGATCACGATCTCGTCGGTCGGGCTTCCGCCGAGGCCGAAGAAGAGGACAGCCATGACGGTGATTCCAGCGAGCAGCATCACCACCAGTGTCCGCATGATCCCACGCTAGGCGGGAGGCCGGCCATTGGACGGCCGGACCCGTCAGCCCACACCCGCGGCCCGGCCGGGTCGGATCTATGGTCCACTGGCCGGATGCGACACGGCGTGGGAGTTGATTGCCTGCCGAGGATGCCGTTGGTGTCACTGGCCCTGATGTTGGCGTTGATAGCGGGAGGCTGTGGTACCTCGTCGGAGGTGGCTTCGCCTTTGATCACCTCGTCGGAGGTGGCTCGGCCCTCGACCACCTCGGCGTCCGTGATAACCACAGTGGCCGTGTCGGTCACCGCCCCCACGACCACCGTCGTTTCCCCTCCGACCACGCCGCCGTCGACCATCACGACGACCACGTCGACGACCCTTCCGGCGGGCCCCACCGCAGCCGAGTGCGTGGGCGGTCTGCCCGTCGGGCTCCGGATCGGTCAGGTGCTCCTGCCCATCGCCTCCCAGGCTGAACTCCCGGTGGTGGTCGATCTCGCTCGGCGAGGTCTGGTGGCCGGAGTGGTGATGGCCGGTCCGGTGGGAGACGGCTTCTCGGCTGCGGTGGCCGCTGTACAGGCTGCGTCGGCCACCGGGCCGGTAGTGGTGGCCGTCGACGAGGAAGGTGGTCGGGTTCAGCGGTTTGAGTCCGTGCTCGGGTCGATGCCCTCGGCTGCCGCCATGGGGGCTTTCCCCGTTGACGAGGTGCGTGCGTTGGCAAGGGACCGGGCAGAGGCACTGGGTGCCTTGGGAGTCACGGTGAACCTCGCCCCGGTGCTCGACGTGGGCGCCGCACCGGGCATCGGCGACCGGTCGTTCTCTGACGACCCTGAGGTGGTATCCACCCACGGCATTGCCTTCGCCGAAGGGGTGCTAGCCGGCGGCCTCGTGCCGGTGGTTAAGCACTTCCCGGGCCACGGTCGGGCCAACGCCGACAGCCACGACGAGTTGACCACCACGCCGGCGCTCGAGGACCTGTGGGAGGTTGACCTTCTCCCGTTTGCCCTGGTTCCAGACGGTGCGGCGGTCATGGTCGGCCATCTGGTGGTGCCCGGCCTGACTGACGGGGTGCCGGCCACCCTCTCGCCGTCCGCTATCACCGGCGTGCTGCGGGGCGATCTGGCCTTCGATGGGGTGGTGGTTACTGACGATCTGGCCATGGGAGCTATCGCCGACCTGGTCGACGTGGCCACCGCGGCCCGCCTCGCCCTCATCGCCGGCGCAGACCTACTGATGATCGGTGGCCTGGCCAACGTGGTGCCCGCCGCGTGGGGTCTGATGGCTGCCCTCGACGACGGTTCGCTGGACGAACGCTGGTTGGACGAGGCCGTCGAACGGGTGCTGGCCCTCCGGAACGTCGACCCGTGCACGTTGATGGGTGGCCCTCATGACGAGGGCTGAGTAGTGGGTCGCCCGGGGCTCGAACCCGGCACCTTGGGATTAAAAGTCCCCTGCTCTACCCGATGAGCTAGCGACCCGGCGGTGGTGCGAAACCCGGAGCGAAACCCGATCGACCACCGACGGTCAGGGTACAGGTGGGTGTTCAGGCGGCGGGTGGCCTGAAACCATCAAGGCGGGCGGTGGCATCGGCGATCATCTCGCGTACGACCTCAGCTGCTGGCACCACGTCCTTGACGAGGCCAACGATGTTGCCGGCACCGTTCATAGAGATTCCTTCCTTGCCGCCGCGGTCAGTTGCCCAAGGGCCGAGGGTCAACTCGGTGAGGACCGGTTGCAACGGCATGGGAAGCGGGTCAAGTTCGGCAGCCTCCCAGGCTTTGGTCCACTGGTTCGGGAGAAGACGGAATCGCTTGCCCGTGTAGGCGCGACTGATCACTGGTGACTGGTCGGCGGCGTCCACCAGGCCGTCCTTCTGCCAACCAGCGATGCCTGCCTCTTCGGTGGCTAGGAAGCGAGTTCCTACCCACACGGCTTCACAACCCATGACAAGGGCAGCCGCCAGGCCGCGACCATCACCGATCCCGCCAGCGGCAACGACGGGAACTTCGACAGCATCGAGCACCTGGGGAAGAAGGGCGAGAGTGCCGACGTGTCCGGTATGGCCACCACCTTCCGTGCCTTGTGCGATGACGACGTCGGCACCGTCCTTTACGACGCTGACAGCCTGTTTCGTGTTACCGACCACCGACATCACTACTGCACCGGCTTCGTGGAAGCGGTCCACTACAAAACCTGGTGAGCCGAGGGCACCAACGAATACCGGGACCCCTTCCTCCAAGATGACCTGGACTTGGGCCTCGGCATCGGTCCCCAACGCGTTTCTGCCGGTTTCACGATTGTCACTTCCACCTGGCTGCTCGACACCCAGTTCGGTGGCAATACGTGCCGCCGTCTCGCGGTGTTCAATCGGAATCCGTTCGGCAACATCTGAGATCTTCGTTCCATCCTGTTCGATAAGGGCCGGCAAGATGAGGTCGACACCGAACGGTCGATCGGTCAGTTCTCGGGTGCGGTGGATGACGGTCCGTACCTGTTCCGGAGACATCGAGGTACAACCAAGCACTCCGAGCCCACCTGCGTTGGATACCGCTGCCACGAGTTCGGGTCCGGCGATCGGTCCCATTCCGGCCGAGAAGATTGGAAAGTCGATCCCCAACCTTTCGCACAGTGGAGTTCTCAATGATCTACTCAACGTCTTTCCCCAATGGCTTAGGTCGGGCTGAGAGACGCCCTCCGATTCCTCCAAGAGATGCAGTTGTTAGCACTGGTCGGTCTCTTCAATGGGCCCGAGGCGCCGGAGTCGATTCTTCCAAGGCCCATAGCGCCACACCATTTCGTCTCCATTTCGGTAACGCGTGACGAGCGCGACTCTGCGGTTTCCGGGGTACAGGTTCAGGCGGCCGTCCTCGAATCGAGCCGCAACGGAGATCCGGCTGGTTTTGTTCGCGTGTACGTCGTTGACCCCACCTTCGAGGGTGCCGTCCGCGTACATGTCATGGATGATTCCGCCAGCGGTGATGACGACCCGGTTTCCAGCCTGTTCGACGCGTTCGATGTGTCCCTTTAGCGGACCTCTGTAGACCTGCCAGACGCCTCGAAGATCAGGCGCTCCCGGTGCGATCGGTTCGTCGCACCCTGCAAGGACCGGTTGTGGGAAGTCCCGGTACCCACCAGAAGGAGTATGCGCGACAGGAATGTCCACCGCCCTGATGGTCGTTTCAGCCGGGGACGCCGAAAGGGGTGTTGGTTCGAAGTGCTCACGCCCTGCTGGAGGTTCGTCTGGACGTCGGCGGATTAGGAGTGGGGCAATGAGGAGTCTCGGGATGACTCCGATCAGATTCTTCGCCCTCACCGTTCACCGCCCTTCACTGATGCACCATCTCGGTTCCGCTTCCGGTGTTGGAAGATCCGAGTGGTTGAAGGAGTCGGTGCAGGGCGGTCGTCCATGTCCGCCGGACCTGTTGAGGTGTGCGGTTGTGGTCGTGCACGATCTGGTCCCAAGACTCAAAAGAGGTCAAGGTATTGATAGTTGCTACGAGGTCGTCACGGGCAGAGGGATTCAAGGCCTCCAGTTCGTGGGCGAAGCATTGGCGAATCTGGTCCGCCTGCATCGACCGGACGGAACGCAACCCTTCGTCAACATCTGGAAACTCTGGAGCTTTTCTCCGGGCCTGGCGGCACATCGGTCCGGTCGTTTCATACAACTCTGCCCGGCGGTTAACTAGAACCTGAGTCCGATGTTCGAGAGTGCTTTCGATGATGTCCGGTAGCTGCAAAAGGTGGTCGTAGCGCTTGAAGTATCGACGAAGCGTCTCCTGCCTGAGCTCTTCGAGCGTTTCGAAATAGCGGAACAGGGAGGCGACCGAGACTCCTGCTCGCTTCGCTACCTGTTCGGATGTCGGGTCCGTATTCCCTTCGCCCACAAGGTCGATCACTGCGTCGGACACGGCAAGGCGGCCGCGTTCCCGCCGGGCCCGGCGGCCGTCGATGGTCTCGTTGCTCAAAGCGGTCTGGGTCATCAGCGATTGCGGTGCCATTTTCGCCCCGTCTCCTCCTTGCAGACTGTGAGTCTAGCACTCCAATCAGATATTGATAGTTAGACTCTCATAAGATAGATTGCATCTTGAGGGAGGACACTGTGTCAAAGCCGGATCTGCCAACAGGAACCTTCCATGGCCACATCGGTCGAACGTTTGCCGAATCAGAACCCTGGTTCGAGGAACCGGTACACCCTGCAGATGACTCACCCAACGTGGTCGTTGTGCTGCTGGACGACACAGGGTTCGCCCAACTCGGTTGCTACGGGTCAGAAATCGATACTCCACATATTGACGAGCTGGCGGCTAACGGTCTTCAGTTCACGAACTTCCACGTAACTCCGCTTTGTTCGCCGACCCGGGCCTCGCTGCTTACCGGCCGGTCGCAGCATGCGGTCGGTATGCGCGCAGTGTCCAACTTCCAGACCGGATTTCCCCACCAGTTGGGCCACATCTCGAACCACGCTGCCACGGTCGCCGAGGTACTCCAGGCTGAGGGTTACGCGACCTTCTGCACCGGGAAGTGGCACCTAGCCCCCATGGAACAGTGTTCGGCAGCCGGGCCGTTCGAGCAGTGGCCGCTGGGGCGCGGATTTGACCGGTTCTACGGATTTCTCGAGGGTGAAACCGATCAGTTCCATCCCCAACTGGTCTGTGACAACCACCCGATCGAGCCACCGGGCAAGGCTGAGGACGGCTATCACCTCAGTGAGGACCTGGTCGACCAGTTGCTACGAATGGTGTCTGACAGCAAGGGAGTCCGACCCGATCGCCCATTCTTCGCATACCTGCCCTTCGGTGCCACCCACGCTCCCCACCAGGCTCCACCCGAGTACCTGGCGAAGTACCGGGGCTCGTTCGACGAGGGTTGGGACGTTGTTAGACAGCGATGGTTCCAGCGTCAAATCGACATAGGGGTCATCCCTGAGGGAACGGAGTTGGCGCCCCTGAATCCTGGCGTGGAACCGTGGGACACGCTGCCCGTCAACCAGCAACGCCTGGCTGTTCGGCTACAGGAAGCCTTCGCCGCCTTTCTCGACCACACCGACGACCAGATCGGTCGCCTCGTCGCCGGTCTCCGCGCTATTGGAGAACTGGACAACACGCTCCTCATCGTCCTAGCCGACAACGGCGCCTCCCAGGAAGGTGGTCCCTTCGGCGTCATGCACGAGATGAAGTTCTTCAACGGGATCCTCGAAACACCAGACGAGGCCGTCGAAAAGATCGACGAGATCGGTGGACCACATAGCCACACTAACTATCCGTGGGGATGGGCCCAGTGCGGCAACAGCCCGTTCAAGTGGTACAAGCAGAACACCCACGAGGGCGGCGTCCACGTCCCGATGATCGTGTCCTGGCCAGCCGGTATCGAAGAAAGTCAACGGGGGACGATGCGCGGGCAGTTCACCAACGTCGCTGACATCGTGCCCACCATCTACGACCTCCTCCAGATCACTCCCCCAGACGTGTTCAGAGGCCGGAGCCAGTTGCCCGTTACAGGCCACTCGTTTGCCGGGGTCTTCAGTGATGCAGGGGCGCCGGCACCCAACACCCTCCAGTACTTCGAGATGGCCGGCAGCCGGGCCCTGGTGGCAGGCCAGTGGAAGGCCGTCTGCAAACACCAGGAGGGAGCGGACTACGAAACAGAACCTTGGGAGCTCTACAACCTCAGCGTCGATGCATCGGAGTGCAACGACCTCTCCGGCTCGAATCCAAACAAGTTGGCAGAACTCGTTGCGTTGTGGTGGTCCGAAGCCGAACGCCACGGAGTCCTCCCACTCGATGATCGTGGCATGGGCGGTCTCTTTGGCGCCCGGTTCCGGGATCACTCACCCCACCCACCCGACAGGCGCTACGTGTATCGGCCACCAATGTCGCCGATCCCAGGTGGCGCGAGCGCAGCAACGGGCGGACGGAGCTTCGACCTGACTGCCCAGGTCACGAGAGCTAGTGGAGAAGACGGCGTCTTGTGGGCAACCGGCACCGAGAACTCCGGAATCTCGGTCTTCGTGCAAAACGAACGCCTGATCGTCGACTACAACGCGTTCGACAAACACACCCTGTTGGAATCTGACGTCGACCTACCCGTCGGCGACTCGGTTCTGACAGCACGATTCCGACGAACTGGTGGCCAATCCGGAACCGTGATACTTGCCGTCGACGGCAACGAAGCAGGCCGGGCCGACCTGCCCTTCTACATGCGGATGATCTCCTCCGTCGGGCCGAGCATCGGCTACGACCACGGCTCAGCAGTGTCCGATCGCTACCAAGCACCCTTTCCGTTCTCCGGGACACTCCACGAGGTCGAGATCCAGCTGCTGTCACGGGCATCGGTGGAAGCCGAAAATGCTCTTGCCAGGGCAGAGATGGCCCGGCAATGACCTCCACCCAGACGACGAGTGGCGCTGCGTCGAGCGCTTCCACCGAACCGAGGAGACTCACTGAGTTTCCGTTCTGGTTCTACATGGCTCCGGCCCATCGTTGAGCCCCACCGTTCAGCCAGAGAAGGAATCAACCGCATGCTTGCCATCACACTCCTCGGGACCGGCAGCCCCATGCCCGATCCGGACCGGGCCGGACCAGCCACGCTCATTACGTGTGGTACCGAACAGTTCCTCGTCGACGCCGGCCGAGGCGTGCTCATGCGCCTGGGGGGCGCAGCCAGCAGCGCAGGTCAACTCAGTGCTGTACTACTGACCCATCTTCACAGTGACCACATCACCGACCTGAACGACGTGATCACCACCAGATGGATCATGACCTTCGAACCATCTCCGCTCACCATCGTCGGTCCAATCGGGACCCGAACGGTTGTAGACCACATCCTCGCCTCACTGGAACCCGACATTGGCTACCGCCTCGCCCACCACGACGACCTCGACCATCGGCCCCTTGTCGAGGTCATCGAAGTGACCGAAGGCAAGATCGACCTGGGCGGACAGGTAGGAGTCTCCTGCGCGCCCACAGACCACAAGCCGGTCGAACCCAGCATCGGATTCCGCTTCGACTATGACGGCGCTTCGGTTGTCGTCGCCGGCGACACCGTGCCATGCGAAGGCCTCGACAGGCTGTGCATGGGTGCGCAGGCTCTGGTCCACACGGTCATCCGCAAGGACGTCATCGAGAACGTCCCGATGCAGAGACTGCAAGACACGCTCGACTACCACTCCTCTCCCGAAGAGGCTGCGAGAACAGCGGCGCGAGCCGACATGGAGACCCTGGTGCTCACGCACTACGTACCAACATTCCCATCCGGCGGTGGCGAGGACTGGCGCAAACTCGCCGCCACCCACTTCACCGGCACCATCGAGTTGGGCGATGACCTGCACAGGGTCGAAGTCCACTCGAGCTGAATCGACCAGACCCGAAGGAAACAGAGACATGGACACTGTTCGAACGCCCGATCACCGATTTACCGATCTACCCGGTTACCCGTTTGAACCGCACTACGCCGAAATACCTGATGGCGACGGTGGAACGTTGAGGGTCCACTACCTAGACGAAGGCCTGTCCAACGGTCCCGTCGTGTTGCTGATGCACGGAGAGCCATCGTGGAGCTACCTCTATCGCGACATGATCCCGCCGCTGGTCTCCGCCGGTTACCGGGTAATCGCTCCCGACCTCGTCGGCTTCGGCCGTAGTGACAAGCCGACGGAGATGACCGACTACAGCTACGCCCGTCACGTCGTCTGGGCCTCGTCGCTCATCTTCGACCATCTCGATCTGCAGGACATCACCTTCTTCGGCCAGGACTGGGGCGGCCTCATCGGCCTACGGCTGGTGGCCGACCAACCCGACCGATACGAACGCGTGGCCATTGGCAACACGGGCCTACCAACCGGTGAAGGCGGGTCGGAAGCCTTCATGGCCTGGCAGAAGTTCTCCCAGGAATCACCGGTGTTCCCCATTGGGCAACTCGTCAACGGCGCATGCACCAGCGACCTGTCAGATGAAGTCATCGCTGCCTACGACGCCCCTTTCCCCGACGATTCCTACAAGGCCGGAGCCCGGATCTTTCCGTCTCTTGTGCCCACCAACTCCGACGACCCGGAAGCATCCGCCAACAAGGCGGCGTGGAAGGTGCTCGAACAGTTCGAAAGGCCGTTCCTGGTTGCGTTCAGTGACCTCGATCCGGTGACCAAGGGCGGCGAAACTCCCTTCCTGGCCAGAGTTCCTGGAGCCCAAGGCCAACCGCACACGACAATCGAGGGCGCAGGTCACTTCCTCCAAGAAGACCAGGGACCGCTGCTGGCTGCACTGCTCGTCGACTTCATGGCCTCATGACCACTATCGAGCGGTCCCGTCTCGTCGATGCCGCACCGACCGAGGTCTGGAAGGTGCTGTCCGAGTTCGAGGCCATAAGTTCGTGGGCGCCCAACGTCGAACACTCATGCTTCCTCACCGAGGGAGCATCCGATGTCGGTACAACTCGTCGTGTGCAGGTTGGTCGATCAGCCCTGATAGAGACGGTCGTCGAGTGGGAGGAGCCACACACCTTGTCGTACTCCCTCAAAGGGCTCCCACCAGTGATCCGCTCGGCTACCAACACCTGGCGGCTCGAACCAACCGAAGACGGAACGAAGGTGAGGCTGACCACTGACATCGATGCCGGCCCGCGACCCCCACAGAAGTTGATTGCACGCATTGTCGGACGCAGGCTCGGGGCAGCATCCGACGAGATGCTCTCAGGGCTCGTAGCCCATTTGGGTCGGAGAGGGCAGCGGCCATGACCGTTCGACCCGACGTCATCGTCATCATGACCGACGAGGAACGCGCCGCCCCAACGTACGAAAACTCAGACATCGCCCGGTGGCGTGCAGAAACGCTGACCGGTCGGGCCTGGTTCGACGAACACGCACTCAACTTTGGGCGCCACTACACGGGCTCGCTGGCCTGCGTTCCCAGTAGGCCGACGATCTTCACCGGGCACTACCCCGACGTTCATGGTGTGACCCAGACCGACGGCCTAGGAAAGATGGCTGACGACTCGCGCCTGCGTTGGCTGCGTGTCGGCGAGGTCCCCACGCTCGGTCACTGGTTCAGGGCCGGCGGTTACGACACTCATTACGACGGCAAGTGGCACATCTCCCACGCCGACCTGATCGACGAGAACACCGGCCAGGTTCTTGCAACCAACAACGCCGCCGGGGAGGTCGATCAGGAAGCCGTCGATGCATACCGTGCAGCCGATCCGCTCAAGCCCTTCGGCTTTTCCGGTTGGGTAGGTCCCGAACCCCATGGCGGCGCACTCGCCAACAGCGGCTTCCGGCGTGATCCGCTCATCGCAGACCGAGTAGTCGCCTGGCTGCAGGACCGTTACCGCCGGCGAGAGGAAGGAGACGCAAACGCCTTGCGTCCCTTCCTGCTCGTCGCGAGTTTCGTCAACCCCCACGACATCGTCTTGTTCCCAGCCTGGGTTCGACGCGGAATCCCGATCAAGAACCAACCAGAACTAGATCCACCCTCGATACCCGCATCGCCCACGGACGACGAAGACCTGTCCACCAAGCCAGCAGCCCAGGTCGCGTATCGGGCGACCTATCCGACGGGATATGGGCCGGCAGCAGCTATTGCGCGGGCCTACGACAAGAACGCCCAGAAATACCGCGACCTCTACTACCGGCTACACGCAGAGGTAGATGGCCCAATTGATCGGGTGCGTCGAGCCGTAACTGATGGAGGATCTGAACACGCGGTGATCGTGCGTACTTCTGACCACGGCGAGTTGCTGGGCGCCCATGGCGGCCTTCACCAGAAATGGTTCAACCTCTACGACGAAGCTACCCGCGTCCCATTTTCAATTGCCCGGATCGGCACCAACGCCACCACCGGGACATCGATCCACGACGCCCCGACCTCCCACATCGACATCGTGCCCACCCTGTTGTCAGCGGCAGGTATCGACGAAGCGATGACGACCAGCGTGCTCCAAGAATCATTCACCGAGGTCCATCCGCTGCCCGGTACGAACCTCATGCCGGTCGTTGATGGCGCCGCAACTCCAAATCCCAATCGCACCGTCTACCTGATGACGCGCGACAACATGCTCGAGGGTGACTCCGGCGCTTCCGGCGTGGCCCGCGCTACCGGTCGTGCCGCAAAACCGCCTGGGATGCTACGAATCCGAGTTCCGGAACATGTGGGTTCAAACTTTGAAGGGATCGTTGCACGGGTTGACGACTCGATCAATCGTGGTGAAGGCCACCTGTGGAAAGTGGTTCGCACCTTTGACGACCCGGCTACGTGGACCAATCCGGGAGTCCGCCACCTCGCCTCAAGCGGCCTGGCTGGCGAGACGACCCGGACCATCCCACTCCCAGACCAGTGGGAGCTCTACGACCTCGACGCCGACCCGACCGAAGCCGTCAACCGATGGAACGACGATTCGGCCCGGGACGTGTTCATCCACATCCGCGCCCTCCTCAAAGAGGAGCGCTTACGAGCCGTGCCCGAGCGAAACAACCCGTGGCCCTATGCAGCGAGAATGCTTCGAAAGCTTGTACACAAGATTGGCATGCACCCCGAAGATCTGAACGCAGTCGAGTTCGGGCTCGCTGGAAAGCGTGCCCTCATGGTCGCAACGAACACTGCAGTAATGGACATTGGCAAGCCCACCGGCGTCTTCGCCAGTGAGATGACCGTTCCCTACTACGCGTTCCTCGACGCGGGCATGAAGGTCGACGTGGCAAGCCCTCTAGGAGGTGTGATTCCAGTCGACCCACAGTCGCTCAAGCCGGTCATGCGAAGCGGTGACGACGACCGTTTCCTCGCCGACGACGACTTCCGGAACCAGGTCACCAACTCGTTGGCGATCGGGCGATTGGACATGGCCGAGTACGACGTGGTGTTCCTCTCCGGCGGTTGGGGCGCAGCGTTCGACTTCGGATTCTCAGACGGCCTAGCAGCCAAGATCACCGAGGCGAACGCGCAAGGGAAGATCATCGGGGGTGTATGCCACGGCCCGCTCGGACTCCTCAACGCAAAGGATGTCGCCGGGGAACCGCTGGTCAAGGGCCGTCGGATTTCCGCAGTCACCGACAAGCAGGTGAGAGAACTCGGCATCCAATCCACCCCGCACCACCCGGAGAGAGAACTACGTAGAGCCGGTGCGGTCTTCGAGAGCATCACCAGGTTCCGTGACCCGTTCGCCAACCACTGGGTGGTCGACGGCAACCTCGTCACCGGTCAGAACCAGAATGCCGGCCCAATGGTTGCAAGGGAAATGATGGAACTCCTCGCTGCCCAGGATCTGTAGCCCCATCCAAGATGACCACGACTCCTAACTGAAGGAAGCGCCAGATGAGCAGCGATGGACCTCGCTACGGTCTCGTCGACCGGGAATACGGCATCCGGTTGGCCGCCACCTCACCATCTGACGATGGCCCGGTATGGATGGTCAACCTGATGAAATACCGTGAAGTGGCCGACTACGTAGACGGCCGAAAGACGGCCATCTCTGGTCAAGAGGCAGACGACCTCTACTCCCCAATCGACTCGCTAACGGCGGTCGGAGCCGAGATCGTCTTCTTAGGAGACGTCGACCAGCAACTCCTCGGCGACAACACCGTCTGGGATCGCATCGCTGTTGTGAAATACCCAACCCGCAGGTCCTTTATCGAGATGCAGTCACGCCCAGAGTTCCAGGAGTCGCACAAGCACAAGGACGCTGGGATGGATAAGACCATCGTCATGGGATGCCAACCCCTGACCATTCCGAGAGCCTCCGACATGGGATCCGCGAATCGGTCCGATGTCCCGCACCCCTCGACCAAAGGTGATGGACCGGTAGTTGTGCTGCACGTGCTCCGGTTCGAAGACATGGAATCCGGGGTCGAGACCCCCGCATATATGGAGGCTTATCAGTCGGTCGCAGCAGGAGTCGCCTCAAAGCACGGCGTGAGAGTCTCCGGTTGGTTCACAGTTGAAGGAACAATCATCGGTGACGGGCGCGAGTGGCACCAGGTGCGCTTCAACCAATTCCCAAGCAAGGCAGCGTTCAAGGCAGTCGTTGCTGATCCAACCCGTCTAAAAGCTCAACATGACCATCGCGAGACAGCGATTGCTGATACCTACACGATGGTCGTTCAACCGAAAGTCGACCAGCTAAGAGAGTCGATTCAGGATTGAGGTCGCAATGCGCGAAGGGCTCTCACAACCACACAGCAGTGACGTATTCGGTGCAGAACTCGCCCTGGTCGCTACGCGGCGAGCCTTACACGCAGTCGCCTCAACTGGTTTGGCCGAACCGGTTCGGGATGTCCGCCTAGTCGTTGCTCCAGCCACTCATCTCTCGTAACAACTCGAAGGTGTAGATACCCGTGCTGTGATCATCGTTCCACGTGATGTTCAATCCCCATGCGCCATGGAGTGCAGCATCCTTAATCTGTAGCCGAGCTGGGTTGCCATGACGGGGCCAGGCTGCCTCTCCACGTTCCCTTAGTGAACGACAGGCCGCACAAGGGCAAAGCAGGCGAAGTCGCATTAAATCGAGTTCCGCAACGTGCCCGTCAGCGAACGTGGCAGTCACCCCACGACTTCGTTCGACGACAACATCAACGACGTCGTGACAGTCCTCCACCTAGACATCATGCCTTGGCACCGAACCCGACTCGTCAGGCCACCACCTGACAGTAGGCAAGGCCCTCCACAAGACATCCGCACAATGGTGTCGAAATGGAGTCAAAACTGGAGTTCAACGTGTGGCATGCCGAACCGAACGAGGAATACGTGCCCAACATTCCAAAAGTTCAATGATGACCAACGTGTCCGGCGGTAGCGACGGGCGTTCCGTTGTCAAGGGGACCATCTCGTCAGCGGCATTTGCTAGCGGAGACCAGTTCGTCATCGGTTACTGGCCACAGTCTCCGCTTGGACCCTTTCACGACATCATGTGGCTCGACGCAAACGACACCAGAACCTTGATCGCCTCCTCACGAGATGCAGCCAACTTCATCACGAGTACCTATCACTTTGATCACGTCATGGTCGCGTCGCTTCATGTCGAGAGCGAGGGTGCAACCACGACGGCTTGGACAGACAAACTTGCGATACAGATGAACGGAGGCTGGCTACGCCCCCTTCCGCCCCGGCGCCCACTCATCGTGACCCGCTACATCGAAGCACCCATCGCAAGATGGCTAATGGGTGTTGAAACCTACGGGTTGAGCCCGACCGGTGCCCGCGAGTGGTATCAAGCTCGCGGGTGGCGGTGGGTAAAGACCGCCACTGCCCGACACGGAAACGAGGACCTTGGGGAACTGGTTGAGGTCACCCGACCCATGAACGTCGGATTCTCCAACCCACCGAGGAGAGCTTCGATCGTCTCCGTCACTGTCACGATCGAACAACCCATCGACGGCAGCGAGCCTGGGACCTGAGCACGGAGGCCCACCGAGATGTCGAACACCCACGTCCCCTACTCCCTGCTACGTAGTCGTCGCGAGGTGCTAGCCGGACTGTCGTCGTTGGCTCTGGCAACCACGCTGGGCTGTGGACGCGGTGACCGCACCACGACTTCACCTCTCACCACAACCTCAAATCTCCCAGCGTTATTCGACCATCGGATCACTCGCTGGGGTCAGGACCCCTGGTCGCGAGGTTCGTATTCGTACCTGGGCCCGGGAGCGTCGTCAGCTACCCGTCGGATGCTCGCCCGACCAATCGACCACCGTCTGTTCTTCGCCGGAGAGGCAACCGACACCGAGCACCCGGCAACCGTCCACGGTGCTCTCGCCTCAGGACAGCGGGCGGCTATCGAAATCCAAGAAGCCAGTAAGCCAGGTCTCATCGTGGTGATCGGTGCGGGTGTCGCCGGATTGGGAGCAGCACGTGATTTGACCGCCGCTGGCCGCGAGGTGGTAGTGGTCGAGTCACGCCAACGCATCGGTGGTCGTGTCTGGTCGGACACCGTGGGCGGTGCCCCAGTGGACCTAGGCGGCTCATGGCTACACGGCTTGCGAGACAACCCGCTGACCGATCTAGCGGCCTCGCTGGGCATCGACCTGGTCCACACCGACTACGAAGACGCAGTGCTGTTCGATGCCGACGGCAAGTTGGTGAACTGGTCCGACCTGAACCACCTGTACGACCTGGTTGAAGACATGCTGTCATCTAGTCGGTCCACGAAATCGATGGAGACAGCCGTGGACGAGGTACGCCGTCAGGTTGAGGGCGAAGACCGAAGGTATCTGGAGTACGTGCTGGCCTCAGAGATCGACCACTGGTTCGCGGCGGGACCCGAGGACCTCGCCTTCTCCGGAGTTCACGAAGGTGGGTGGTCACGAGGCGGTGACGCCGTTCCCGCTACCTCCTACCGGCCGATCATTGAGCACCTGGCGACCGGCCTCGACATCCGCCTAGGCCATCCGGTTTCTGAAGTCATTCGGACCGAGAACGGAATCCGGGTTGCCACGGAGGAGACCGAGTTCCACGGAGGGGCCGTCGTCATAACGGTCCCACTGGGAGTTCTCCAAGCCGGGTCCATCCGGTTTGACCCCGCCCTCCCAACGGTTAAGTCGACAGCCATCCAAACCCTCGGTATGGGAACCATGGACAAGGTGGTGCTCCACTTCGAGGAGCCGTTCTGGAATCCCGACGTAGACCTGATCGCCTACGCCTCATCCGAACCTGGTCGGTTCATCGAGTGGTACAACGCAATTCCGTGGACCGGCCACCCGATCCTGGTCGGGTTCAACGCCGGCCGACCGGCAGCAGAGGTTGAATCCTGGAGTGACGAACGGATCTTGACCGCCTCCCTGGACGTTCTAGGCCGCCTCCGCTGGTGAACAAGCATGCTGCGCGTGGTAGCCACGGTCTAAGAGGAAGGCGAGCCAATGGACTACGAACACCTCCGATGTGAGCGGGACGGTGGGTTCGTCACCATCACGCTGGACCGTCCGGAGCGACGGAATTGTCTGTCGACGGGCGTCCTGACCGAACTGCACCACGTCTTCAGCGTGACTGGTGAGATGTCCGATGTCTCGGGAATCGTGCTGGCCTCCACCGGATCCGTCTTTTCCGCAGGCCACGACCTGGCCGAGATGGTCGAGATGACAGAGGAGGAGCTACGCCAACTGTTCGACGTATGCACCGTGGCGATGAGGTCGATGGCTGAGGTCCCGCAGGTAGTGGTCGCCCAGGTACAGGGCGTGGCCACCGCGGCTGGCGCCCAGTTGGCGGCCAGTGCTGATCTCATCGTGGCCAGCGAGGACGCCTCCTTCTCCACGCCGGGCGGCAAGGGCGGGTTGTTCTGCCACACGCCGATGGTGGCCGTGGCACGTCAGATCGGTCGCAAGCGGGCGGTCGAGTTGGCCCTGACGGGAGGCGAGATCCCAGCCGCCACGGCACTCGACTGGGGTCTGGTGAACCGGGTCGTGGCCCACGACGACCTCGAGTCGGCGACCCTCGAGTTCCTCCGCTATGCCACCAGGGGCAGCCGCTACGCGAAGGGGCTCGGTAAGCAGACCCTGTACGCCCAACTCGAGATGACCACCGACGATGCGTACGATTTGGCTGTCGACGTGATGTCTCGTGCCGCGGCCACCGGCGATGGAGCTGAATGGCCCCGGGCGTTCACTGAGAAGCGCAAGCCGGAGTGGACCCACACGGAGTGAGGACTGTTTACGGGTGATTCGCCTACACCCGGTTGTCTATGAGGTGAAGGCGCCGCCATTGAGGCCGATGGTCTGCCCGGTCACCCAGCCAGACTCGTCGGACGCCAGCCACAGGCAGGTCGCACCGACGTCGCCAGGTGACCCGAGGCGCCCGACGGGTATCGACTTCGTGAGCGCGGCAGCAGTCTCGGGCCGAACTGAGTCCATGACCCCAAGGGCCACCGAGTTAGCGGTGATGCCGTCGCGGCCGTGCTCGAGTGCCAAGCTCCGCATGAGGCTGAGAGAGCCGCCTTTGCCCACCGAGTAGGTCGCGAAGCCGATGCCCACCCCGTGGGTTCCGGCGGCCGACGAGATGGTGATGATCCGACCGTGTCCCCCGTCGACCATGCCGGGCAGTACGGCGTGGCAGCAGTGCAGCACGCCATCCAGGTTGACCTCCATTGGTCCCCGCCAGTCGTCGGGGTCGGTGTCGGTGAACTTCTTTGGGAGCATGGCCTCGGCACCACCGTTGCCGGCGTTGTTGACCAGCACGTCAACCGGTCCGAGGCCGGCAACTGCGGCCAGCACGGCATCCCGGTCGGTGACGTCAAACGGCGCTGCAGTGGCCTGGCCACCGCTTTCGACGATGTCGGCGACGATCTTCTCGGCCCGTTCGGCCCGTAGGTCGTTGACCAGTACGCGGGCTCCTGCGGTAGCCAACGTCTGGGCGATCCCGGCGCCGATGTTCTGGCCTCCACCTGTCACGAGTGCAGTGCGCCCAGTTAGATCGAACACGATGTTTCCTCAGAGTTTCCCAACGATCTTCTTTCTCAACCGTCTTTGCTTTGGCGTGATACTTCCCGCTCCGCCAAGAGGCGTTGACCGAGGTGTTCGACCTGTCCGTCTTGGTTGGTCAACAGCGCGTCGTTGTAGTGGCGGCCACCGAGGTGGTGACTGGGACCGGTCGGGGCAAACCCCATGAGTACTGAGATCCGGTGCGGACCAGTAGAGGACGTGGGTGGCAGCGAGGCGTGCATCAGGTCTGAGTAGTGGAGGGTCACGTCACCGGGGCCGATTGGCAGACCGACGCCGTCCGGGGCCTCGGTTGCCTTGCCGTCAACGAACGGAAAGGATCCACGGTGTGACCCGGGTAGGAACCGGAGCTCTCCGGCTTCGGCAGAACCATCAGTGAGACAGATGGTCAAGACCGTCGAAGGGCAGCGGTTGGCGTGTCCACCCATACCGCAGTCCCGGTGCCACGGCAGATCCCCGAGACCATCGGTCATGCCTGGTCGCTTCCACAACACGGTCACCCTGTCGACTGATTCCGGATGGTCGTCCACGCTGGGGATCAACTCCTCGTCGGCGATCCCGATGATTTGCCGTACTCGCTGGTCGTCGATCAGAGCGTTCAGGCTGGGTCGGCTGGCTGCTCGTAGAACGCGGGTCAAGACCTCGGTTCCGTTCCCATCTCGACCCCACCAGGAGGCCATGTCACCGGGTCGAGCCTCGTTGGCAAGGATCTCCGCGTCGTCCAGCATGACGTCAACCTCGTCGGTGCTGAAGACACCAGAGACACACAGATAACCGGCCGTTCGAAGGAAATTCGCAGCGTCAGCAGTGGTGGCTTCGAGTTGGGCAAATGGAAAGGTCCGGGTCGGGTCCAGTGGTAAACCATCGATGTCGCGCAGGTCGGCGGCTTCGGGATCGAAGATCGGGAGACCATGGAACAGGGCACGGAGGCCCGGCTCCCAACCCATGAACCGGAGGGGATCGCCTAGTGGCACCGTGGCTCGGTCCGTGTAGAGCAGGCCTGGAGCAGTGTCGAGGTCCGAGACCAGGCCCAGCCACGCCTCAAGATCGATTGACACCACCACATCGGCGTTGTCCTCGCCCTCGACCAACTGGACAGATCTGTCGACTGGGACGTAGGTCCAAGAACCAGCTGGTGTACGGACGGCCAAGGCCCCCTTGCCAGACAGGTAGTCATGGGCCAGAGAGCCGGTTCCAGCGGCAATTCGATCAGGTAGTACCTCGGTGTGGAAACGTTGGAACGACTCGGCGTCGGGGCTCAGGACTCCGGAATCAGTGGTTTGCTGAGTCATGACCTGACGGTAGTTAAGCGGGCCCACTGAGCGCCATGACTATCTGAATCGACACGGTCGCTCATAGTCGTTCTTATCATCTCGGTTTCTGGGGAGTGGTTGTCGGGAGTTGGCTGTCGGAATCTGGTTCAGCCGAGTGCGTCGCGCTGGGCGATGAGGGTCTCCAGGGGGCCCATGTCGAACGGGGCGCCGGTCATGATCACGAGGTGGTCGACCCCCACGTCGAGGTACCGACCCACGTCGTTGACGTCATCGGGAGCGATACACACCGTGTGCTCAATCTCGGCTGGATCCCGACCGACCTTGGTGCACCAGTCGTCAAGGATGGCCGACAATTCGGCCACGTTCTCCGGCGGGCCGAAGCAGTTCCAGGCATCCGCATACTCGGCCACCAGGCGCAGCGTGACCTTGCGACCCGACCCGCCGATCATCAGTGGAAGCTTCCCGACGGGCGGAGGGTTCAGCTTGCCGAGGCGACTCTTCATACGAGGCAGGTCGGCCTCAAGCTGACGGAGGCGACTGCCCACCGTCCCGAACTCATAG
>ERZ1047821.824-NODE-824-length-20940-cov-7.392818_pt1 | contig 20940 bp, 16 predicted proteins | sample MGYA00383096_ERZ1047821 | MGnify/ENA primary metagenome ERZ1047821 (study PRJEB29581, sample SAMEA5548366) | metagenome | biome: marine; feature: coastal; material: water | depth 25 m | study: Short-term variability in the microbial, nano- and picoplankton... | reverse complement strand
CCAACTTGTGCATTTTTTTCTTCTTCACGAGTCTGTTCTACAGATGTTTTTTTTCCCGCCATGGATGACTCCCCATTCGGGCCACACGGCGCGGCTTAAATAGCCGTTCCGTAACGGAGCACTTGCTTAGGCCCGCTTGGTGTAGAGGTTATCATGCAGGATTGTCATTCCTGCGACCCGAGTTCAATTCTCGGAGTGGGCGCCACACTCAACACAGAGGATGTCCGGCTGGGGCTGTGAACGCCAAAACAGCGCTTGATATACTCAATAACAAACGAGAAGGCATGTCCAACATGCCAAAACTCGGTGTATCTGCTTGCCTCTTGGGTGAAAAAGTACGCTACAACGGAGACGGTGCAGAGTTTCGCAGTTTGACACGTTCATGGTCACATCACCTTGACTTGATTGGGGTTTGCCCAGAAGTCGGCATCGGCATGGGGACGCCACGCCCAACCATCCGCCTCGTTAACAGGGACGGGAAAATCCACCTCGTCAACCCCAAAACCGATGATGATTTTACACAAGACATGCTGGAATATGCAGAACTTCAATCGGATGCCCTCATGAAAGCAGAAATCTGTGGTTTTGTGTTCAAAAAAGACTCACCGAGCTGTGGTTTAGAGCGAGTACGGGTGTATCGAGACGATCAACCTCAAGCCATCCGAAATGGGACGGGGCTCTTTGCGTTGGTGTTCACAACCCTCAACCCTCACATTCCCGTGATCGAAGAAGGACGGCTCAGTGACCCACTCCAAGCAGAACACTTCCTCGCGCGAGTGGAATTCTTTTCACTTTGGTTGGAAGAAGGACGAGGTGGTTGGACTGCGGACAAACTCATGGGCTTCCACAACACCAACAAATTGTTTTTGCTCAGCCGCTCACCAAAGGCAAAGCGAGAACTTGGGCGCCTTTTGGCCCATGCTTTCGAACAAGGTGAGCACCCTGACCACGCCGCCCTTCAGTACATGACGGCCGCCCAAAAATCACTCGATGTCTTGACAAAACCAGGACCAATCGCTCACGCCATGGAGCGTGTGCTTGGTCGAGTCAGTTCGAAACTCACAAGAAGTGAACGCCAAGAAATGCTTGATGTTATCCACGAATACAGGCGGGGACTCCTTCCTAGGTCGGCCCCCCTCTCCCTCTTGAGGCACCTCGTTCGAAGGTGCGACATGGAAACGGAAACCAACACGCGTTTCATCTCACCAACCCCCCTGAGTCTGGGGCTCATGGCGAAGGTTTGACGGCTTTTCTTCGCGCCTTCATATACTCTCAAGGGTTCTATCTTCCCAAGGAGGATTACACATGAGTGAAATATTGTACCAAGTGAAGATAGCAGATGCGACCGGCCATACCGTCGCACAAATGACCAAACCGGAAATCGTTGCCAAGGCAACAGGTGCCCAAGGAACCTGGGTGTTCGTTAACGATCGCCTCGTTTCCGCAGAGGAATTGAAAGCCATGGCGTTCCAATCAACAGACGAGTTCAAGCTGATGCCAGGTCTTGTTGGCGGCGCAGAGCCTACGTTCACCGTTGAAATCGCTGACGCAACCGGTCACACCACCGTTCAAATGACGCAAGCAGACATCGCTGAACAAGCAACAGAAAGCAACGGCGCATGGGTTTTCGTCGACAACACGATGGTTGCAGCAGCCGACATTGCACAAATGGACTTCAGCGATGTTCAGAAGGTTCGAATGGTCCCACCGCTCGTCGGTGGCATGGTCAACGAAGTTCGTTGAGCGCCCCACTCTCGCTCAAAATCTGTCGTTCTCGCGACGGACAGGTTCAAGAGAGGGAGGCAGGTCGGATGAAACGGAGTCGAACATTATGGTTGAACTCGTCGATTACAAATGTGCAGTGTGTGGAAGCCTCGAATCGTTCCACCGCGAGCGAAACGGAATCAGTTGCAAGGCATGCGGATCTCGAATCTTCATGAAACTCCGACGCAACGGCACCAAGCGCCTCGTCGCAGAGTGAACATTGCCACGCGCAGGGTTGAAAGACCGCTGACGTCCAGTGCCATATGATGTCCAGTTGGCTCGTTACGAAAGCACCGGTTCGCTTTGACGAACTCTTGCTTCCTGATGCAGTAAAGTCGACCATCGAACGGACTGCTGTCCAAGCAAATCCTCCTCACCTTCTTCTTTCAGGCCCGCCGGGCGTCGGTAAGACAGCTGCATGGAGGCTGATTGCTCGTCAAGTGCTTGGACCTGCATGGGAGGCGAGAACGCACGTTCTCCAAGCCCGTGATCTGGCCCGAACCTCTGGTGCGATGTCGAAGTTCGAAGAATTTCTTCGCCCAGAAGGCTCCTCGTCAAGCGATACCTTGGCTGGCCGCACAAGCCTCGATGCCTACGATGCTACCTTTTCAGGAACAGCAGCAACGACGCCAGCCCCTGCTGGAAAGGAATCAACGCCCGCCACACACCAAGGCAGGGCGCCAGTGTCTCGATTGATCATTATCGAGGACGCTGACCACCTGGGAACCATTCGTCAATCATACCTTCGTCGTATGATGGAAAGCGCCAGTGGAAGCGCGAGGTTCATGTTCACCACGCACACGCCTTCACGGGTCATTGAAGCGCTTCGAAGCCGAACTCAACACATCCGACTGCCTCCACCAAGCCGAAAAGAAATCGAAGGGCGCCTCGCTACGATCGTCGAAGAAGAGCAGATGGATGTAGCGAGAGGCGTTCTTGGCGATATCTCACACATCGCCAACGGTAACCTCCGCAAGGCGATCTTTGTCACAGAGCTGCTTGGCCATCGGTCAATGCTTGGCGACCGTAAAAACTTGCAACACTTGATGACCGCCACGTCCGTCAAAGAAATGCAACGGGTCCTCGAAGAAGCGCTTCGTAACCGTGTTCATGACTGGCGTTGGGAGAAGAAGGGCATGAAGAACTCAAGGGTGCTGAAAGGCGCCATGGGCGCTCTCGACCAAGTGATGGGCGAGAACAACCTCGAGCCCGAAGATGTCGTGATTCATTTCCACCGTTTGCTGACTGCTGGCCGTATGCAACTTGAAGAACACCTGCTGACCGAACTCCTCGTCGAGTTGGCTAAATGCGATGTTGCGCTCCATAAATCGACGCAGGGACGCATCGAACTGGAGCGGTTTTTGCTCAACGCAGCAGAAATCGGTCAACGGTATGCTCAGGCGAAAGCATGATGATTGGTAGGCCGACCGTTCAAACTGGGCGTGTAGCATAGCTGGATAATGCATCGGCCTCCTAAGCCGAAGATCGCGGGTTCAAATCCTGGCGCGCCCGCCTTTCGTTTGTCTGTCGAATGAACCGTTGGTTTTGCTCTGTCTCATAGGCAAGAGCCAAATTCAAGCACCTTCTGAGATAGTTTGAGGGCCATGGCACCGAGCATCGACAAAGGTTCGAGTTTTGAAAAAAAACTTGCTCTTCCTGACCCGTATGGTGAGGGCTTTGAGCACTCTGAAGACCCACTGGAACACACCAAACAACAGTGGGCATCCCTCGAAAAAAGACGGTTGATGATCGGCCGTCTTGCCCGCAAACCATCGCTTATGCTGTGGCGTACGTTCAATGGTTTCTTTCTAGCGATTTTTGCATTCATCAGCCTTCTGGAGCCTGCGTTGATTGACGAGGTCGGCGGGTGGATTTTCCTTTTGGCCTTACCAATCGCTCTTGCTGTCGCCCCCAGCGTGATTGCTGGTGAAGCATCATGGCAAGCCATGCAGGCGCGAATCTCCCTCCGAGAACAAGGTGGGGTTCAAGCCGGAAAACGCCATGCTCTGCGCGCACAGCCTGGCATGGACCGCATCCTTGAGAGCCTCCGTGATCAACGTCGAAACAACCTCATGGCGACTGTTCTCTCGAGCATATCCCTCTCTCTCCTCGTCCTTGCGTCAGCGATTCAACCAAATTCCCTCGCTTGGAACCTCGCCCTCCTCGTGGCCATGACAGGCGGTGTAGCGCAAAGTTTCCATTCGATGTTCTCATACGACTTTGTACGCCAACAAGGCGACCCTTTCCCCTCCCTCGTGTTCCATGCACCAACGCACCACCCAACTCAACTGGGAAGCGTCCTTGGCGACCTCCTCGTTGCCCATCTTGACCCAGATTTGCTGCTTGAGTGGGAAGAGTGGCGCTTGGCATTCAAGAAAGCCCTCATTCCTGGGAACATTTCCAAGCAAGCCTTGGAACGACTCTTGTACATCCTCCACCTTCACATGGAAGAAGAAATCACAGTTGAGATGGCGTTTGAGGAATTCAAAGCATTCCTTCTCGCAGATCGTGTGGCAGGCCTCCTTCTCGATGAAGAGAGCCGATTCAACTGGCGAAGTCTCCAACGTCTAATCGCCCACGCCCGTGGGTGGCAACCCGGCGCTTTCTTGCTGCTTGATCGCTTGCAGTATGACCTCCTTTCGGGTGCACCACCTCTTCTCCGGGCCGAGTGGCGAATGGATGTCGCCCTTGACGAAACATGCCACGCTGGCGGTGGCAACCTGTTCATCGCTCTCAACAACCAAACCTTCACTGAACGGCATGTTCGAGTCGAAGTGTTGACACCGAACGGCGAGCCTGAAACCCGAGATCACAGGTTCGAACTCAGTCCTTGCCCACCCCCACGCCAAGCCGTTTCCCTCTCTCACCCATCAGAAGACGACGCCCTTGATTGGATCCCTCGTTACCTTGAGCGAGGTGTTGTGTTGTGGATTGGTGTAGCATGGCCAAAGGATTTTGCAGGACCTGCAGATGTTCAAGTCATCTTGAGAGATGATGACGGGGTTGTGCTCGAATCTCAAGTTGTTCGAACCGACGTCCGACGAAGTGGCGGAAGTCAGAGTAAAATCCGAACTCGAAAACTCGAGCAGGCTCGGCGGAAAGGCGAATTGCCAATGCCATCATTCTCTGCTTGAGGCTTGGCTCAGTAAAATGTATCGCAGTACCCTGCTTGGCAACCTGCAATCCCCCCCTCGCCCGAGTTGGCCCCCAACCCGCCAAAGCGCGCACCTTATGGACAAGTCGTGCTTCGGAGTAATTACCGGATGTGAGGTACATGGAAGCATGGGACATCATTGTAGTAGGCGACGGACCAGCAGCACTTCGTGCCGCGGCATCAGCAGCAAAGCACGGAGCATCGACCTTGATGGTCGCAGTCAACGCCCTTGGCAGCGTCAATGATGCAGGCCGAGATGGACTAGCAGCTCCGATTCAAGAATCGAACAACCGAGGTCATCGAGAAGATACGATCCGCAACGGAGCGTTCCTTTGCGACCAAGATATTGTGGCACAGCGAACCGCTGATGCTGTCCGAAACCTCGATTTGCTCGAACGCTGGGGCGTGAACTTCCGTCGTGATTCCAAAGGCCTTCCATCTGTTTCGAAAGCGATGGGTCATGCAAAGCCACGCGTCGCAGATGCAGGCGATGCAACCGCTCGAGAGGTCCAGAAAACCCTCGAAGAGCAATGCATGCGCTACGGCGTTGTACGTCGAGGCGATCACCTTCCTCTTTCATTGATTCACTCAAACCACACCGTCCACGGCATCACAGTCGCAGACATGATCAACGGACGAATTCTCTCCATCCAATCAAAAGCAGTCATTCTCGCAGATGAAGGGTTCGAAGGTGTGTTCTCTCATGGTGCCATTGGGGTCGGTATGGATTTGGCTCTCCAAGCCGGTCTCCCACTTCGTAACATGGAATTCATCAGCAACACACCGCTTGGAATCGTGGACACGAACATGATTCTACCAGCAGGCCTCCTCAGTGCTGGAGCCACGCTTCATGAGGCCAACGGAAACGATCTCGACCTCGGCGATGAATCCACGGCTGCTATCTGTGCCGCTGTTCAAGGTGCAAACCAAGCCGTTCTCGACGCACGGCATCTTGGTGATGCCTCTGCATGGTGGTCCTCTGTGTTCCGCTCTGTTGCACAACGCACGGGCATTGACATGTCAAAGCAGACTGTCGCAGTTGAAGTTCGACCTTCGCTCAGCATTGGCGGTATTGCTACAGATGAACACGGTCGAGCCGTGAATGGCGCATGGTCTCGTTGGTTCACAGGCCTCTATGCGGCCGGTGACGCAGCATGCACAGGGTTTCACGGCGTGAACGCCATGCCAGGAAACCAATTACTCGATGCCCTCGGCAGCGGTGCTGCTGCAGGCGACCATGCAGGCACCTGGGCGAAGGACCGCAAACTCAGCGGCTCGAGCGTTGCTCAAGAAGATGAAGAACAAGCCAACGCCGATTTCTCTGCCCTCTGCGAAGCGTCGTCCGAAGCCGTCATCCGAGTTGGGTCTGTGGCAACAAAGCTCCGAGACGCTGCACGAAACGCTCTGATGGGGGGCCGCGATGCAGCCTCTCTCGCCAACAGTATTGAGTCGTTGGAAGCGCTCAGTGTAACTGCAGAATCAATTCATCTTGACCAACACTCCCTGATCGCAAACACCAACATGATCGAAATTACAAGGATTCAATCCGGTATCCGTTTGACCCTCGCCGCTGCCCAATCTGCCCTCGCTCGCGAAGAGACACGGGGCTCACATCAACGAACTGACTTCCCAGAACAAAGTGAAGAACTTCTCCACCACACCACCGTTGACCAAACAGGCGCAACATCCACGCTTGGGCTTCGCAAAGGGACCGCTGGTAACTGGGTTTTGACGCCACAATGAGCAACAAAGACCTTCGATGCCGGTGCATCACTGAAAAGGGGAACGCACTCCCGTAAACATGGGCCAACCGACATTGTTCGATTCAATCGTCGCTGGCGACATTCCTTCCCATCGCGTGGCTGAAGGCGATAAGTGGTACGCATTTCTCGACATATTCCCTCGAACTCCGGGCCATACCTTGGTCGTGCCAAAACATGGCGTACAACGCTTGAACGACCTCGATCAAACGCAGAGGAACGCTTTGTTTGAGGGCGTTTCAGAAGTTCAATTGATTCTTGGCCAACACTTCTCTACCGAAGATTTCACAGTCTGTGTGCATGATGGCCCACTCGCAGGTCAAGAAGTACCGCATGTCCACGTTCATGTCTTGCCTCGTCAAGTCGGTGATGGAGGGAAAACACTGCAAGCCATGTGGCCCAAAGCCCCTCCGATGGGTGGCGATGTGGACCATGGCGTGCTCGCGGAACTTGCCGCATCGTTGAGAGGTGAATAAATTGACATCAGGCGATTTGGATGACGGAGCAGTTGACCACCGGGGGGACGCTCTCCCCGTCCTCTCGAAGTCTGCGACGAAGATGAAAATGGACAAATTATTGTCCACTCCGCTTCCATCATATGACGGTTCGACACCAGGTTCCTTCGTTTGGACGCATGCTGCATGGTGGATTGCTCGACGCGTCCGTGCAGCGCAATTCAGAACCCGTGAAGTCACAGGGCGAGATACATTGCCAAACGATCGCGGCAACTTGTGTTGCGCATGGCACACAAACGGTCTCATCGATCCCCTCGCCATTGCACTTAACCACAATCGATTCTTTGTGTTGGGCGGCCGCCACGACCTCGTTACGCGTCCACTGCTCAGTTGGTGGACGCGACGCATGGCGGTGCAACCAGTCGTTCGCAAAGCAGAACTTTTGCGCGGTGGATGCTCAGAAGAAGAAGCCACTCAAATTAATGGCCGTTCACTGTTAATGCTCGCCACTGGGATCTCAGAAGGATTTGGTTGTGTTCTGTTCCCAGAGGGAACAAGCCACAGTGAATCGTCGATGCTTCGATTCCGGACCGGTCCAATGCGGACCGTTCTCGCTGCCGGGGCCATCGCCAAATATCGAGGCAACGCACTCCCTGCTGTGATTCCAATCGGTTTACATTTCAGAAATCGCGAACTGTTCCGTACCGATGAGTGGGTCGAATATGGCGCACCACTCCAACTTGTTGACGAAGACATTCCTGATGAATTAGTCGAGGCTGTCAAAGATGGGAAATGGAGCGAACCACCTGCGCCCAAGGTCACAGCACTCCGGGACAAACTTCGCCTCGAACTTGTCCCAATGACGCCAAACACGTCTGATTGGAGCGAATACGATGCCTTGCACCTCATGGGCCACGTCGAAGCCCGCCGCTCAGGCCAGCCTCTCTCTTCGTGGCGAGAGGAAGTGCTTGCAGCGCGTGCGTTGCGAGATGCGCTCCAGCCAGCCGGAATGTCGCTGATGGAGACTGAAGTCCCCGCCATCGAAAACCCTGTGCTACCACCCGCAAAGGCTGCTGCCCAATTGCTCAGCGACCGTGGACTCGACGGCAGGGATTTGAATGCTGCAGGTACCGATTTGAGGACGTTCAACCCAACCAAAGTCATCGCACCTCTCATTCGCCTCCCCGTCGCATTGCTCATGCTACCAATCTGCCTGTATGCCTTTGGTGGTCAAGTGGCCATGGGGCGATTGCTTGGTGATTCGACCGATGAAGGCCTTGATGCAAGGACCTCATACCACTTCTTAGCCGCCATGTTTGGCTCCCTCATGTTTTGGCCACTTCTCACAATTCTTGCAGTATGGCTTGCTGCCAGCAACGCTTCTTCACTCACAGATCTTATTGGATTTGATTGGCTTGCTGTCTATGGAGAAAGCCAGATCCACGCGATGCTCGCCGTTGGGACCCTTGCCGTATCTTTGTGTCCAATTTACTGGTTCAGCGGCCGGGTTTGGTCCAAGTTTTGGGATGACTTGGTTGACTTCAAACGCTTCCTCCTCCGTATGAACACCCGAGGCGCGCAGCGACAAAACATACGCGGTGCGCTCAACAACCTCCATGTTGAAATGGACAAAATGGCCCTTTGATTGAAGGGTGCGGTTCAAACGAGAGGAGTTCATCCGCCAACCATGAACCCCAGTGCGGTCATCCAGCAAATCCAAGCATGGATGAAGCAAGAACGGCTTACCGTCAAGGTCCAGCAGGACCCGCGCGCAGAAGCCCATTTCCTCATCAAGTACCCTGCAGGCAACCAAGGTCATATGTTCGCCGTTGTTGTCCCAAAGGGTCGCGATTTGGTTGCGATATCAAGCATGACTCGCGTCGACAAAGGCCAGCAGAAAGAAATGGCCAAGCACATGGAAGAGGATCGTGAAGAATGGCTCGAATGGGTCCATGAAGCGCGACTGCAACTTATTCGCTCAACCGTCGATTGGGGCATTCACATGGGCCATACCGGCAAAGAGAAAGCAGGCCCCCTCCAAGCATTCAATGTCAGTCTACCGATTTGGTTTGACGGCCTCACAAAGAATGAATTTATGCACGCCTTGCGCAACTTGTGGCTGGCAAAACTCGGCATCATTCATGAAATCAAGTATTCTTACGGGCCGGGCATCGGTCAGTCGGGGCCGGTTGATGATTGGCCAAAACCAAAAAGCAATGTTGAAAGTAAAAACAGCCCTGCCGGGCCAGCAACTGCATCGTCGACTGAACACGAAATTGAATTCGATGAAAAGATGACATTTGGCTCCGGCTTCGACCCTTCAGAATGGGCTTGAATCACCCGTTCAGCCCGGCCATACCAAATGGTCAAAAAATGACATGTGGCAGGCGCGGTTAAGTACCATAAGTGTGAGAAGAAAATGGTCTCACCACTGGATGTGTACACATGGGTCAAAAAATGAAGTCAGTAAGCCTCGTATCAATCATGATGCTCTCGGTGCTCTCAACGCTGTTGATGGCAACCGTTACCGTATCTGCAAACACAGTTGTCGTCACCGAAGCGATTCAGGTCGTCGATGGCGGTACAGCAACGGATCAACAAGCTGCCGTCAGTTCGGACAGCGAAGGAAACGTGCACGTCGTATGGACTCGAAACAACCTCCACCTCTACTATTCAATGATCTCACCACGCGGTGACACACTCATCGACACAACCCAAATCACCAACCCAGGACTTCACAAGATTTGGCATCCAGACATGGTCGTTGACGAAATGGACCGCGTTCACATTGTATGGACTGACAAAGCCAGCCAACACAAAATCGTCTACACTGTTCTGAATCCTTGGGCAACTCCTATGGATGGCTCCGCAAGCGATGATGGGACAATCAGCGCCATTGACGACCACGTCGTCTCAATGCGCGCCCAGAACCGCGACTGGCCAGCCATCGATTTGGACAGCCAAGGAAACGCCCACATTGTTTGGGAAGACTCGTATGACGAACTTCAGCGATTCTTTAACCAACCACAGATTTACTACACCATGCTTCAGCCTGATGTTTCCACTGGCGCAGTTGTCACCCTCTTCGACGACACCCTCCTCACCCCAATCATCGGCCACAAGGGCCACCCAGACGTTGTAGTTGACGCCAACGACTACGTCCAAATCGCATGGGATGACACCCGGGGCGGTAAAGTCGAACTCGCCTTCATCGTCGACACCTCTGGGTCGATGTATTCCGAGTGGGCCGATATCTGCACCGTTGTTTACGGTGGCAACTTCGCTTCCGGTGGTTACTTCCAAGGCATCAAGCCAATGCTCGAAACTGCAAACATGACTGTCTACGAAACCATCTACGGCCTCGGCAACACCCTCCCAGGTGCAGCAAGTTCTGGAAACTGCGCTGGTAAGAACCAAAACGCAGGTCCACGAAACACGCCACTCGGACAGTTCCCTGGTGACAACTCTGGTGGCATTCGAAAGCTCCCCGGAACCGTGTACAACGGAAACACCTATTCCGGATACTCCGGTGAAGATTGGGGGCCAGGATCGAACTGGGCTTGCCTCTCTTGGAAAGACGCATCCGGCTACGTTCCAGGCAACCCGCCAACACAAGACGACCACAAGTGGAACCCGAACGCAACAAAGATCGTGATTCCAGTTTCTGACGAAGGACCAAAGGACGGCGACCCGTCCCAACAGGCTGATGATCTCACCGCCATTGAAGAAGCGCACGACAACTGCCTAACAGCAGGTGTCATCCCAGTCGGTCTTTACGGCCAAGGCTACGGTGGCGCTGGAAACATCCAATCTCACTTCATGGATCTCGTGCAGTGCCCGAATGGTGTTGTTTCAACCCAAACTCGAAACTGCCCAGGCAACACCCTCCGCTCCTCTGATGCTGGTGGTCAAGCCTACGAATTCCCATCCGGCAGCGGTGGCGCAAATGCAATGGCTCTTCTCGTTGAGGCGATGGTCTACATTTCGACCAACAACTCCCGTGAAATCTACATGTCTGTTCTCGACCCATATGGCAAGATGAACAACGACCCAACTTGGGTTCCTGGCGGCACCGGTCACTCCGTTGTTTCCAGTAACTATGTCGAAGACACAGGACTTGGTTCTGAAGGCCACTTGGTTGTTGTCAACGACACCCGTGTGACCATCGACGACGCATACTCCTTCCACCCAGCTATTGGCGTGGACATGCAAGGCAACACACACATCGCTTGGATGGACGGGCGCGATTACGGATTCGAAAAGGCCGTCAACTACGAAGTCTATTACACCAAACTCCGCCTGCAAGGTGCTGGTGTTTGGGACGGAGCAGATGAAGGGCTTTCCACATACGCCATCAAGAAGATTCAGGACACAGCCATCTCCAACGTTGAGACGCCATCCGGAATATCCGGCAACAGTCCATTCGGTGGAAACTCCGTGTTCCCCGCTCTCTTGACCGATGATCAAAACAATGTCCACATTGCGTGGGTTGACTCGGGCAATGCAACGGCAGGTGAAGAAGTCGTCTACACTCGATTGAACGCAACGGACCTCACAGGTGAGGGCGAAATTGCCCTCGATCCCTGGGAAATTGTGTCCATCACCACATGGGCTAGCAACAAACTCGGTCCAAATGCAGGTTCTCAACCAAGCATCGGTATGCCTCCAGCGTTCTCCAATGACCTTGGAAGCGGTGCACACGTTGCATGGTCTGACACCAACAAGTGCAGCCAAGAAACGAACAACAACCGCTTCACGATCTGTTACTCCCACGTTCTTACGGGACAAGTTGATGTCGATTTCCAAGACGGTGAAACCTTCTACCACGTCATCGAACCAGGTGAACAAACCATCTACAACATGACCATGAACAACTCGACACCGGGGCCAAAGGACCTCGTGGCCGACACCTTCGGTCTGAACATCACGGGCGTGCCACAAAATTGGACCGCCACTTTGTTCTTCGCCGATAACCACACGACCGTCATGCCAGAAACCGCCATCTTCCTCGAAGGTGGAGAAGACATCAGGTTCTACCTCCGAGTGCGCGCACCTTCGGTGTACCAAGCAAACGGCGATGAATTAGCTGACATCCGAGTGACAGCAAAATCCTACAAAGATCCAGCAATCCAGTCCGACTTGACCACCCGAACCCTCATGGACGTCGTTCACGGTATCAACTTGGACACGTCGCACAGCATGGCTGACATTGAACAAGGTCAAACAGCGATTTTCTCCATCACGATCACCAACACTGGTAACGTGTTTGATCGCTTCATCTTCTGGGACCCATACACCCTTGAAGGACAACAAGAATGGTTGCTTCCATTCAACTGGGCTGTCAATTTCCCAACAAGCGTGGAACTCGATCCAGGTCAGTCAGTGACCAAGAACCTCGAAGTGTTGGTGCCTACTTCTGAAGATCCGGGTGCGTTTGTCATCTATCTGAAGGGTTGGTCTGAAGGCGAACCGATCAAATCCATCGAAAAAGGAACGTACGACATCCTTGAATTGGGGATCTTCGTTTCGATTCGTTCCACAGGCAACATTGTCATGGAAATCTTCGATACAAGTGAATACGTCGACCCTGGTCAATGTTTCACCTACCCAATCGATGTCACCAAGAACTTTGATTCTGGCAACCTTGTGTTCACCACCCCTGGTGCACCAGAAGCAAAGCCTGACACCATCTCCCTTGACGCATGGCGCCAAGACAACTGGGTTGTCAACATCGACTTCTCGAACGCTCCAGGCGGAAACAACGTCCCAATGGAAACACCTCGTGCATGGAACATTCCTAACGGAGATGACTACGTCACCTACGAAGTCGGCGTCGAAGTCTGTGCTCCAACCCTTGCCTCCGCAGGACTCGGACCAGCTGTTGTTCTCAAAGCATATCTCGATGGTTATCCACGGATTTCAGCTTCGAAGATCCTCTCCACCAATGTGAATCACGTGTATTCACTCGGTGCTGAAGCCGAAATCAGCGAGGATGACATGATGACCTTGAACGGACAAGATGTCGTAGCAGTGAACCCTGGCCAAGAACTCGTGCTGCCAACCACTGTCACCAACTATGGAAACGGACCTGACCGATTCGATTACCGCCTCGCACGGGTCACCGACCCAGCAGGCGTTGACGTGATTTGGGACATTGAAGTTCCTCGTGAAAATTTGCTTGAACTGGCCCGCGACACTCAACAAGAGTTCGATGTTCAAATCAACGTCCCCGACCAAGTTGAAGCAGGCATCTACACGGTGGTCTTCCAAACATACTCCGAAGAATCCTACCCAGATGCAAGTGGACGATTGACTCGCTTGCGCTTCACTCAGCAAATCTCGGTCTATGTGCAAGAATTCTATGACATGCAAATTTCGATGGACGAAACAGTCGACAACGCTGTCAAGACCTCCGCACCTGGCCGAATTGTTCGCTTTGAAGTGAACATTACCAACAACGGAAACGTTCCAGATTGGGCTCGGTTGGACAACCACACCTCCCAGCGAGACGGTGAAGCACTGATTTGGTCCGAACTTCCGAGCATGGGCGCTCTCAGCGATTGGGACGTCGAATGGCGAATGGTCAAGCAAATCGGAACGGATCTCACAACCGAGGAATCCTGCCAAATCATCGAGTCGATTCCGGTTCAGACTGGAAACGAGGATGCACCATTGGATCCTGATGTTGTCTTCGCAGACACCCTCGACGACCAATGCATCTACGTGGAATCTACGGACAGCTACTACATGCCAGAAATGGCGGCTTACAGCACCCACCAAATGGTGGCGATTGTGACGGTTGCTCCATCCGCAAAACTCGACACACGAAACCTCGGCCTCAAGGTTGTCTCCAAGATGGGCAACATGTTGGACGGTGGCGATCATGATGACTCCCCGGCATGGGATGGCGAATCTCTTGACACCAACGAGTTCATCATCACGCTCCGATTGCGTGCTCCAAACTTGGACATCACTGAAGTCAAGGCTTCCATTACCCAAGCAGCGGTTGGCGAAACAATCCCAATCCGCGTTGTGCTCGAAAACAATGGAAACACCCACGCAACTGACATCGAAATCATTCTTTGTGAGTACCCAAGCGCTGGCGATGCTGACACGCTCAATGATATCAAGAAGAACGGTTGTGAAGAAGACCGCATCGTCATGCGTCAAGTGATCGGCGCTTTGCTTGCTCCTGATGCATCAGAAGAATCCAAGTCGATTGAATTGTACCTCCTCTACCCAGTGAGTGCAGGAAGCCATGGCGTCTATGTTGTGGTCGATCCACTCAATGAAATCGTTGAGACCAGTGAACGGGACAACGTGAAAGAGGTCTCCACTGAACTTCAATCGGAGAATCCATTCCTTGACGTTGCAGGTGAAGTTGTTGGGAAGACCGCTCTGCCATTCGCAGTGATTGTGTTGACCTTCGCTCTGCTTGGTGTTGTTTACCTCGTTGGTAAGGGTCGCCGTGATGACGTCAACAAGCGACTTGCTGAGCAATCTTCGCTCATCTCGGTGCTTGGCAAGGACGACAACTGATTCGAGGACCGCCCGACTTGGTTGGCATCACTTGCCAATCCAGTAGCGCAAGTCCCGGTCAGGACTGCTGGCTACAATGTGGCCTGCACGCTCGGAAAGTTGCTGCTCAAGGCGACGCTTGACCTCGTCGACCAAGGTGTTGAGTTGAGGCCGATCCAAGTGAAACTCATTGGCTAAGGCCCCCAAATCAAGCCGCGTGGTTGGCGCATCAATGAGGGTGTGGACGACGCTTCGTTGTTCATAGTGGTCAAAGTCAGAATCCACACCAGCTGACACTCGACTTCGAATGTGCTGATGCAAGGAGATGAGGGCATCTCGCTTTCGGTCCAACTCTTCGAGCACTTCGGTCACCTGTTGAATGTGGGCGATGCCTTCGCCAACGGAGATTTTCTTTCTTCCGCTGATGGTTTTTACAACGTTTTCAACACCCGTTGGGAGGCGATTGGAAAGCCGCATTGGTCCACCTGCGGGCAACGAGCGCTGTTCGACAGAAAACAGGTCCGGACCGAGATCGATTCGCAGCGACATCGATTGTTGTACGCTGTAAATGGTTCGAGGTGGACCGCCCTTTTCGCTTGGAACCTTCATTTTCATGACAAAATTGCCGCGTTCTAATTCCTTGAGGTGCTTAACGATGGCTTGCTGACTCACGCCTAGGAGATCTGCGAGTTGCATTGGGTAATGTGGCTCCCTCACCAACCGTTCCAAAATCTGACGACGTAGTTTGTTTTGAAGCAGGCTCAGGGCTGTTTCCAAATCACTCATAGTGCTCAACCTGTGGTTACCTAGACGGGGGCCCCATATGAAGGCCACGCTCAATTACAGGCCGTGGAATCTTGATCAAGTGGCGATTCACAGGCGCCGATTATACCACGAGAAGAAGGTCTGAAAACCAATCCCACATGCGTTTCGGCCCGAGTGCTGCGAACATAGCAAACAGGATTCCTAAGCCGACTAAAGGCCACGCTGTGGACTGAGGGAGCGTTGCTTCGTATTTCCATTCGACCTCGAATTGTTGCAGTGATTGGACATCATCACCACCCGCCACAAATCGATACTCCCCACTCGCGGCGTTCCACAAGAATCCTCCATCCGATGCTTCACCACCGGCAACAAGGTCGATCGCAAATTTTTCACACTCATAGTAACCGTCTTTCTGCGTGCACTTTGATGCTTCAGATGCTTCAGCAATACCAATCCACACGTTGTTCTTCTCCCACTGCACGGAAACTAAAACTTCAGCCAAATCAATTTCACTTGGGAGTTCAAGGATTTCTTCTGACATCCCCCAATAACATGTGACTTCATCGTCATCGATGAAAGGCAACCCCTCGTCTACGCTACATGGTGGGAGCATTGCAGTTTCAGAAGCACTGTCTTCAAATCCTTCAGATCCGACAAAAGCGCCAATGAGGAGGGCGACAGAGATGACGCCAAAGACAACCCTGATGATTGATTCAAACATGCACCCACCTACAATTCATCCCAACTTTTCCAATCTTTGTCGGAAGGTTGGGTTGGTTTTTCCCGTTGAAGAGGTTGTATTTTTGGGCGATTGGTGGTCTGGATGATGACTGAATCATCAGAACCTTCGTCCCACGATGCGATTGTTTTGGTGTTTGGATCTTTCTTTGGTGCAACAGGTTTCTTTGTACTCGGACTTGGACGGTCAGCGAATGGGTCGCTGACCTGCTGTGTTGCTTCTTCTACATCACCACGCATGAGGGCATAGACCTGTTCAGTCGTCAGGAGGCTTCCGCTCATCACGCTCTGCTTTCCATCAATGAATTCTTCAGTTTGTCCAACACCGGTGTCCGCAAAAGGGGCCTCGACCTTCGGTTGAAGTGGGTTTTCTCCTTTCGCAAAAGCAGCCATCATTTCGGGCGTGAGTTCTGTTGCTTGCGTCATGGTACCATCAGGGTTCATCATGATGACGGAGCCTTTGCTTTGATTGATCCTTGCAAGCCACAAAATAACGCCTGCAAGCGGAAGCACCGTTAGACCGAGGCAGCATGAGGCCACACCAAACAGCATACCTGGGCTCGATAGAATTGCAAATTGATACGGATTTGTGTGAACGAGGTAGATGGATTCATTGGCACAGTCAACACCTTCCTGGCATGTCACATCCAAGGCGTATTCTCCCTCTTGCTCTACATCCCAGCCACTGGTGATGATGAACGCAGTGGCATCGGCGGACATTGGAAACCAATCGGAAGCACAAATCTTGTTTTCCTCAGCATCGGCAACTCGAGCCGAGCCTTCGATTCGAGTAAGGTTGAGGTCGACATTGTTCTCACCCTCTTGGGTCACAGCGTAGTAGCACCCCTCTTCGAGGTTGACAACTTCACTGCCAGGCCCGGTTGCCGTAGCGACGGCCATGACCCTTGGATCATAGGCTTCATCGATGGCGTCACCTTGCGAATTGAGCAAGAATGCGCCAAGAATAAGCAGCACTGCACCAGCAATGGCCAAGCGAAGAGGCCATGGGTTGCGTGCGGACTGAGCCATGTTTTCACCTGCCACTCTTCCCAAATGAATCCTCGCTTCAAGCCAAACCGAGTTCCGCGAGCTTTTCCGGCAAGTATGTTTCAGTCACGAAATCAAGACCGTACTTCGCCAATGATTGCTGTTCAGCCTTCTTTCCAAGTTCCAGCATCATGTTGATTTGTTCTTGCCACCAACCATCAGCAAACCGTGGATCTGAAAGTTCTGCATTGAGCGCTTCAATGTCTTTCTTTGACAAATCATCGTTCGGTAGGTCATAGGCGACGATGTCATCAGCAGTGATGCCGAGGTATGTGGCGGATGGTGTTGCTAAGTACTCGGAGATGTGCGCCGTCTTGATCGCACCATATGCAATGGAAGCGAAAATTCGGAAGGACCACGGATCACCGTCGAGGAAGACAACGACTGGTAGATCCCATTCTTCGCTCATGCGCTTCATGATTCGCCGGGTCGAACGAGCCGGCTGCCCCTTCAAGTGCAAAAGGCCACATCGGTATTCTTCATCAAATCCGTTCTCAATCAATCGGTCAAACATACCACCAGTCTCGATGGCCATGATGAAATCGATGTCATGCTCGAGCAGTTCAATCTTTTCAGCCTCAACGTTGTATGGCACGCCGTATCCAGAATCGCCGACATCGTCTCGTGCGTTGATGCGCATCCATTCGCCCCTACGATTGCGTTCTCGCAAGGTCAGGTTCCCAATCATTCTGGCTCCGTCTTCTTCAGGACGGAGTTTGAAATCTTCTCGTAAGCACTTTGTGACAATTTCCAAATCTTCTGCGAGGTTGTTGGATTCGTTTTGGCTACCAAACTTTCCAAGGCCCCACGCCTCTGAGATGTAATACATCTCTCTCAGGGTTGAGGACTTTCCAGCGACCAACATTTCCTCGATGAATTCAACGACGTGAAGGGCTCGAAGCAATTGTTTCGCAGACCCAAGACTTGTTGCATCTCGAATGGATTCCTTTTTTCCGTACTTGTAAACGCCGAGTTTCTTATCGAATCCAATGTTATTCTTGGTACGGACAGGCAAGGTCATCCTGGGCGGTTCCCCCTTTACGATTCGGTCGTACATTTCACCGACAATCGAGTGCATTGCTTGCTTTGTCTCTTCTGGTGTGTGGCGTCGTGTCATCAAACATCACCTCCGAAGAGCGTGGTTTGGCCAGTCGGTGGCGCCACTGTTGGCTCCCCCATCGGTTCAGCAGGTTCTTCTGGAGTTGAATCCGTATCGCCAGTATCGCTAAGAGCGCGCTCTTGTCTTCGGATTTCTTCGAGGAATTTTTCATCCATCTTGCTTGCACCTATGACATCTTGAGAGCCGCGGAAGAACACATCGGTTTCCGTCCAATCGCCTCGCTCGAGTCCACCCATGCTGTAAGTGATGACGGTTCGTTCACCAGGTTCAAGCGATGGAAGTTTCCATGCCCATACGCCAGTTGCTTCCTTTCGTCCACCCGTTTCGTTGTTGATCAATTCTGCCCCCGCTTTTTCCGGCCATGTGGCCAAAATTGTGTAGGCTCGAACCCTGCTGGTGTAATTGAACAGGGTGATTGAGACATCGGTCTGCTTGGTTTCTTTGTTCCAAGTGGTTGTTGTTTCGGAGATCACAGCTGACATGATTTTCGTGATGGACCCCGCAAGGTCAGGCACAGGACGCCCGAGGATATGTGCTGATTTCTCAGCAATCGCAGGCAGAATATCGTTAATCAGTTCGAACTTTTCTTTTGTCTTGGCCATTTTCTTCTTCTTTTCCAAGTGCTTTCTCAAACCACGCCCCATCTCGAGCATGGCCTTTCGTGCTTCTTCGATGACTTCGCCATTGTCCGCGAGTGCTTCTTTTGCTTCTGAGGTGAATTGAACGTTGGTGCTTGCAAGGTGAACTAAAATGGCAGCAGGCCCCTTTGGCACACCCTTGGCCCCGGGCTGATCAAGGCCGTACTGGCGCCAATCAACGCTTTCGATGGCTTTGGTCAACAGGCAGCCGCCTTGTTGGTACATCAACGGGACTCGGTTTGCAAACCGAAGGACTTCAACGGGTTTGTCCGCAGGCATGTTGCCGCCAAAGATGAGCCCTACTTCCACTTGATACGGATTGCCCTGCGTCACTGCAGGCACACGAGTGAGGGTGGAGATGAACCGCGAATCGATTGTTTTCGACAATCCTTTTTTGATCAGCATTTCTTCAATTGGCGAAAGACAATTTGTCGGGGGATTGAGTAATTTGACCGGTTTTCCATTGACGTGCCGTTCGCCTTGGAAGGCTTCGAGCAAAGCCCGGATTTGATCAGGATTCATCGACTTTGGTTTTGTTTTTTCATCGATTTCAGCTGCAACACACAATTCTTTGCTGGCACGGGCAGAAACGCCAGAGAAATTCATTCGAAGGAACACAGTAAGCCTTGAATCGGTTGATTCAGATGCCATTCGCTGAAGTTGACCCAATTCGATGCCGTGCGGGTGCGGCTTGATGCCTTCCACTTTGGTGGGGAGGCGCCCGGTCACTCGAGGCCAGTGGTGAACTTCGCCTTCAGGATCGGTGAATGTGATTTCTGCATGTGGGTTGACGATGCTTGTCATGCGGAGGTATTGCCAAACGCTTTGACGGCCTTTCTGATACTTCGCCTTCATCTGGGCTGTTACTTCTGTGCCGTGCTCCTTTGCTGAGCCGTCTTCATTGTACCAAATCTCTCGTCCTTGGTTGGATTTTGTCGCCTTGTTTTTCCGAGTATCAAGGCCAATGTCGACCACTGCGGCGGTTGGCTCGCCAGAAATTTTCGAGCGTACGTGCGTCGTTCGTCCAGTCGTCAACTGGCAGTACATGACCACACCAGTGATTCCGATTCCCTGCTGACCTCGGGATTGTCGAATGGCGTGAAACCTCGAACCAAAGAGCAGTTGTCCAAACACCTTTTCGATGCTTTTCTGGGGAATACCTGGGCCATTGTCTTCCACAATGACCTTGATGATGTCTTTCTTGGGGTCAATTTTCTCAATGACAACCCTGATGGTTGGAAGAATACGCGCTTCTTCACAAGCATCAAGGGCGTTGTCGACGGCTTCTTTCACGGCTGTGATGAGGGATCGGGCGAGGGAATCGAATCCAAGAAAGTGTTTGTTTTTCTCGAAAAACTCAGAAATGGCGACTTGTTTTTGATTCGATGCGAGTTTCTGTGCGATACCAGTCATGAGGCCAATCCTCCACCACGGTCCTCCTTCGTCCGGATGACGAAGGGCCAATGATGTCCTCAGTGGTTCTCCGACGGTACTTAATCCCTAAGATGCGCTGAGATTGGTGGCCTGTGTTTCCATCGTCCCTAGACGGGACCATGGGATGTGAGATTTCAGATGGGTCGAAATAAGCCAATCAAGCATATTTCTGCCATTCGGTAGCGTCTGTATCGACCCACTGAATCCCCATTGTATCGGGAAATAAAATGTAAAGGGGTTTCAGATAAGCCCTACGACTAATCCGAGTCGATTTGTACATGGGTGGATTCAAGGTTGCTACTATCTCTAAATTTTGAATATAAAGTCAAACCCAGTGCTATGACAGGTATTGAAAAGCAACAAATGAGGATAGAGGGTACTTGATTATCTACCATTTCGTTTTCATTTGGATTTGCAGGATTGTAAGAGATCATTACAGAATCACCAATGTCATACCTTTCACAGTTTGGTTCATCCCCTGGGCCACCGGTAAAATGACATTCATCGCTTCCGTTAAATGTTTCACCATCTACCTTGAATGTGTATT
>ERZ1047821.814-NODE-814-length-21069-cov-5.860569_pt1 | contig 21069 bp, 21 predicted proteins | sample MGYA00383096_ERZ1047821 | MGnify/ENA primary metagenome ERZ1047821 (study PRJEB29581, sample SAMEA5548366) | metagenome | biome: marine; feature: coastal; material: water | depth 25 m | study: Short-term variability in the microbial, nano- and picoplankton... | reverse complement strand
TGGTAATCACAGCTACATCACTGTCTACCACGTTGACAGAGTCAAGTCGCCCCCCTAAGCCCACCTCTAATACAGCAATATCGACTTTTTCACGGGCAAAAATGAGTAATGCTGCTAACGTTGAAAACTCAAAATAAGTTAAAGAGATATCACCTCTGGCTTGTTCGATTTTTTTAAAGGCTGAGCATATTGCTTCATCAGCAACTTGCATACCGTCAACAACAAAACGCTCGTTGTATTTCAGAATATGCGGAGAAGTAAACTTGGCAACCTTGGTTTTGGTTTGCTGATAGATGCTGTCAATAAAAGCAATGGTTGAGCCTTTGCCATTAGTGCCCGCAACGCTAATAACCTTAAAAGGCACGCCTTGTGGAAAGAGCTTTTGATAAACCTTCTGGACGCGTTCCAGACCTAAATCAATTTCTTGTGTGTGTAGATTTTCTTGGTAACTTAGCCAATCATTGAGTGTTTTTGGCGTATTGACTAATCTTCCCAAAACTCACCTTCGATGGTGCTGTTTTTGTCCATTTTTTTCTCTTGTTGAGAATCGGTATGCGTCTTATGAACAAAAACCGTGTTCTTCTGATTGAAGAACCGCTGCGAATTTTTTTGTAAAATTCGATTAATAAAATAGGCTCTAGAAAAGGGTATTAAACCCAACAAACCAATAGCATCGGTAATAAAACCAGGCGTTAGTAACAATATGCCTGAGATTAAAATTACCACACCCTCCAACATCTCAAACGCCGGTGTTTGACCTTTGGCTGCAGCATTCTGTGCTTTTGCCATGGTTGACCAGCCCTGATGTTTGAGCAGGGTTGAGCCAATCAGTGCGGTAATAATCACCAGCAATACGGTTGAAAGCCCACCAATTGCATCACCGACTGTGGCGAGTACATAAATTTCAAGCAATGTCACGATAACGAATATTGGAAACAGCATATTATTTCTCGTTGGTAAAAATCAAATCCCAAACCCCATGCCCCAAGCGATTGCCACGTTTTTCAAACTTGCTGAGAGGACGAAACTCAGGTCTTGGTGTATATGTATGGGCGCTTTGGGTGTTTTTAAAGTTTTTATTTGCTTCTAAGGCTTCCATCATGTGCTGTGCATAGTGTTGCCAGTCAGTTGCCATGTGGCAAAATCCGCTTTTTTTTATTTTTTTGGCGATTAAATCCAAAAAATCTTGCTGTACAATGCGGCGTTTATGGTGTTTCTTTTTGTGCCAAGGGTCGGGAAAAAATAACTGCAAACCTGCCAGAGAATCATCGGCAATATTGGCGTTTAAAAATTCAACCGCATCACCACGCATTACCTTTAAATTAGCCAGTTGTTTGGTGTGCGCGCTATTAATCAAACGCCCAATCCCTGCTTCATACACTTCAATCCCCACATAGTTGAATTGCGGGTTATTCTCAGCCATTTCCACCAAGGTATCGCCATTGCCAAAGCCAATTTCTAAGACCACCTCTTGTACATTAGCAAAAATTTTCGCAAAATCCAACAGACCACTTGGCGCAATAGCGTAGTCGTCCCACAATTCGGTTAAGCCTTTTTCTTGTGAAGCAGTCAGCCTGCCAGAGCGCCTAACAAAGCTTTGAATTTTGCGCATACAAGGACTGTATTTATTCGTCGATGTCGTCGGTGTCCAACTGTCCACTCATGCGTCTGCGGATATGCGACCAACTCATGCCAATTGCAAGGATAGTCGCCAAAATAATAAGAATTATCCAAGTGAATACACTCACTTGCTCTAAGTTTAGCCAGCCTAAATCAATAAACAACCACAGTAAAAAACCAAAAAACACCGCTGCAAGTCCAACGCCAATAGGCCCTAATGAGCGTAAAGTGGCACGCAAATAAATCACCCAACCAACGAGTAGCACAATCGCAGCTAGCCCTTTAAGTGGTGTAAACTCACCCACGCCAACCCAATGAATAAAATTATAAGTGCTGGGATTGTAACTCACCAACACCAACACCAATGCAAAGGCAAAGCGAATGGCAAAGCCCGAAAAAGTGAGTTGTTTCATAAGTAGCCTCGATTAAATAAAATCCTATTTTACTGTTTTCTTCCTGCTTTACTTGCCATTTAATTGTTTAAGTGTTGCTTGATATTCCTGCTTAAGTGCCAGGTCATCAAATGTATTGATCCATTTTTCAACATCTGACCAATCTTGCTTTTTTGTATATTCAAGTAGATAGGGGTCAATTTTGGCAGCAACACTAAATAGTTCTATAGCTTTCTTATATTGTTTAGATTCTTTATACGCGTTCCCCATATTAAAGTATGCAGTGCTATATTTAGGTTCGATGGAGATAGCATTTTTATACGCAATGAGGGCATTGCTGTAATCTTCTAATTCTTTATATACACTAATTAGATTAGTATATGCTGGATAAGATTCAGGGTTAACAGTAATCGCCTTTTTGTAATTGAAAATGGATTTTTTGTAGTTTTTATTTGTTGCGTATATTGCAGCTAAATTTACATAAGATTTCTCATTTTCTTTTACCTTAATTGATTTTCCGTAAAAATTTATTGCTAATTCTTTTTTGTTCTGTAATTCATTTAATTTCGCTAATTGAAAATAATAATAAGATAAAACAGATTTGTAGTTTGATATATTGTTATTAATCAAATTTTCAGACTCTTTAAATCTTCCTTTATCGGCTAATTCAAAAATTTTATTTATTGTTTCTATCTCCTGACGGTTTTTTATAGCACTGGTAAATTTTGATACTTCATCTTTGCATGTAATAGTAATTTCTCCAGCGTTTTTATTTGTTGAAATTTCTCGTTCAAGACATGACTTATATATTTGATTTTCTTCGCTTGTAAGAAATGACTCTATATATTGGAATCCATGTTGAAGGAATAATGTTATTATCGCAACGAGAGTGGCCAATAATAATTTCTCTTTCATAGTTGATAGTTCATCACTAACGGCGCATGATCAGAAAAGCGTTGGTCTTTGTAAATGTGGGCGTTTTGTACTGTGCCTGTAAGATTGGGTGTGAGAATTTGATAATCAATCCGCCAACCGACATTATTCGCCCACGATTGCCCACGATTGCTCCACCAGGTGTATTGGTGGGCTTCTTGGTTGACCTGACGAAAACCATCAATAAAGCCAACTTCAAAAAACAGTTCGTCTAACCAAGCACGCTCCTCGGGTAGGCAGCCTGAGTTTTTTTGGTTGGCTTTCCAGTTTTTAATATCGCGTTCTTGGTGGACGATATTCACATCACCACAGATGATGATTTTACGTCCACTGGCTTTGAATTCTTTGAGATACGGCATAAAACGCTGGGTGAGAAACTCCATTTTTAAATCTTGGCGTTCTTGCTTGGCACTGCCCGAGTGGATGTAAATTGAAATTACGGAAAAGTCTTGGAAATCGGCTTGAATAAAGCGTCCTTCAAAATTAATATCATCCCATGGGCTTTGTTTAATCACTTGAATGGGGGCTTGTTTGCTGAAAATTGCCGTGCCAGAATAGCCTTTTTTCTCGGCACTCTGATAAAAGCAGTGGTATTCTTTGGGATAGAAGCGCTCATCTAACTGGTCTTCTTGTGCTTTAATTTCTTGCAGGCAAACCACATCGGCATCTTGGGTTTTCAACCAATCAAAAAAACCTTTTTTTTCGCTAGCACGAATACCATTAACATTAGCCGTTATAATTCTCTTCATCGAAATAATTTTATAGGAAAACCATGCAACAATATCAAAAAGACTTTGTGGATTTTATGCTAGCCATTGGCGCACTTAAATTTGGTGAATTTACGCTAAAATCTGGACGTGTTAGCCCGTATTTTTTTAATGCAGGGGCATTTAATACTGGTGAACACCTTTCAAAACTGGGAGGATTTTACGCACAAGCCATTCAGGAAAGTGGTTTGGATTTTGATGTGCTATTTGGCCCTGCTTATAAAGGCATTCCTTTGGCTACAGCCACTGCGATGGCACTCAATGACAGTTTTAATCACAATGTGCCTTACAGTTTTAACCGTAAAGAAGCCAAAACCCACGGTGAGGGTGGTGATATTGTAGGTCACCCACTGCAAGGCGATATTTTAATTATTGATGATGTAATCACTGCGGGCACAGCGATTCGTGAGGCAATGGATATTATTGAGGCAAATGGCGCTAAAGCCAAAGGTGTGATTGTGGCAGTTGACCGTCAAGAAAAAGGCAAAGGCGAAACCTCTGCCATTCAAGAAGTTGAGAAAAATTTTGGCATTCAGGCATTAAGCATTATTAACTTATCACATCTGGTTGATTATTTAAAACAAGGCAATGATCAAGCACTGATTGAGCGTATTGAAGCCTACCGCAGTCAATACGGCGTTTAAAAGCTATACTAAGCGTGAAACATATAGTAAAAACTGTATCGATAATCGTAATTTTATTTTTAGTGGGTTGTAACACAAGCCAAGTTAAGTCATTTGATTTAAAAACAGATTCAGTTTATTTATTGGGCAATATTGACAAGGCGTTAATACTAGCGCATGGGCGGGGCAAACACCCCAAGTGGAAAGTGGTTAATCCTGTTAGGAAAGCGATTAATAAGAGGTTGGGTTGGCACACTTTATCATTGCAAATGCCGGTAACAGATAGCAACGATTTTGACAGCTATGGTTCTGAATTTGATGAGGCTTACAAGCGAACTCAAAAAGCCATTGATTACCTTAAAGCCAAGGGCGTTAAAACCATTGTGCTATTTGGACACAGTATGGGTTCAAGAATGATGAGCGCATTTGTTCGAGAAAACCCAAAACAAGCGACTGGTTTAGTTGTTGCAGGTTGTCGTGATTATGGCGATTATCCACTCAATTGCCATAGTCACTTAGAAATAATAAAAGATTTAAAAGTACTCGATGTTTATGGTGCTGAAGACAATAAAGATAGCAATTCAGCCAATGATAGAAGTCATTTAACTTCAAGCAAATATATACAAAAATCAATTAAAAGTGCTAACCATAAGTTCGATGGACGCAATCAAGAATTAATTAAAACTGTGTCAACTTGGTTATCAAAAAATTTCTAAATTCAATAGACTTACAATATCAATATTGCAAGTATTTTTTTGATTTTACAAGGCATTTTCTAAAAATAGCGCGGAAGCATAGATACAACTATGTGACTGTGATATTTTTAGAAAATAACGCCGTAAAATGGGAAAAGACGTAGTAATATGGTGGAGGGATAGGGATTTGAACCCTAGAAGGAGATTAATCCTTGCCGGTTTTCAAGACCGGTGCATTCAGCCGCTCTGCCATCCCTCCGAAGGCGCATATGATACCGAGAGTTTTGCTAATAGTAAATAGCCCAGCCTGAATAAATATGGAAAAAAACCTATAAACCCTAAGTTGTCGTCCACTGTGTTAAACTTTTATCCGACATCCATACCTAATGCAGTGGTCTTAGAGATATTTATTCAGGTATTTGGTTAAATTTAACTATAAAAGTCGGGTGATTTTAAGTATAATGCTCTGTTTTTAGATTTTCAAGAAAGGTGGACTATGGCAAAGGTATGTCAAGTAACAGGTAAGCGCCCAATTAGCGGAAACAATGTTTCTCATGCGCACAACAAAACGCGTAGACGTTTTTACCCAAATTTACACACACATCGTTTTTGGGTGGAGAGTGAAAACCGTTTTGTGAAGTTAAAATTATCTGCAAAAGGTTTGCGCATCGTTGACAAGAAAGGCATTGATAGCGTATTGTCAGAAATTCGCGCTCGTGGCGAGAAAGTTTAAGGAGTAAGGTATGAGAGAAAAGATTAGATTAGTATCATCAGCAAAGACGGGTCATTTTTACACAACAACTAAGAACAAACGCCTTCACCCAGAAAAGGTAGAAGTTAAAAAGTTTGACCCGGTTGTGAGACAACACGTGATGTACAAGGAAGCAAAAATTAAGTAATTATTATTACTTAATCTTAAAAAAAAGGCCGCTTAATAGCGGCCTTTTTGTTTTTTGTTTGACGTTAATTTACGCTTCTAAAATAGTGTCAATAGCAATATCTTTAACAGATTCTTGATACTCGGATATTTGATCAAAATTTAAGTATTGATATATCTCTCCTGCCATTGGTTGTAATCCTTGCATTGCATCCTGATATTCTTTTGCAGTAGGAATGTGCCCAAGTTTTGCAGAAATTGCTGCAACTTCAGCAGAAGACAGGTAAACATTGGTATCATCACCAAGACGGTTAGGAAAGTTTCTGGTTGAAGTGGAAACCACAGTAGAGTTATTCCTAACGCGCGCTTGATTACCCATACAAAGAGAACAGCCCGGTATTTCAGTGTGCTCAGTGATATTTTTAAAAGTATCGTACACACCTTCTTTTTTTAGTTGCGCCTCATCCATACGGGTTGGGGGTGCAATCCAAAGCTCAGTGTTGAGTTCAGATTTGTCTCCCAATAATTGTGCAGCCGCTCTAAAATGACCGATGTTGGTCATACAAGAGCCGATAAACACCTCGTCAATTTCGGTGCCAGCAACTTCTGAAAGAGATTTGACATCGTCTGGGTCATTTGGACAAGCCAAAATTGGCTCTTTGATTTCGTTCATATTGATTTCTATGATTTCGGCATATTGTGCGTCATCATCAGCTTTCATTAATTCAGGATTGGCCAGCCACTGCTCCATTGCCTGTATACGACGCGCTATTGTGCGTTTATCGCCATAATCGTTGGCAATCATCCATTTCAACATGACAATATTTGAGTTTAGATATTCAATAATTGGTGCTTTGTCTAGATGGATTGAACAACCAGCAGCTGAACGTTCGGCTGCTGAGTCTGATAATTCAAAGGCTTGCTCTACCTTTAAATCAGGCAAGCCTTCAATTTCTAGTATTTTTCCTGAGAAAGCATTAATCTTTCCCTCTTTAGCGACTGTTAACAAACCAGATTCAATGGCTTTGTACGGAATGGCATTCACCAAATCACGCAGTGTGATGCCTGGTTGCATTTCACCAGAAAAACGCACTAAAATCGATTCAGGCATATCTAGTGGCATCACGCCTGTTGCTGCAGCAAAGGCGACCAAACCTGACCCAGCAGGGAAAGAGATTCCAATTGGGAAACGGGTGTGTGAGTCACCACCTGTGCCAACGGTATCTGGTAAAAGCATTCGGTTTAACCATGAATGGATAATGCCATCCCCAGGTCGTAGTGAAACGCCACCGCGGTTCATAATAAAATCTGGCAAAGTATGATGTGTTTCAACATCAACTGGCTTTGGATAGGCGGCTGTATGGCAAAAAGATTGCATGGTTAAGTCTGCTGAAAATCCTAGACAAGCTAAATCTTTTAATTCGTCACGAGTCATAGGCCCAGTGGTGTCTTGAGAGCCAACGGTTGTCATCTTAGGCTCACAATAAGTACCTGGGCGAATGCCCTCAACATGACAAGCCTTGCCGACCATTTTTTGCGCCAAAGAATAACCCTTGCCGGTATCACTGACTGCCACAGGTGAACGGAATAAGGTAGAAGGCTCAAGCCCCAGTGCTTCGCGTGCACGATTTGTTAAGCCACGACCAATAATTAAAGGAATGCGTCCGCCTGCCTGTACCTCGTCAAGAATCACTTCTGACTTCAGTTTAAATGTGCTTAATACTTCATCGCTGTTGTGTTTTTTAACTGTGCCTTCGTAGGGGAAAATATCAATCACATCGCCCATTTTAAATTGGCTAACATCTAGCTCAATAGGCAGTGCACCAGAGTCTTCCATGGTGTTAAAGAAAATGGGTGCAATTTTCCCGCCTAAGCAAACGCCACCTTCTTTTTTATTAGGCACAAAAGGGATATCATTGCCCATGAACCATAGTACAGAGTTGGTTGCTGATTTTCGTGAAGAGCCTGTGCCTACAACATCACCCACATATGCTAAAGGGAAGCCCTTTGTTTTAAGGTCATTTATTTGTTTAATAGGTCCAATTTCGCCATGTTCATCTGGGGAAATGCCATCCCTTTTCATTTTTAACATCGCTAATGCGTGCAGTGGAATATCGGGGCGAGACCAAGCAGTTGGCGCAGGAGAAAGGTCATCAGTGTTGGTTTCACCGGTTACCATAAATACCGTGAAAGTCATTTTTTCTGCGACTTTGTCACGCTTAGTAAACCACTGTCCATCCGCCCAAGACTGCATGACTTTTTTGGCAGATTCATTGCCAGCATCTGCCTTTTCTTTGACATCGTAAAATGCATCAAACATCAGTAGCGTATTAGACAACCCTTCTGTTGCCACTGCCGATAGCGCCGCATCGTCTAGTAAATCTATCATTGGGGTAATATTGTAGCCACCAACCATTGTGCCGAGTAAAGAAAGCGCCTGCTTCCGACTAATAGCGTGACAACTTTGCTCGCCTTTGGCAACACTACTCAAAAAACCTGCTTTTACATAAGCCGCTTCATCAACACCAGGCGGTACACGGTGTGTTAATAAATCTAGATAAAAATCGTCGTCGTTACCTTTGATTAAGTTTTCAACAACAGATTTTGTTTGCTGCGCATTAAGTGCCAGTGGTGGTAAATTGTCTTGGGCACGTTCCTCAATATGTTTTAAGTAATCTGCTTTCATTTTTTATTGGTGGTTATAGTTGTAAATAGGCGTATAATTTTAGCACCAATTGTAACGACACAACGGTAATGAATTTTAAGATAACCATATAATGAAATGAATGACGAGATAAATCTTAGCCAATTAACTGCAATTTCCCCCATTGATGGACGTTACTTTGATAAAACCAACGCTTTAAGTGATATTTTTAGCGAATTTGGGCTGATTAAATATCGTGTGTTAATCGAGGTAAAGTGGTTGCAAGCCATGTCGGACAACAGCGATATTACTGAAGTTCCTGCGTTTAGTCAGTCAGCACGTGACTTTTTAGTTGATATTGCCAATAATTTTTCATTAGCAGACGCACAAGCGGTTAAAGAAATTGAGCGTACCACCAATCACGATGTTAAGGCGGTTGAGTATTTTTTAAAAGACAAAATTAAGGGCAATGCAGAACTTAATGCAGTGAGCGAGTTTTTTCATTTTGCTTGCACTTCAGAAGATATTAATAATCTATCACACGCTTTGATGTTGATTGATGGACGAAAGGTGTTACTCAAACAAATGCAACAGGTTTTATCTTTGATTACAGGCTTGGCAAAAGACAATGCAGTTATTCCTATGCTTTCTAGAACGCACGGACAAACCGCATCACCAACAACAGTGGGCAAAGAGATGGCAAATTTTGCTTATCGTTTAAAGCGTCAACACCAGCATTTAGAAAGTGTTGAAGTCATGGGTAAATTTAATGGCGCTGTGGGTAATTTTAATGCCCATATTGCCGCCTACCCAAACCTTGATTGGCAAGCAATTTCACAAGCTTTTATTGAAGATTTGGGCGTGAACTATGCCGCTTATACGCCACAAATTGAAACCCACGACTACATGGCAGAGTATTTTCATGCCATGAATCGTTTTAATACAATTTTGATTGATTTTTGTCGTGATGTTTGGGGCTATATTTCACTGGGGTATTTCAAGCAAAAAACCATTGCAGGCGAAGTGGGTTCATCCACCATGCCACACAAAGTCAATCCGATTGATTTTGAAAATGGCGAGGGTAATTTAGGGCTTGCCAATGCAATCAACACACATTTAGCGGATAAATTAGCCATTTCTCGTTGGCAAAGGGATTTGTCTGATTCAACGGTTTTAAGAAACCTTGGTGTGAGTTGTGCGCATTCGTTAGTAGCGTATGCCTCTATTGTTAAAGGTATTAGCAAACTTGAAACTAACGAAGCCAAGTTATTAGAAGATTTAGACAATTCATGGGAAGTTTTAGCAGAGCCTATTCAAACAGTGATGCGTCGCTATGGTGTTGAAAATCCTTATGAAAAACTTAAAGCCTTAACCCGTGGACAAACAATCAACGCACAAGTATTGGCGGATTTTGTTAAAGATTTAGACATACCCGAAGAAGCCAAGCAAGCGCTAAAAGCATTAACACCAATGACCTATACAGGGGATGCACAAAGATTGGCTAAAGACATAGAAAATCTGATATAATTCTGCGTCTTGTGTCAACTGACATAAGTTTTATTATTTTTTTAGGAGCAAAAAACCATGGTTAAAATTAGATTAGCTAGAGGTGGAGCCAAGAAAAAACCTTTTTATTCAATTGTAGCAACAGACTCTAGAAAACGTAGAGACAGTGGTTATATTGAGAGACTTGGATACTTTAATCCAGTGGCTCGTGGACAAGAGGTTAGGCTTACCATCGAAGAAGACAGATTAGAATATTGGGCATCAAAAGGTGCACAAATCTCTGATCGTGTTAAACAACTTGTCAAAGAATTCAAAGATCCTTCAATTCGTGAAAAGCGCGTTCAAGCACAAGAGGCTAGAGCGGCAGCAGTAGCAGCTAAGTTAGCGGCCGAAGCTAAAGCCAAGGCGGAAGAAGAAGCCAAAGCAGAAGCAGAAGCCGCCAAGGCAGAAGCAGAGGCAGCTGCAGAAGCCGCTAAAGCAGAAGCAGAAGCGGCAGCAGCTACTGAAGCGGAAGCACCTGCAGAAGAGGTAGTAAAAGAGGAAAAGGCTGCTGAATAATTCAAGTAGCATCATTCCAAATGAAAAAAGGCTGTTGGTTGGTACAATCAATGGCCTTTTTGGCGTTCAGGGCTGGGTCAAAATTTTTACCCACACACAGCCTAGAAAAAACATCCTGTCTTATAAACCTTGGCAGTTTCAAGTTAATGGGCAGTGGCAAACACTGGAAGTGACTAACGGTCGAGAACAATCAAAAACCATTGTTGCGAAAATTAAAGGCATTGGTAATCGAGAGCAAGCCAGAGCAATGATTGGGGTTGATATTTATATTGAACGCGCTCAATTGCCTAAGCTCAAAAAAGGTGAGCACTATTGGGAAGACTTAATTAACTTGGAAGTTATTAACCAATCAGGGTTTGTGCTTGGTAGGGTGCAAAACTTGGTGGATACAGGCGCCAACCATGTGCTTATTGTGCAAGGGGAAAAAGAGCATTGGGTGCCTTACGTTGCACCATTTTTATGCGAAGTCAGCCTTGAGAAACAACAGATTTTAGTTGACTGGGACCAGGATTTTTAATAGCCAACCTGATTTTTATTAGACTTTATCGATTATGGGCGCAGATGGCGCTGACGGGCAAAAAGAGTTTCGCAAGACGCCATGTCATAGTGCTTAGTTTGTCTATTTTCTGCTTTGATTGAAACTTATGACATTTTAGGCAAACTGAAAGTCAACTAAAAAGACGCTAAATAGCCACTATAAAAATCAAGTTTCTAGATAATAATTTCGCTGTCAATACCGATATTTTCAAGGAAATTTCGTACTTTATTATTGGCGCCAATAACTTCTATCTTAGCCGAATTCTCCTTACAAATATTACAAATCTCAGCAATGGCTCTGGAAGCAGTATAGTCCATTGTTGGCACATTGCTTAGGTCTAAAATTGCGCGGTTATAGTCAGATTTGTTAGAGAAATCTTTCACAATGCTTTTTGCTGAGCCAAAGCCCATTGGACCATTTAATTGATAAAACAAAGTATCACCAGCACGAATTAATGCTTGATGTGTTTCATTAAGCTGAGAGGCTTCTTCAATAGTTTGTATTGAGACAACGCCTGCGATTTGTACGTCAGTCATTCTTTGTAAAAAGATTAAACTTGCCATGACAAGTCCAACACCAACCGCAGCCATTAAATTATAAAACACTGTAATAGCAAGCACTGTCAACATAATCAATATGCCGGAGTTTGGTGCGGTTCTTAAACTTTTTAAGTATTCCCAATCAATAATATCAGTACCTACCTTCACTAAAATTGCACCCAATACCGCTAATGGGATTGCCTGTGCATACTGCGCGCCACCCAATACAATGGCGAGCAATAATACAGCGTGTAATGCACCTGAAATAGGGGTAAGCCCGCCTGCTTTAACATTGGTCATTGTACGCATTGTTGCACCTGCGCCTGGTAAGCCACCAAACAAACCCGATACCGTATTACCAATACCTTGACCAATCAATTCGCGGTCTGATTTATGGTGTGTACGTGTAATTTCATCAGCAACCAATGAAGTGAGCAGGGAGTCAATTGAACCCAAAACTGCCAGCATTAAACCTGATGCAATCATATCAAGCACAATGCTTGCTTCCCAAATTGGAAATTGGAATGAAGGCAGGCCTGTCGGGATATTACCTAAGATCATCTTATTCAAAGGTTCTGCATTAGATGAGAAAAAATCAGGGAAAAAGAACAAAACCAAAGTACCTGTAATAAGTGCAAATAACGGTGAAGGTACAAATTTACCAACTTTTTTAGGTAATAAGTAAACAACCAGTAGCGTGATAATTGCAAGTGTCATGGCACCTGGATTTACAAAGTAGTTTTCTACATCGCCCAATTGAGAGAAAATGCCTGTGGTAGAGCCTTTAATATCATAAAAGCCAAGTACTTGTGGGATTTGTAGAATAATAATAATCACACCAATACCCGTCATAAAACCTGAGGTAACCGTGTGCGGCATCAGATTGATAAAGCGACCCAACCTCAATAAACCAAACCCAATTTGAAACAAACCACCGAGCACTACCGTGGTGAATGCAATCGCCAAACCAGTTTCAGGGAATAACGCAATATACTTGGTTACAATCAACGCCATGACGACCGTCATTGGGCCAGTAGGGCCGGATACCTGTGCACCTGTGCCACCAAAAAGCGCAGCAAAAAAACCTGTAATAATTGCACCATATAAACCTGCAATTGCACCAGCACCAGAGGCAAGACCCATAGCAATAGCAAATGGTAGTGCAACAACACCTGCAGTAATACCACCTGTAATGTCGCCTCTAATATTATCAAAATGTAGGTTTTCAATGAGTTTCATGAATCAGTCCTTATATATTAATTGTTTTGGAAATGAAGTTGTCCAGAAAAGACAAGGTAGGCAATTATACAAGAAATCATCTACATCAAATGCGATGATTATTATATAATGTATCTCTTATATTCTTCTGGCTCGTCTGTGGTTAGATTTTTAACCAACAATTGGAAAACAACAACAATGAATAAGATTGCAAAATTCTTACCTTTTCTGACGTGGATTTATGAGGTTAAAGATGTAAAAGTATTAAAAGCAGATTTAGTCGCAGGTCTAACAGTTGCCTTAGTATTGGTACCACAATCTATGGCATATGCACAACTTGCAGGTCTTGCGCCACAATACGGTTTGTACGCTTCATTTTTACCTGTCATGATTGCGGCGTTGATGGGTTCATCACGCCAGTTAGGCACAGGCCCTGTTGCGGTTGTATCTTTATTAACAGCGGCGGCTATTCCAACGGTAATTCCAGAAGGCGCAGACATGGTGACTTACGCTGCTTATGCTTCATTATTGGCATTCTTGGTAGGTGTGTTTCAGTTTGCTTTAGGCGCGCTTAAATTAGGTTTGGTGATTAACTTTTTATCGCATCCGGTTGTGGTTGGCTTCACCAATGCAGCGGCAATTATTATTGGTACTTCGCAATTAAACAAAGTTTTTGGTGTGGCAAAAGGCGCAGGAGAGCATACTTATGAACAAGTATGGGGCACACTTGTAAACGCCATAACAGACACCCATATGGCGACACTGGCAATTGCAGCCATTTCTTTTGTTATTATGATTGTGATTAAAAAATATGCACCAAAATTACCAGGCGTTTTGATTGCAGTGGTAGTTACCACCAGCATTTCTTATTCAATGGGTTTTCACAGTGAGTTTGGTGGTGCAATTGTGGGCAGTATCCCTGAAGGTTTGCCAGCATTGACAATGCCAAATTTTGATTTTACCGTCATGAGCCAAATGGCTGTGACAGCGATTACCATTGGACTGATTGGTTTTATGGAAGCAATTTCAATTGCCAAAGCAATGGCTGCACAAACCAAGCAACGCCTTGATGCTAACCAAGAATTAATCGGTCAAGGACTGTCTAATGTGGTCTCTAGCTTTTTCCAAGGTTATGCGGTTTCAGGTTCTTTTTCTCGTTCCGCAGTTAATATTTCAGCAGGTGCAGTTACAGGTTTTTCATCTGTGGTAACCGCTGTTATCGTTGGTATTAGTTTGTTATTTTTAACGCCACTTTTATACCATCTACCACAGGCAACTTTGGCAGCAGTGATTATTATGGCAGTGATTAATTTAATTAAATTCTCTCCAATTAGCCATGCCTGGAAAGTTGAAAAACATGATGCGATTGTATCCATTATTACTTTTGTGTTGACATTATTGTTTGCACCACATTTAGAAAACGGTATTGTCATCGGCGTTATTTTGTCATTAGCGTTATTTTTGTTTCGTACGATGGAGCCAAGATTTACCGAACTCTCTACGCATAGTGGCTCTAATTTATTTGTCAGCGCTATAGACAACAAATTGGAACGCTGCGAAGTGGTGTCAATTGTAAAATATTCAGGCGCACTTTATTTTGCCAATGCGGGCTATTTTGAAGAAAGAATACTTAGATTAATTGCCGAAAAACACCAATGCCTAAGATATATTATTGTTGATATGGCAGGTATCAACTGGATTGATGCCAGTGGTGAAGAAATGCTTGATGGCTTGTTAGAGAGATGCTCCTCAAATGGTGTAGAAATTTTATTTGCCCGTACCGAAGGTATTGAAAAAGTTCTAAAACGCTCTGGTTTTGTTGATAAGTACGGCGAAAACCGCTTCTTTGACCATCGTACAGAAGCACTGCGTTGTGCTTGGAAAGAGTTGGGTGATGAGGAGGCGGCTTCGCATAGCCCATTCAAACACCTAATCTCATAATTTTCAGTATTTTTTACTTTTGCTGTGTTATTTTTTAAGAATAGCGCAGTCACATAGTCTTGTCTATGCTCTCTTGCTATTTTTAAAAAATGCCTTACAAAAGAGAAAAAATACTAAAAATTACCCGGCCACATAGTGTTATCTATGTTCAATCATAATTTTTAATATCTGCCTTGTACAAGCGATACACAGCAGTCCTCTGTGAGGAGAAAGCAAAAAAATACTCGAAATTTCCCCAAGTGCGCCACAACGGTTTAGAATTCTAAATCTAGCTTAGAAAGGTTGGGTTTTTACATAGAATCAGTGTAGTGGAAATTTACAGGTTTTCGTAAAAGGCCTTGACGAAGTATAAGCCTTGTGGCTGGGCGGTGGCACCCGCGCATTTTCTGTCTTTAGAAGTTAAGACTTCTTTAACCCATTCAATGGGTTTTTCGCCTCTGCCAACTTTGAGGAGTGTGCCGACAATATTGCGCACCATGTGATGTAAGAAAGCGTTGGCTTTAATATCCAATAAAATCTCATTATTTTGCTTACTAAGCTTTATAAATTCAATGGTTTTAATGGGTGATTTTGCTTGGCATAAACTACCACGGAAAGCGGAAAAATCATGCTCACCAAGCAGGCAGTCACAGGCTTTTTTCATGGCTTCTATATCTAACACTCTGGGTTCCCATAAAGCATGCTTTGCCAGTAGTGCAGAGCGCACAGGCGTATTATGGATTTTGTAATAATAGCGTCTTGCATGCGCATCAAAACGTGCGTGAAAATCTTCATCAACACGCTTTACCCAGACAAAATTTACATCATGGGGTAAATTGATATTCCCCCCAAAAAGCCAAGCCTTATCGTCTCTATCCGCCGTTGTTTCAAAATGAATAACTTGTTCAATAGCATGCACGCCAGCATCGGTTCTGCCTGAGCAAAATACCCGCACAGGATGATCAGCAACACTTGAGAGTGCCTTTTCAACCACTTGTTGAACAGTGCGGATGCCAGATTTTTGCAATTGCCACCCATGGAAGTCACTGCCCATGTATTCAACGCCTAATGCTATTTTCATTGTTTGTGATGTTTAGAAATTGGTATAAAATAAAGCCTCTATTTTATACAAAATGTATCCTATGAAAAATGAAGCCACAGGATTAAAGCGAATTGTGAACGCTTTTAGGTTCTCAACGCAAGGTTTGAAAGCTTGTTATCAATCAGAAGCTGCTTTTAGACAAGAGGTGTGGTTAAGCATTGTTTTGATACCGTTGGCTTTTTGGTTAAAAGAATCAGCCGTTGAACGCGTGTTGTTGATTGTGCCGATATTTTTAGTGTTGATTGTCGAGATATTAAATTCAGCCATTGAATCGGTGGTAGATAGAATTGGCGATGAGCACCACGTATTATCTGGTGCAGCAAAAGACATGGGCTCAGCAGCGGTGTGGCTGTCTTTGGTTTTAGTGCTGGTGACATGGATAATTATTCTGATTTAAATCGCCAACTAGATGGCGATACTGATTGCCATATTTTTGATTCCATACCCAGCACCAATGATTATCTTTTATCGTTGGAATTTTCACCAAGAGTACAGATATGTATTGCTAGCGAGCAAACGCAAGGTAAGGGGCAGCATAATCGAGCATGGCTGAGTAATAAAGACAGCAGTGTTTTGTTGTCTGTTCGTCGGGTATTTCCAATTGATGTTAATTTAAGCGGGCTGAGTTTAGTGATTGGGTTGGCAATACTTGAAGTATTGGAAGATTATGGCGCTAGTGGCTTACAACTTAAATGGCCAAACGATGTGTACTATCAAGACCAAAAGTTGGCTGGCATTTTGATTAAAAATACTGTCAGAAGTCAATTTCAATCCACAGTGATTGGTATCGGTTTGAATATTAACGTGGATATAGATTGCCAAACACCATGGACAGACTTGCATGCAATCAGCACACACAAAGACATCAACAAGTTTGATTTAACCAAAGATTTAATCAATAAGGTTTTACAGTTTTGTCAAGTTTTTGAAGCCAAAGGTTTTATGTATTTTTCCCAACAGTGGGCGAATGTAGATTATCTACAAGGCAGAGGTGTTCGTTATAGCGACAAAAAACAAACCTTTTCAGGCATATGTTGTGGCGTGAGTGACAAAGGGGTGTTATTGGTCAAAACTAAAGATTCAATTCGCCAGATCTACTCGTCTGAATTTTTACGTCTTCTTTAACAGATTTATTCGTCCGAGTTTTTACATCTTCTTTAAGTGGGTTTACCTTGTTGTTTGTCATTGACACATTGCCCGTGAAGTAAGAGCCATCTTTTAAGATAATCCTTGGTGCAGTCATATCGCCAGAAACGATACCTTTATCGTGAATAATAATTTTCTCATTGGCAGAAATGTTGCCAGTAATGCTGCCGCTAATATTAACGACTTTAGCATCAATATTGGCTTTAACGTTGCCTGACTTCTCAACAGTCACAACATTGTCTTTAAGCGATATAATGCCATCTACTCTACCTAAGATAATCATATCGTTTTTGCCGGATATTTCACCTTTAATAAAACAGCCTTCAGAAATTGTACTGCTTTCTTGAACGCCAGCACTAGCATTAGGGCGTTGGCTATTATCTGCCATCACTCTAGGTTTAGGTTCACTTGAAGGAACAGGTGTTTCAGAAGGGGTTGTCGCTCTAGTAGGCGTTGTGGTTTCAGGCTTTTTAGTGTTAAACATAAGATTGTGTATTAATGATAAAATAAGTAGGATTGAGTATTATTATAAGTCAGTTTATATCCCATGTCCACACAGCATTCGCTTAATGTTACTAATATTAGTAAATCCTACTCAGGTAGGGACGTTGTTTCTGGTGTTTCATTCTTTGTACAAAGTGGCGAAATAGTTGGTCTATTAGGGCCAAATGGTGCGGGAAAAACCACTTGCTTTTATATTGCTTGTGGGTTGGTTAAAACCGATTCAGGGCAGGTCATTTTAAATAATCATAAAATTGACCACTTGCCAATGCATAAACGCGCTAAATTGGGCTTGGGTTATTTGCCTCAAGAGCCTTCTGTTTTCAGAAAATTGTCTGTTGAAAATAATATTATGGCGGTTTTAGAGCTTAATCAAAACTTAGATAAAGCTACTAAGAAAAGGCGTCTAGAAGAATTATTGGAAGAATTTAATATTGGACATATTCGCAAGATTAACGGACTGAGCCTGTCTGGTGGTGAAAGACGACGTGTGGAAATTGCCAGAGCATTGGCAATGGATCCAAAATTTATTTTGTTAGATGAGCCTTTTGCAGGCGTTGACCCAATTTCTGTGGGCGACATACAACAAATTATCTTTCACCTAAAAAGCAAAGGCATTGGTATATTGATTACCGATCATAATTATCGTGAAATGCTAGACACTTGTGACCATTCTTATGTGTTGCATGGTGGTTCGATTATTACTGAAGGCAGCAAGGAGCAAATTCTAAATAACGACAAAGTGCGAGAAGTTTATTTGGGTGAGCGTGACTAATCTTAATTCATCAACAACACCTTTTATCACGCTGGGCATAGAAAGTTCATGCGATGAAACGGGTATTGGGCTGTACTCACAGCAAGATGGCTTGATTGCCCATCAATTATTTTCCCAAGTTGAAGTTCATCGAGAATATGGTGGCGTTGTGCCAGAGTTGGCATCTCGTGACCATATACAGCGCGTTTTACCACTCATCAAAGCCGTGCTTGAACAGGGGAAAGTACAACTCAGTGACATTAGTGCAATTGCCTATACAGCCGGACCAGGTTTAGCGGGGGCATTGTTGGTAGGTAGCGCTGTGGCAAAATCTTTGGCTTGGAGTTTAAAAATCCCAGCTTTGGCTGTACATCATATGGAGGGGCATTTGCTGGCACCTTTGTTGGAAGCAAAACAACCTGAGTTTCCTTTTGTGGCATTATTGGTTTCTGGTGGACATACAATGTTGGTTGAGGTTGAAGCGATTGGACAATACAAAATTTTAGGTGAATCTGTAGACGATGCAGTAGGTGAAGCTTTTGACAAAACAGCCAAAATATTGGGCTTGGGCTATCCAGGTGGCCCCGCACTTGCCGCACTTGCCCAGCAAGGCACAGAAGGGGTGTTTAAATTCCCCAGACCCATGACAGACAGACCAGGGCTGGACTTTAGCTTTAGTGGGCTCAAAACATTTGCCCGCAACACCTTTGCCAAACACCCAACACAAAAAGCCGATATTGCCAAAGCCTTTGAAGTTGCCGCAACACAAACATTGATGATTAAATGTCGTCGAGCCTTAGAACAAACAGGGCGTAAAACTTTAGTAGTGGCTGGTGGTGTTAGTGCTAATATGGCACTTAGAGATGAATTAGATGCAATGGGTAGAAAAGCAGGCGTTGAAGTGTTTTATCCACGCCAAGAATTTTGCACCGACAATGGTGCAATGATTGCCCTCGCTGGACACTTACGCTTGATTAAAGGGCAAGTGTCAACAGGCAATGAAATCACCATTCAACCCAGATGGAGTTTAGAGGATTTACAAATAGTATGACCCAACTTAGCCAACTATTTACCCGTGCATCAACAGGGCTAGAAGCACCACTGGTTACTATCGAAGTACATATTTCAGGCGGCTTACCCAGTTTTTCTATCGTAGGCTTGCCCGAAGGCGCAGTGCGTGAAAGCAAAGACCGTGTACGTAGTGCACTCATCAACTCAAAGTTTAAATTCCCCAAAGGACGTATTACCGTGAGTTTAGCGCCTGCCAATTTGCCTAAAAGTGGCGGTAGATACGATTTACCAATTGCGGTAGGCTTGTTGTTGGCAAGCGGACAGATTAAAGCAAAAATCAACCTAGAAAACTTTGAACTGTATGGCGAGCTGGGTTTGGATGGCACCTTGCGTGCTACCGAAGGTTTGTTGCCTGCCATTATTGCCAGTAGCCATGAACGGCATAATGTGATTTTGCCCACACAAGCCTCTGAACAATACACGCTGGTTGATCAAGCGCACATTTATCCTTGCGAACATTTGTTGCAAGTATGTGGTTTTTTGCAAGACATGAGTGATATCAATCAATTGGCTTATAATCCAACCAATATAAACACTACTTATGACAATGATTTTGCCCAGGTCAAGGGTCAACACCACGCCAAACGCGCACTGGAAATTGCTGCCACTGGCGGGCATAATTTACTGCTAGTTGGCACACCCGGCTCAGGCAAAACCATGTTAGCAGAGCGCCTGCCTTCCATCATGCCACCACTGAGTGATGACAAAGCCCTAGAACGTGCTTCCATTTACTCGGTGGCTAACAAAGCGCTAGATTTAAGCCAATTAAAAATTCGCTCGTTTCGCTCCCCACACCATTCGGCTTCAGCCATTGCCTTAGTGGGCGGTGGCTCAATCCCCAAACCCGGTGAAATATCATTGGCACACGAAGGCGTGTTATTTTTAGATGAATTGCCAGAATTTCCCAGAAACGTTTTAGAAGTATTGCGTCAGCCCTTAGAAAACGGAGTGATTCATTTGTCCCGCGCTGCCCAGCAAGTCAGTTTTCCTGCCAATTTCCAATTGATTGGTGCCATGAACCCCTGCCCCTGTGGATTCTATGGCGATGGCACCAGCAAATGCCACTGCACAGAAGACCAAATAGACAAATACACAAACAAAATATCAGGTCCACTACTCGATAGAATTGACATGGTATTAAACGTACCACCACTACCCAAAGAAGAACTACTCAACCAAGAAAAAGCCAACGCAGAGTCAAGCGAGGTTATACGCAAAAGAGTACTCAAAGCCTATGAAAAACAAATTCAAAGGCAAGGCAAAACCAACGACAAACTTACCCCCGATGAAATCGACAAACTCATTAAATTAGACCAAGCCAACAAGCAATTACTAGAGATGGCAATCGACAAATTCCATCTATCCGCCAGAGCTTACCACCGCATCCTCAAAGTTGCCAGAACCATTGCCGATTTAGACAGCTCAGACAGCGTCAATACTCAACATCTAACTGAAGCGATTGGTTATCGACGAAATAATTAATTTAAGTAATAAAAGACTTGGGGTTATTAACTCGCACTTCTTTGGTTAAGGACTTTTTATAACTTAAACGCATAATTACCCCCTAAAGTTTTCGCCCCTATTTTTCTAAAAAATCTATCAGTATTGGCAATACTGATACCTGATGTTACATGAAATAACAAATGAGACCCCACACTCAACTTC
>ERZ1047821.813-NODE-813-length-21069-cov-8.748596_pt1 | contig 21069 bp, 23 predicted proteins | sample MGYA00383096_ERZ1047821 | MGnify/ENA primary metagenome ERZ1047821 (study PRJEB29581, sample SAMEA5548366) | metagenome | biome: marine; feature: coastal; material: water | depth 25 m | study: Short-term variability in the microbial, nano- and picoplankton... | reverse complement strand
GCATCTCTATCCTATGTATTCGTTACAGAAAACTTTTTCTCTTGAAGAAGTAGATGAGTGGTCTAACAACCGCTGGCCCTGTAGAACTCCTAAGTTGGATGGGGCTGCTATATCTCTCGTTTATGATGGAGGCTTATTAGTACGAGCCACAAGCCGTGGTAATGGTAAAGAAGGCGTAGACATAACGAAAAATGTACGCCACCTTAAAACAGTTCCGTGGGAAATTGACTACAAAGCTCTCTGTCAGATTGATGGTGAGGTAGTAGCACCTAGTACTATTCCTAATGCAAGAAACTTTGCAGCAGGTGCCTTAAACCTTAAGAGTGAAGAAGAGTTTAAAGAACGAAGACCTTACTTATTTTTTGTAGTACATGATATGCGACCAAATGGTGACTTTTTGTACTGGTCAGATAAACTACTTCACTGTCAAAAATTAGGTTTCTATACAGATATTAGCTTTATTGCTACTGACTACCCTACAGATGGTGAAGTCTTTAGGATTGATAATCTGGAAGCATGGGAAGATTGTGGTTTTACTGCACATCATCCCAGAGGTTCTTTAGCTTATAAAGAACAAAAGGAAGGAGTAGTAACCAAACTACTAGGTGTAGTCTGGCAAACAGGTAAGTCTGGAGTGGTAACACCAGTAGCAGAATTAGAGCCCGTTATGGTTGGGGATGCACAGGTTTCCAGAGCTACCTTACATAATATGCAATACATTGAGGAGTTAGGATTAGAAATTGGTTGCGAGGTCGAAGTCATACGCAGTGGTGAAATCATCCCCCGTATTGTCCGACGAGTTAACTAAAAATAATTCTTGACAATAATCTCAAAATTAGATATAATATACTTTCAATTTCAGAGGAGTCCCCATGCAAGCGATACTAGCCCCTACTACTTGTAGTTCGTGCGGTTTTGTGTTGGCGTGGAGAAACGATTTACTGTTTTGTGAAAACACTGAGTGTCCTGCACAAATTAGTAAACAAATTGAGCACTTTGCCAAGACCCTAAAAATTAAAGGGCTTGGGCCAAAGACTATAGAAAAGCTGTCAATTACCTGCTTATGGGAATTATATGCGCTTGACTATGACCTTACAAAGATTGCTCTCTCCTCAGAACGGCTGGCAGATAAGCTATTTGTAGAGATTGAACATAGTAAGAAAGCTACATTGAACCAATTACTACCAGCTTTTAGTATACCCTTAGTCGGAAAGACTGCAACAGAGAAATTGTCCACAAAAATTAGCTATCTCACTGAGCTTAGCATGGGCAAATGTCGTGACGCGGGTCTTGGAATTAAGACTACTGAGAGTTTAATGGATTGGTACGAAGATGAATGGATTAATAATTTTGAGTTTTTACCGTTTGATTTTAAGTTTGAGAAACCTAAAGATAAAGTAGAAGCTCTTGGTACAATATGTATTAGTGGTAAACTAACAAGTTTTAAAACTAAAGCTGACGCAACCCAGGCACTAGCAGCCCAAGGATACGCAGTAAAAAGTACTATTACAAAAGATGTAACCATTCTCGTGAATGAAAGTGGAATAGAATCTGCAAAAACAAAAAAGGCCAGAGAGTCTGGCATAACAATAGTAACTAATCTATTAGATTTTATAGGAGATACAAATGGCAACACTGCCTAAGTGGACTGATGAGCGTACTGACGAGCTCACTAATTTCGTCGGTGATGAAGTACCAATTTCTCAAGTAACTGTAGCAGAAGCTGCAGACCAGCTTGAGACTACTACACGGTCAGTTTCTAGCAAACTGCGTAAAATGGGTTTTGAAGTAGAACTTGCTTCAGCTAAAAGTGCACGCGCTTTCAGCGAGTCTCAAGAAGCTACTCTCTCTGCTTTTGTCGAAGGCAATAGCGGCGAGTATACCTATGCAGAGATCGCATCTCACTTTGAATCTGGGGCTTTTAGTCCTAAATCTATTCAAGGTAAGATCCTTTCTATGGAACTTACTGGCCATGTTAAAGCTGCTCCCAAAGTGGAGACTGTAAGAACTTATTCCCCCGAGGAAGAAGATATCTTCGTAGCTATGGTTAAAGACGGCGCTTTCGTGGAAGCGATTGCAGAAAAGCTTGACCGTACTGTAAACAGTATTCGTGGTAAGGCTCTTAGCCTTCTTCGTTCCGGCGAAATCGACGCTATCCCCCGTCAAGAGCATACGAAAGGCTCAGCAAAAGAAGATCCTTTGGCTGACCTGGGTGATGTTTCTGATATGACAGTAGAATCAATTGCAGAGACAATTGGTAAAACTGCCCGAGGTGTCAAAACTATGCTAACCCGTCGTGGGCTGACAGCGTCAGACTATGATGGAGCTGCAAAGAAAGAAAAAGCTGCTGCTTCCTAAGAAGTAGTACATCCATGTAGCTAGGACAAGGGGTTGTTCTGGCTACATTTCACTCGGGGGAACCATTGAATATCGCAAGTGCTTTTATAAAGCAAGTTTTAGATGTGCAAGATTTTGAATCTTGGTCATCAGTGCGTAAGCATTACTTGCCTGTAGCCTATCACAGATTATTTTCTGAGATAGACAAGCACTGCGAAAAATTTCATAAGCTCCCCACGTTTGAAGACCTCAAGTTTGAGCTAAGAGATAGTGCCACTAAGGAACTTCTCTTTGCCATAGATTCTGTTGAAGTAGATGCGGATGCGTATATGCTTCTTCAGTATCTGAAAAATGAGTATACTCAAAAAGAGATACTACTGTCACTTGAGGACTACGTTGATAACTCTATGTCCTTTGAGGATGCAGAGGAATCTGTAGGACACTTACATCAAATCGTTCTTGATATCGAAAACAAAGTAGACCTTCAAGAACCACAAGAGAGTATGCAACGTATTCCCTTGTTTGAACCTGATGAAGAGTTAGGAAAGTACCTGCCTCTCGGCTTAAATACCGATAATGACTACGAGATTTCGTTCTCCCCCCGAGACTTAATCTTAGTAGGCGGTCGTCGAGGGGCGGGGAAATCTATTACCTGCTCTAATATTGCTAACAATGTCTATGAATCTGGAAAGTCTGCAATCTATTTCACTATTGAGATGGATAGCCGAGCGATACTGCAACGGTGTTGTTCGATTGCAACTGATATACCTTTTTCACGTCTACGCGCTAAAAATCTTAACGTAACGGAATGGGAAAAGGTTGCTGGTTGGTGGGCTGCCCGATATCAAGATAGCCAAGAGCGACTTGCAGAGTACCGAGATCATCGAGACTTTGAAAAGTTCCACGATAAACTAAAATCTACTTGTGAGCTTCTCCCATCTCAACAGTTAGATGTAGTTTATGACCCCTCTCTTACTATCTCTAAGATAAGAGCCGAGCTTGATAAAAAAATTAAAAGCAAGATGGATGTGGGCGTAGTTATAGTCGACTATATCAATCAAGTTAAGCGATCTAGTATACCTTCTCGTGGAGGGCAATACGATTGGACAGAACAAATAGAAGTTAGTAAGGCTTTGAAGAGCATGGCGCAAGAATTTGAAACCCCAATATTCTCGCCGTACCAAACAGACGCTAGCGGTGAAGCTCGATTTGCCAAAGGTATTCTTGACGCTGCTGATGCAGCATATTCTATGGAACCATGGAGTCAAGAAGATGGTTGTATCACATTTAACTGTGTTAAGATGAGAGCAGCCGCTATGCGTTCTTTTACCTCTACAATGGACTGGGAAACATTAAAAATTGGCCCAGAATCTTCTCTAACCCCTAAGGAGAGAGAAGCAAACGATCAAAAGACTGGTGAAGACATAGACGACCTGTAAAAATATATCTTGACATTTAATGTCATCTTTAGTATAATATCAACATGAAAAAAGCAAAAGAAACAAGTAAAGAAACAGAAGAAATTCTGGAGTTCATAGAGAGTTACAGGAAGAAAGTACGAGACATGCTTGACTTAAATTCAGACGGTCAAGAAGAAGATTCAGATTATAAACCTCACGAAAGGATTTAATGGAAGTAGAAAGGCTATTACAAGAGAAGAATATTTACTTCATGCAGAAGGGTGCGGATTACCTAGTAAGGTGTCTTAATCCTGAACATGGAGATAAAAATCCTAGTATGAGAATAGACCAGATTACTGGTATTTTCAATTGCTTTTCGTGTGGGTACAAAGGTAATTTATTCAATCATTTTGGGGAAAGGGCAAACCAACTACAACAACAGAGAGACCTTTTTAAAAAGAAAATTATACAAAAACGCTCCGAAAGTATTGGTTTGTCCTTTCCTCAAAATAGATTGCCGTATGTAGGAAACTGGAGAGATATTCGCCCTGAAACTTATAAGAAGTTCGAGGCTTTTCAACACTCACATAATGACCATGTGGGCAGAATAGTATTTCCAATTCGTGACATATCAGGTAATATAGTAGCTTTTCAAGGAAGACACACAACAGGTGGGACACCTAAGTACAAGTTCTCTCCTCCGGGAGCTAGGTTACCCTTCTTTCCTGTAGTAGAGTTTATACAAGGCTCTGTTATATTGGTGGAAGGTATCTATGATATGATAAACTTGCACGATAAAGGTCTGACTAATGCTGTGTGCTGTTTTGGAACTAATAATTATAATGAGGCTAAACTATCTATGCTCCGAGTACAAGGAGCAGAGTATGTGGAAATCTTTTTTGACGGGGATACCGCAGGTCAGACTGCGGCAGAAAATTTAAAGGGTGCGTGTGAGAAAGCTGGTCTCGTAGCTAGGAATATCCATTTCAAGGATACAGATCCTGGTGCACTATCCCAAACTTCAGTAAATAAATTAAAGAGGAAGTTATATGGCTAGAGTTGCCTTAGTAGAAACTAAACCGAGTAGAACTGATTTTAGACGAGAATTTGAAGGTGAGTTTGAGTTTGATCAGTATCAACTATGTTCGGATTCAAATATTAAAAAAGTATTAAAAAGAGATTGTGACATAAGTATCAATACAGATAACTATGACTGGCTTATACTAGTAGGTAGTGATGCGTTGAAGTACTTTACCAAAATTAATTCAGTAACAGAGTATTCTGGCAAGAAAGTAGAAGATAAATTCTTGCCTGTAATTAATCCCGCTATGCTGAAGTTCAAGCCCGAGGCTAGAAAGACTTGGGAAACTTCAAAAGAGAGTATAATCAACCACATCAAAGGATTGGTTGACGAGGTTATTATAGATGAGAGTATCGCTTTCGGAATTGAAGAAACAGAAGAGTGCAATGCCTTTATACAAGCAGCTATTGATCATAGTGGTACATATGTGGCACTTGACTCGGAGACAACGGGACTATATCCTAGGGATGGTTATATACTGGGTATATCGCTTTGTTATGATGGTCAGAAGGGAGTTTATATCAATACGGAATGTTTTGATGAGCGAACTGAAGACTTGTTACAAGAACTTTTTAGTAAGAAAACGGTAATATTTCACAATGCTAAGTTTGACATAGCATTCTTTGAGTATCATTTTAAGTTTAAATTCCCTAGCTTTGAAGACACAATGTTGCTCCATTACCTCATAGACGAGAACCCTGGAGGACATGGTCTCAAGCAGTTATCAATCAAGTATACTCCGTATGGCGATTACGAGAAGCCAATGTATGATTGGATGGATAACTATAGAAAAGAACATGGAGTATTGAAAGCTGATTTTCAGTGGGAGTGTATTCCTTTTGATGTAATGAAAACTTATGCAGCTATGGATGCTTTATGTACTTTTCTCTTATATGAAAAGTTTGTTAAAATTAAGCAAAATGCTAAGCTGAAGAAAGTATACGATGAAATTCTAATTCCTGGTACTCGTTTTCTGATTGATGCACAGGATAATGGTGTACCTTTTAATAAAGAAAGGCTAAGCATATCTCAAGAGTTAATGCAAACAGAAATAGATAAGTCTGTAGACACCTTGTACCAGAACCCTGAGATATCTAAATTTGAGAAAATAAATGGAAAAGATTTTAATCCTAACAGTACTGTTCAGTTGCGTAGCCTTCTTTTTGACTTCCTTGGTCTCAACCCTACTGGGAAGAAAACAGGAACAGGTGCTAACTCAACGGATGCGGAAGTACTCGGAGAGCTTGCATCCCAATCTGAAGTTCCTGGACTTATCCTTGACATACGTCAACGATCCAAAATTAAAAATACTTACTTGGATAAAATCATACCGCAGTTGGATAGAGATAGCCGACTACGCACAGGGTTTAACCTTCACGGTACTACTAGTGGCCGTCTTAGCAGTAGCGGTAAACTTAATATGCAACAACTACCTAGGGATAACCCTATTGTAAAAGGTTGTATACAAGCCGCACCCGGACACAAGATTGTAGCAATGGATTTAACTACAGCAGAAGTTTACGTTGCCGCAGTTCTTGCTAAAGATAAGGCACTTATGGATGTATTCCGTTCAGGCGGAAACTTCCACAGTGCTATTGCAAAGACAGTATTTAAACTACCTTGTGATGTAGAAGATGTTGCAAGTCTATTCCCTGCTAGAAGACAGGCAGCTAAAGCAGTTACATTTGGTATTATGTATGGTGCAGGACCGAAAAAAATCAGTGAACAAGTTACAAAAGACTCAGGTACTTACTTCAGTCAAAGCGAAGCAAAAGAGGTTATTGATGATTATTTTAAGTCTTTTCACGCTCTTAAAACGTGGATTGAAACTAATCATAGATTCATTGAGCAAAACGGATTCGTCTATAGCTTCTTTGGAAGAAAAAGGAGATTACCAAATGTCAAATCATCAGACGCGGGCGTCCGATCTCATAGCATTCGTTCTGGTCTTAACTTTTTGGTCCAGTCTGCTGCTAGCGACATTAATTTATTGGGAGCTATAGACATGCACGCTTTTATACAGAAAGCGGGATATAAAGCTAAGATTTTTGCTTTAGTTCATGACTCTATACTTGCAGAAGTACCTTATGGGGAAGTGGATTTATACTGTGACCAGTTAGAATACTACATACAAATGGATAGAGGAATATCAATTCCTGGAGCACCTGTAGGCTGTGATTTTGATGTTGGAGAGGACTATTCTATGGGTAAATTTGAGAAACAATATGGAAGCATGTAATAACCCTGATTGTGAGAATCAAGATGACTGTTGTTATTTCTGCGATGTATGCGGAATGTGGTACAGCAAAGAAGAAGCCTGTGAGTTTCATTAAAAGATGTTAGTAAAAATACTGAAAGGATTTAAAAACGCACTTAATCCTAATTATTGGGCTGAAAGAATTGGCGAGAGTAGCGGAGCTTACGATAGAGCAAGAAAAAGTAAGTTAGCTATTTGGGTCGATAGTTTAGAAGGCTGGAAGTGGTGGGCATGGCAATTAGGGCCGTGTTTAATATTTTTTATTTTAATTGAGTTAATACTAAATATGATTGGTATGACTATGTTACCTTGGGGATAAATTAAATGGCATATTCTAAAGAAGTACTAGATCACTACACTAACCCTAGAAATGTGGGTAAGATGGAAAAAACAAAAAATGTAGGCACCGGTATGGTAGGTGCCCCCGCCTGTGGGGATGTTATGCAGCTACAAATAAGAGTAGAGGATGACGTGATTATAGATGCTAAGTTTAAAACCTATGGGTGTGGAAGTGCAATTGCTTCCTCTTCTCTTTTAACTGAATGGGTAAAGGGAAAAACTTTAGATAGTGCTAACTCTATAAAAAATGTAGAATTAGCCGAAGAATTAGCATTGCCTCCAGTAAAGATTCATTGTAGCGTACTCGCGGAAGACGCAATCAAAGCTGCGATAACCGACTATAAGGATAAACAGAAAAGTGATAATAACATACAGGGATGTTCAACAAATATCTTTCCCCGTATTCCAGATACCTTCCGACAATTGGAGTTATTCTGACGGGTTGCTTTTTATAGATGACCTGTTAATAGATGACACTAATATGCCTGGGGGTACCTTGGGAATACGACGAGTACAGACTCCTTTTACAGAGTTACTGCCCCTAAGGCGTTCCCTTATTAGTCACGTAGGCTTACTAAAACAAACAAAGAAAAATTTTATAGACTCAAAAGGTGTTCCTTTTACCTACGAGAAAACTAAATTTTGTAAGTTAAAATACTATAAAATTCGTAAAGTTGATTTGAAAGAGGTTGCTTCTTTACTATGGGTACATGGTATTAAGACACCTTTCACTATACCTAGACCTCCGAAAGAAGACAGGGGCTGGGCAGGTATATTACACATGGGGAATACTCCTTGGTTGTTGTATGAGTACTCTAAGGTAAAACTTAAAGATACTAAAAGAAAAGTATAAAATGGAAATTAGTTTGACAGAAAAAGCAGCATATCATATTAACAGTTACCTTGAAAAGAGAGGTAAAGGTATTGGTATTCGTGTGGCTGTTAAAACAACAGGTTGTTCGGGACTGATGTATGTACTTGAGCCAGTTGATAAACTAATAGAAGAAGATTTAAAGTTTGAAAAATACGGGATTGATATTTTTGTCGATCCTAAAAGTTTAGTGTATCTTAAAGGTACTGAAATGGATTATGTCAAGAAAGGGTTAAATGAAGGATTTGAATTTAAAAATCCTAATGTTCAAAATGAGTGTGGGTGTGGAGAGAGCTTCGTCGTATAATGAAAGCATTAATCAGTAACCGCATTTATCTTGAAGTGACGGAAGAATACAAGGAATTTTTAAGTAAAGAACTTACTTATACTATTCCTTCATTTAATCCAAGAGACCCACCTTTTGTCATAAAAAATATGGCACGAGTTAGGGATAAGTTGGTTAGCATACCAATTGGAAGAACGGATTTGATACCGAAGGATTACGAAGTAGTCGATAAACGTATCAATATACCAGTAGACTTTCCTGAGTTTAAGTTACCTTTACGACCAAGCCAACAAGAGGTTTATGATGAGATTGAAGATAATTGTATAATAAACGCTTGGGTCAGCTGGGGGAAGACTTTTACAGGTCTTGCAATTGCTGGCAAGTTAGGCCAGAAAACACTTATTATTGTCCACACAGTTCCGTTAAGAAACCAGTGGGCAAAGGAAGTAGAAAAAGTATATGGAATTACTCCTGGTATAATAGGCAGCGGAAAGTTTGAAATTGATGCTCCAATCGTGATTGGGAATACTCAGAGTTTATACCGAAATATTCTCAAAATAAATAAACAGTTCGGCACTATTATACTAGATGAAATGCACCACGTTTCCTCTCCTACTTTTTCAAAAGTAATAGATACAAACTATGCTAGATATAAGATAGGACTATCAGGAACTATTGAAAGAAAGGATGGGAAGCACGTAGTATTTCGAGACTACTTTGGTAATAAGGTATTTAAGCCACCAAAGGAGAACTATATGGTTCCTTCTATAACTATATATCCTTCAGATATAAGATTTATGGACGGGCAAAAAACTCCTTGGGCTAATAAAGTAACACATCTATCTAATCAAGAGGAATATCGACATAGTGTATCTATGATAGCAGCCGCCTATGCCGCAAAGGGGCATAAGGTACTGGTAGTAAGTGATAGAGTTCACTTTCTACGAGCTTGTTCAGAATTAACAGGCGAAAGGTCTATCTGTGTTACGGGTGAGATACCCCATGAAGATAGAGAAGACTATTTAGATGAGATTCGTAGTGGTAAAAAGGATGTTCTATATGGAACACAGGCAATATTCTCAGAGGGAATCTCTGTAGATAACTTAAGTTGTTTAATTTTAGCAACTCCTGTTAATAATGAACCTCTACTAACTCAGCTAATCGGGCGTATCATACGCCAACAAGAAAATAAAATATCACCGGTAGTGATAGATATCCACCTAAAAGGAAACACGGCAAGGAGACAGGCTTCCAATAGGATGGGATACTATATGAAACAGGGATACAAGATACAGCAACTATAAAAAAATAGTTCTTGACAATAACTTCACTTTCTGGTATAATATGCTCTTATATAATTGGAATAGAATCTTTGAAACTTGCAAGGGAAGTCCTTCCGAAATCGTGCGAGTGTTCAAAATGTTAGTTGATAAGCAGCTTCCTAGAAACAAGTATGATGAACTTTATAAATATTCACATATTAATTTTTCTGGGCAGAGCTTCTTAGTACACCCTGACGTTCTTCTATACCAAGCGTATAAATATTCTTACCGAGACATTTGTGTCTACATAGCACTTGCCTCTTTGAGGTCTTATGGAGACTATAAAGCCTATGGTAAGACAACACTAGATCCCCTTCTTTTGACGGAGGATCCTTATATATTTTTAAACAATAATAGACTACTTTCTTTAGAGAATGGCGAAATTCATTTTCTTCATGAAGAAGTCCCAACGGAGATTAACTAAATGGCTATATCATTTAACAAACAAAAGGGTTCTGCCCAAAAAACTTCCATCAGCACTTTTCAGTATAAAGATGGTGACAATGTCATGCGTATCGTAGGTGACATTCTTGCTCGTTATGTATACTGGATCAAAGGTGAGAATGACAAGAACATTCCTTTAGAGTGTCTGTCTTTTGATCGAGATGCAGAAGCCTTTACAAACCAAGAAAAAGATTGGGTTCGTGAGTATTATCCTGATCTTAAATGTGGCTGGAGCTATGCTACTCAGTGTATTGACAACGGTGAAGTAAAAGTTGTCAATCTCAAGAAGAAGCTCTGGGAATCAATCATTAGTGCTGCCGAAGACCTCGGTGATCCTACCGATCCAGAAACTGGATGGGATATTAAATTTAAGCGTGTTAAGACTGGGCCGCTGCCTTATAATGTAGAGTACCAACTACAGGCACTCAAGTGCAAGCCTTCTCCTCTTAGTGCGGAAGATGCGGCTCTTGCAGCATCCGTAAAGTCCATGGACGAAGTAATGTCTCGCCCGACTCCAGATGCTCAGAAAGAGTTGCTGGATCGTATACGACAAGCACACACTTCAGAAGTAGATGACACTTTGGAAGCGGAGTTTAATGTAGGGTGATTCTATTCACAGCAGACTGGCACTTAAAACTGGGACAGAAGAACGTCCCAGTTGACTGGGCTAAGAAAAGATATGAAGCCTTCTTTGCTCAAATTCATGAAATAGAAAACGAGTGTAGTATGCACATAATTGGGGGCGATCTTTTTGATCGTCTTCCAACTATGGAGGAGCTAGAATTATATTTTTCCTTTATAAGAAGAGTAGGTATTCCCACACTTATCTATGACGGTAATCATGAGGCTACTAAAAAGAACAAGACTTTCTTTAGTCAACTTAAACAAGTTAGTAGAGATATAAACCCTTTTATTCATATAACGGATTTTTCCTATGTGGACAAGGATAGAGGTTTTAACGTGCTTCCTTATGCAGACTTACATAGAGAGGGTAGTATAGAGGCTTTTGATAATAGTATGCCTTTGTTTACTCATGTAAGAGGAGAGATTCCGCCTCATGTAAAACCTGAAGTAGACTTAGATAGGTTAGCAAATTTCCCTGTAGTTTTCGCAGGAGATTTACACGCACACAGTAATACACAAAGAAACATTGTATACCCAGGAAGCCCTATGACAACTACTTTTCATAGAAATATAGTAGAAACCGGGTACTTATTAATAAATGATATAGATTGGTCATGGATGTGGGAGAGGTTTAATCTTCCTCAACTACTAAGAAAGACAGTACAAGACCCAAAGGATATGATACCTAGCACTTATAATCATACAATTTACGAACTGGAAGGAGATATACAAGACTTATCTAAAGTTAAAAACTCAGAACTACTAGATAAGAAAGTGGTGAAACGAAGTACAGAAGCTACTCTACTTTTACATAAAGAAATGAGTATAGAAGAGGAGTTAATTGAGTACTTCACTTATATATTAGAACTTCCTTCAGAAAAAATATCAAGCATTATAGGGACTTACAATGATTACTCTCAAGCAGCTACAATGGAATAATTGTTTTAGCTATGGTTCTGACAATAATTTAGTTTTAGATGATAATAATGTAACTCAGATTATAGGAACAAATGGCACAGGAAAGTCCTCAATACCATTAATTATTGAAGAGGCTTTATACAACAAAAATTCTAAAGGAATTAAAAAAGCAGATATACCCAATAGATATGTAGGTAAAGGTTATAATATAAAATTAACTTTTACTAAAGATGCGGATACCTATTCCGTAAGTATAGATAGAAAAACCACAGTAAAAGTTAGGTTGGAAAAGAATGGCGAAGATATATCTAGTCATACGGCTACTAATACCTATAAAACCATACAAGAGATTATTGGAGTAGACTTTAAAACTTTCTCTCAGTTGGTATATCAAAGTACGAATGCGAGTCTACAGTTTTTAACTGCAACAGATACAAATCGTAAGAAATTTTTAATTGATCTATTACATCTTGAAGGATATGTAAAGCTATTCGAAGTATTTAAAGAACAAGCTAGACAGATTACTCTTGAAATTAACGGAATGCAAGCAACTGTTAATACAATAGAAAAATGGCTCTCAGATAACAAATTGAGTGATACTACCATACTTCCAATGTTAAATTTACAAATAAATACGGAAGAGCATGAGAAAGAGTTCCACTATTTAACGGAAGAAATTGAAAATATTTCACAGAAGAACAAAAAAATCTCAAATAATAATCAATTACTTGAGCTATTGGGACAGATTAATTTACAAGAAATACAAAGTACATTAATAACGGAACGAAAGTCATACGACACCTTGCAAGCTGATGTGGGTAATCATACACAAATCGCAGCGGGGTCAAAACGACTTTTAAATAAGCTAAGTACATTAGGAGATATTTGCCCTACTTGCGAGCAAGTTGTAGACCCTAGTTTTATACAAGCACTAACAAGAATAGAAACTGAAAAAGTATTAGAATCGGAGGTAAAAGTTGAACAAATTGAAGCAAAAATTAAAGAAATTAAAAGGGACAATAACGAGTTCACTCGTATTCAGAATCTTGAAACTAATTGGAAGGAAATTTACCGAAGTATTGACAATGGTCTACCTAAGGTGCTCTTGGACAAAAGGGAGCTTGAAAGCAGGATGGAGAGCGTACGAACTGACTTATTTCAACGCAAGGAGCAGTTGGAAAGCACAGCAAAGGAGAACCAAAGCAGGACCAAGCATAATACGCGAATCCAAGTAATACAAGAACAGACCGAGGAGTTTCTAAAACAACTTGGAGAAGTTCAAGAGGTATTAAATAAGCAAGAGGATCTTATTTCTAACTTGGAAATACTTAAAAAAGCATTTAGTACAAATGGTTTGTTAGCTTATAAGATTGAAAACCTTGTAAAAGAATTGGAAGAATTAGCGAATACTTATCTTGCAGAGTTATCTGATGGTAGATTTACTCTTGAGTTTGTAGTCTCTAATGATAAGTTAAATGTACAAGTTACAGATAACGGCAAAATAGTAGATATTCTCGCACTTTCTTCAGGAGAGTTAGCCAGGGTAAATACAGCTACACTGATAGCAATAAGAAAGCTAATGAGTAGTATATCTAAGTCTAAACTCAACATTCTTTTCTTAGACGAAGTTATTGCAGTACTGGACGATGTTGGAAGGGAGAAACTAATAGAAGTTCTAATTAATGAAGATTTGAATACTTATATAGTTTCTCATGAATGGACACACCCACTTCTCGATAAAATCGAAGTAGTAAAGAAAGAAAATATAAGTAGGTTAGAATAAATGGTAGATAGTAGAGCTAAAGGAGCAAGAGGAGAATATCTAGTAAGGGACTTATTAAGAGAGTATACAAACCTCCAGTTTGAAAGAGTACCAATGTCAGGTGCTCTTGAGTACTTAAAAGGAGACTTGTATGTTCCTAATGAGAAAAACTTCTTTTGTATTGAAGTAAAGAATTATGCTGAGTCACCGCTCACTGATAAGATACTAACACAGAAGAAGACTAATCATTTAACTAAGTGGTGGAAAAAGTTATTAGTACAAGCAGACGGAGGAGGACAAAAACCTCTTCTATTCTTCAAGTATAATAGATCAAAAATATATGTAGGCACAGAAGTAAAGCCATCACATATATCTTATATTTATGTTAGTGACTTAAACTGTTACGTTTCTCTCGCAGAAGATTGGTTAAAAAAAGAAAAGGTAGAATTTATACATGGCACTTAATTTTAATTCTCAAAGAAAAACAGGAACACTTGTAGTTGATGCGCTTAACTTGGCCTTTAGATGGAAGCACCAAGGCAGATCAGATTTTAGATACGACTATCAAAAAACGGTACAGTCTCTTGCGGATTCCTACAAGTGTAATCAAATAATAATTACAGCAGATGCAGGAGCCTCTACCTATAGAAAAGGTATCCGGTCTGACTATAAACAAAATAGGAAAGAGAAGTATTCAACCCAAACGGAAGAAGAAAAAATTGCGTTTGAAGAGTTTTTTGAAGAGTTTAAAGCCACTCTTGATATTATAGAATGGCCGGTACTACAATTTGCTGGTGTAGAAGCAGATGATATCGCAGCACACTTAGTAAAAAATAAAGATGAGTATGGTTTCAAGAATATGTGGCTCATATCTAGTGATAGAGATTGGGACTTACTTATTCAAGAAGGAGTTAGTAGATTTTCGTACGTTAACCGTAAGGAAGTAACTATAGATAACTGGTCAGATCATTACGAAGTGACTCCAGAAGAGTTTATATCTCTCAAGTGCTTAACCGGAGATAAAGGAGATAATGTTCCTGGCATTCCTGGCATTGGACCAAAGAGGGCTTTCACGTTAATAAAACAGTATGGAGATGCGTTTAATATACATGATTCAGCTCCTATTCCTGGGCAGTACAAGTACATTGAGTCTCTAAACCAGAACTACAAGCAGATATTACAAAACTATGAACTAATGGATTTAATAACATACTGCGACGATGCTATTGGCAAGCAAAATATTGCCGAGATTAAGGATAACTTTATATGAAAATTGTGTACAACAGAGACAATTACTTGTCGGAGTTTAGTCATAAAACTCTACAAGACAGATACTTAATGCCAGGGGAAAAATCTCCCCAAGATGCGTTTGCGCGGGCGGCTAAAGCGTTCTCTGATGATGATGCACATGCACAGAGGTTATATAATTATGCTAGTAAACTTTGGTTTATGTTTTCTACTCCTATACTTTCTAATGGTGGAACAACCAGAGGGTTGCCTATTAGTTGCTTTCTTAACTATGTTGAAGATAGTAGAAAAGGGCTCACTAGTCACTACACTGAAAATGCCTTTCTGTCTAGTGTGGGGGGTGGCGTTGGGGGCTATTGGAGCGATGTACGTTCGGTAGGCTCTACAACGTCTAACGGTTCGGAAAGTACGGGAGTTATCCCATTCATGAAGGTTGTGGATGCAGAGATGCTCGCGTTTTCACAAGGTGTAACAAGGAGAGGAAGCTATGCAGCGTATTTGGATATATCTCACCCAGAAGTTGAAGAATTTTTGGATGTTCGTAAACCTACAGGCGGGGATGTTAACAGAAAGTCTGTTAATCTTCATCATGGTATTCTTATTGACGATAGGTTTATGGAAATAATCGAGCAAGCTACTAGAGTAGAAGGCTTTGATGATTCATGGGACTTAATTGACCCACACTCAGGAAGAATAACTAAAACAGTTTCTGCTAAAACTTTGTGGGTAAAGCTTATCCAGAATAGAGTTGAAACTGGTGAGCCGTACATTATGTTTAAGGACACCGTACAGGCAGCACTACCAGAATTTCAAAAAGACTTAGGATTACGAGTAAATCATTCTAATTTATGTTCTGAAATTACCCTTGCAACTAATAATGAGCGCACTGCGGTGTGCTGTTTATCTAGTGTAAATCTGGAAGAGTATGATGAATGGAAGGATAATCTAGACTTTATCCCTGATCTAATAAGAATGTTAGATAATGTAATAACTCACTTCTGTGATACAGCTCCACCAGAACTGGAGAAAGCTGTAAACAGTGCAAAATCAGAGCGTAGTCTTGGCCTTGGGGCTATGGGATTTCACGCATATTTACAACGACATAATGTACCCTTTGAGAGTGCTATGGCGAAAGGTAGGAACATTAAGATGTTCAAGCATATTAAAGGAGAAGCACTTAATGCAACAAGACAACTGGCTAAAGAACGTGGCTCTTGCCCTGATGGGAGCAGTGCTGGGGTTAGGAATGCTCATTTGCTGGCTGTGGCTCCTAATGCTAGCAGCAGTATTATTTGTGGTAATACTTCTCCCAGCATTGAGCCTTATAGGGCTAATGCGTTTACACAAAAAACTAAATCAGGATCATCTCTCCTCAAAAATGAGTATTTAGAACATGCTCTTCAAGAGTTAGGTCAAGACACCGATGATGTGTGGAAGAGTATTATTACTAATGGAGGCTCAGTACAGCACTTAGATTTCTTAGATGAATGGACTAAGGAAATATTTAAAACGGCTGTAGAAATAGACCAACGTTGGGTTATTGAAATGGCAGCAGATAGACAGGAAGATATATGTCAGAGCCAGTCTCTAAATATATTCTTTCCATCTAATGTATCCAAACAAGAATTACATGCTATCCATATGATGGCTTGGAAAAAGAAAGTAAAAACTCTATACTATTTAAGAAGTGAAGCAATGAAACGTGCAGAGAATGTGTCTGATGAAGTCTTGCGACAGTATATATTCGATAGTATGGACGAAGAAGGGTGCTTGGCCTGTGAAGGCTAAAGTTTGGACAATTTGGAAGCACGCTTTGGGGTCATATAGCGAGGATGATGGATTTGATCCTGCTAATGATAATGCAGTTGCGATAATAAGAACTGCAATAGTGTTTTCAAATTTAATGTGCGTAATTCTTATTATAGCAAACGTAGTACATCATTGGTGAAAAAATGAACTTATTAGAAGAAAGAGAATATTACAAGCCCTTTAATTACCCTTGGGCTTTTAAATATTATAAACAGCAACAACATATGCATTGGTTACCTGATGAAGTTAACCTTGCAGATGATTTAAAAGATTATCGAGAGAAGATGTCCAAAGGTAATAAAAGATTACTAGGGCAGATTTTTAGATTTTTTACACAAGCTGATGTAGATGTATGCTGTGGATATGCAAAGCACTATCTACCTACATTTAAGCAGCCTGAAGTAAGAATGATGTTAGCCGCTTTTGCAGCTATGGAAGCGGTACATCAAGAAGCGTACTCATTATTACTAGAAACCTTAGGTTTTAGAGACGATGAGTACCAGAAGTTTTTCAAGCATAAGGAAATGCTGGATAAACATGAGTACCTTGGTAACTTTGGTATGAAAACTCCAATGGATATTGCTAAAACAATGGCAATCTATTCGGCGTTTACTGAGGGTGTTCAGCTATTTAGTAGTTTTGCTATTTTGTTGAATTTTCCAAGACACAACCTTATGAAAGGGATGGGACAGATTGTAACATGGTCAGTACGAGATGAAACTTTACACGTAGAGGGCATGTCACATCTATTTCGCGTTTTTATACAGGAAAACCCTGAACTATGGACAGACGACCTGAAGTATGAAATCTATTGTGCAGCAGAACGCACTGTAGAATTAGAAGATGCTTTTATTGACTTATGTTTTGAAGGTGCAGAAGTACCTGATCTAACAGCAGAAGAAATAAAAGAGTATATTCGCTATATTGCAGACCGTAGGTTACTAGGTTTAGGAATGAAGAAGATATTTGGGAGTGATGTGAATCCTTTACCTTGGTTAGATTACATGTTAAATGGAGTAGAACACACTAATTTTTTTGAAAACAGAGCCACGGAGTACTCTCGTGCTAGCACAACAGGAAACTGGCAGGATATATTTAAATGAACGAAACATTAAATTTTAAACTAACGATAGAAGAAGTAAATGCAGTTCTACAAGCTTTAGGGGAACTTCCTGCTAAAGTAAGTATGAATCTTATTACTTCTATACAAAATCAAGCGGCTCCACAAATGCAGCCACAGCCTATAGAAGAAGAAGAGGTATGAAATTAAAACAATTTTTAATACCAATAGCCCTTGCGGCTTTTTCTTTAACACCTAATGCCTATTCCCAAGGTTTTGATCTCAGTGAAAAACTTAGCGTAACTGGTTTTATTGACATGTCTACAGTGCGGGTAGAGCCAGACAATGGAAATAATGTAACAGATAGCGGTTTTGATCAGTTCGAAATTGACCTTTTATTTGATTTTGGTTCTAATATCTCAGCTCAGGTTGATTTAGAGTACCAAAACGATGGAAATGGTGAAGAATTCGATGTCGAACAAGCCTTTATTAATGTAAAGTTTACCGATACATTAAGTTTTAAGGCAGGTCGATTTCTGAGTTACTCAGGGTGGGAGACAGAAGAGCCTACAGGTTTATATCAATCTTCCGGTACTGGGTACGCCAAGTACTTCTATGGCGCCTACCAGCAAGGAATCTCAACTTACTACGATGGGGCTAAGTTCGATGTAGCTTTATCTGCTGTAACTGACCTAGGTAATTTGAAGGGGGATAATAGAAGTTCTGAAGGCCCTTGGGCTTTTGAATTAATGTTGGCAGTAAATCCTGTTGAAGCCTGGACAATAAAAGGATTCTACATGACTGACAAATTGGAAGAATCCGATGAGGATATACAGCTGATAAATGCCTGGACTAGCTATACAGTTAGAGACTGGACATTCGCAGCAGAGTATAATCAATCAGAAAATGCTCCGGCGGCGGTATCATTGGCTGCTCAGGGGGCTACTTCCTGGCCTGTAAAGGCGCGAGCGGAAGGTTTTGTTGGAGCAGAAGCAGAGGGTTACCTAGTAATGGCTAACCGTGTATGGGATAGAGCAGGAGTAACTTTTCGTTACAGCGAGTATGAAGTTGAAACTGATATAGGAGCTACTATAGAAGATTTGAAAGCATTTACTATAGCACCAAGTTATATGGTATCTGAGAATCTCTTAGTCATCTTAGAATATAGGAGAGACGAAGATAATATCACTAACGAAAGTACAAATACTTACGCACTAGAACTGCTACTTACCTTCTAACAAAGGAGGGGCGAAAGCCCCTTTTTATTACCTATATAAAAAAGCGTTTTTTTCTTCTTCCATATAACAATTTCTAGTCGGAGAAGTTTCCATTTGCTTTGCCCAGTCTAGCTCTTGAATGAGTCTATTATACCACTTTCTATCGTACTCATTGTTGGGTTTATGCATCTCTTCTTTGAGTTGACCTATTCTTACATCAATGTAGTTCGGTTTTTCTCTTTTCATTTTATCAACTCCTTATTATTCAGTATCGTTAAGTGGATTTTCAAGTATCGTCGTAATCTTTTCTTCCAAGTCTTTTCTTAGCTCTCTAGTCTCTCTATCCATCTCTTTGAAACGGGTGTTCATCTCGCGTTCCATAGCATACACATCATTTCTAATTTCTCTTTGTGTGTCTGCTGATGTCTTTTCAGTTGCCCTTGCTAAGTCCATTACTGCGCTAGTCTCGTCTCTTGCTGTATTAATATCTTCTTTTGCTGTATTAATATCTTCTCTCAAATCAGTTTTAATAATCTCTGTTAATTCTGTTAGTCTAACAAGCTCTGCTTGTATTGCTTCTGGCTTTAAACCAGCTAATGCCTTTTCAGCATCAAGTAGCCTATTATACAACTCAAAGCCTCCCCAAAGTCCTCCTATTAACGTACCTAACAACGGGAGTATAAGCAGCATTTTACTGCCGCTCATCTTTATTCCTTCATATTCTACTTCTGCCATTTCTTACTCCTATTGGTACTGGGATAGTATCATTTCTTGCATTTTCTTATCCGATTTACTAGCCATCATATATAAGCCCCATTTATTATCAACAGTCTTTTGCCCTTTATACACTTGAGATCTATCATACCAACTTTGTTGATCTAATAACTGCTCTTGTGATGTGTACGCGCTAAAACCTGCGGTATATCCAATATAAGCAACAGCAATAGTTTGGTCGCCGTAATCATTAGTGTTCTCGTTGTCTTGTTGCAATTTGTTAAATTCTGTTTGTAAGTTTGTGGCTATAACCGTTGCACTAACAGAATCTGCTAAACTTTCTACCGCGTCAGCCTTTCTTTGCTCTTGGAATGTAGGTGCTTCAACTTCAAACTTAGCAAAGTCTGGTGCTTGGTTACTTAAAAATTGTCCAATTGATTGTCCTGTTCCTAACGCATCATCAAATGAACTTTCAAAGTTCTGATCTGCTACGGTGAAGTTAGAACCATCGTCAAACGTTAATTCTTGTTGTTCATCTTGTGTTTCTTGCTGTTGTTCAGCAACCTCAAAAGCAGTTACCGCAGGGCCAGAATCAACTATTTCTGCTGCCTGTATCTGCACTTGCCCTGTAGATTGCTCTTGTTGTTCTACTACAAAAGTATTACCTGTGGATTGCGTTATTTGTTCTTGCTGACTGCTGCTAGCCACAAAACCGCTACTACCACTGCTACTGCTACCGCTTGAATATGAATTACTATCAAAACTACCCCCTGTACTGCTGTTTGAGCCCTCCTCTAATTGTTCTTGTATAACTTCTGCTACTGTTTGTTGCTCTTCTTGTGTACCACCAAAATCTATTGCCGCTACAGCTGCTTGTGTGCTACTAGAGTTTAAATCTTGTTGTACTATTTGTTGTTCTTGCTGCTGCTCTTGTGGAGCCATTACAGTAAAGGTCTGTTCTATACTAGTTACACTAGGTTCTTGACTTGCACTAGAAGCAATAAATCTTGTACTTTTATTTTTTCCCCCTTTTTCCTCTTTGAAGAACTCCTTTTCATCTTTTTCGTTAATAAGTTCTTCTAATTCTTCTTCATATTCTTCTTCATATTCTTCGAAAACTTCTTCTTCGTGTTCTTCTATTGCTTCGCGCTCAAAATCTTCTAACTCTTCTTCATATATTTCATTTTCTTCAACAGGCTCCCATTCTTCTTCAGCAAATATTTCTATACCGATTGTTTCTTCTAATATATAAATTTCTTGCTCTGTAGGGATTTGGGCTAGTAGTTCTGCTTCTTCTAAAACCTCTACTTCATAAAATTCTTCTTCGTATAGTTCTTCCACATGAGTCTCTGCTACAAATACTTCCTCAGAAAACTCTAT
>ERZ1047821.805-NODE-805-length-21331-cov-7.055697_pt1 | contig 21331 bp, 18 predicted proteins | sample MGYA00383096_ERZ1047821 | MGnify/ENA primary metagenome ERZ1047821 (study PRJEB29581, sample SAMEA5548366) | metagenome | biome: marine; feature: coastal; material: water | depth 25 m | study: Short-term variability in the microbial, nano- and picoplankton... | reverse complement strand
AATAGATTTCAAAGCCGAGCTCACCCGAAAAGTTGATGCGGTTCAAGATAACCGGCACCCCACTGACATACGTTTCGCGCGTGTCACGGAATTTGAACGCTTCGACGCTGACGTCATCGCGGGTAATGCGCTGCAACAACTCGCGTGAGTTCGGGCCTGAAATCCCCATCCCATGCCAATCGCCAGTTTGGTTTTCATGGGTCACGGTATCTGGCAGGGTCTTGGCAAAGAAACGCGAATGCGCGTCCTGCATCGTGCCAGACCCAAACAGCATGAAGTGCTCATCGCCCAGACATGCGACGGTTAGATCACCGTACAGGCGACCCTTTTCCGTCAGCATTGGGGTCAATGTAATTCGCCCCGGTTTTGGTATATATCCCGCCATGGTTTTGTTGAGCCATTCGCGCGCTCCTGGGCCTTTGATGACGTGCTTGGCAAAGTTGGCCAACTCAATACCACCAACAGCCGAGCGGACAGCCGCACATTCCTGCGCCACGTAGTCATGGCTTCTGTTGCGCTCAAACGTAGGTTCTTCGTGCGCATCTTCAGGTCCATCAGCGAACCACAGCACATGCTCAAGCCCAAAGGCCTGCCCCATGCGCGCACCCTTCGCGACCAAGCGGTCATAGAGCGCTGTGGTCTGTTGCTTACGACCCTTCGGCAACGTCTCGTTCGGGAAGGTCATCACGAAACGACGCTCGTAGTTCTCGGTCGATTTGACCGTTCCCCAATCAGGCGAGGCCCAATTGCCAAAACGCGCGACGTCCATGGCCCAGACGTCTATCGACGGCTCTCCGTCGATCATCCATTCGGCCATCGTTAGACCAACGCCGCCACCTTGACAGAAACCCGCCATAACACCGACCGCGCACCAATAGTTGTGCATGCCCGGAACCGGACCGATCATCGGATTGCCGTCGGGACCGAAAGTAAATGGGCCGTTAATCATGTCCTTGATGCCAGTTTCGCCAATCGCTGGAATCCGCTCAAACGACATTTCCAAACGGTCCGCAATACGATCCAAGTCCGGTTGCAAAAGTTCGTGACCAAAGTTCCACGGCGTACCGCCAACCTTCCAAGGTGTGCCCTTGGGTTCATACGTTCCCAGCAACATTCCATCGCGTTCCTGCCGGAAATAGATGTTGGCCTCATAGTCGATGCCAGCGGGCAGACGGGACCCATGATTGGCCACCGCTTCGATCCGGTCGGTCAGCAAATAGTGATGCTCCATCGGTTGCACGGGCAGGTTTATGCCCGCCATATGCCCAACTTCACGTGCCCAAAGACCACCGCAGTTCACAACGTGTTCAGCTATGACCGTCCCGCGCGAGGTGGTGACCTCCCACAGCCCATCCGGCCGCATTGTCGTGCCAGTTACGGGTGTGTGCGTGTAGTACTGCGCACCGTAATGTCGCGCTGCTTTCGCAAAGGCATAGGTGGTGCCAGACGGATCCAAGTCACCATCCTGATCGTCCCAAAGCGCCGCATAATAGTGCTTGGGATCGATCAACGGGTGACGCTCGGCCACTTCCTCGGGGCTAATGAACTCTTGGTTCAGCCCCATATACCGCGCCTTTGAGCGTTCCCGCTTTAGATAATCGTACCATGTTTTGTTGGAGGCTAGATAAAACCCGCCCGTCAGATGCAAACCCACAGAATGTCCCGAAAGCTCTTCAATCTCTTTGTAGAGACTGATCGTATAACTTTGCAGACGGCTGATATTCGGGTCCGAACTGATTGTGTGAATTTGCCCGGCAGCGTGCCAGCTAGAGCCACTCGTCAACTCGTCCCGCTCAAGCAGAATCGAGTCCTTCCACCCGAATTTCGCCAAATGAAACAGGATTGAGCATCCCACAACGCCACCACCAACGATGACAACCTTGGCATGTGACGGCAAAGGTTTGCCGCGACTGGATTCGTCTTTTTGAATGTTCAGTGTATTCGCACCGCTATTGTCGTTTGGCATCGTGATAATCCTTTTCGTCAGTCGTTCGGAACTCGCCTTGGGTTCAATACCAAGCGTCCGGCAATTCTTCTTTGCGTTTGGCTACAAATGCGGTCAGCGCTTCCTCAGTCGCGGCGTCGATGGGCGGCTTTTCATAATTTTTGAGCATGTCGTTCCAACGATCATACGCACGTTCACGCATGTCCTTTGCACCGCCCTCTTCCCAGCTTTCAACGTTTTCGCTGTCGCTCAGTTTGGGTTCATAGAACGCGTCCTGATAATGCCGCATCGTATGGGCAGAACCTAGGAAATGCCCTCCAGGTGCCACCTCTTCATAGGCATCCCGCGCAAACGCTTCTGGTTCGGTCCACAAACCTTGGTCCAGCACCTTTTGATATCCACCTAGGCGATCAGCATCCATGATAAGCTTTTCAAATCCAGTGCAAAGACCGCCCTCTAACCAACCCGCAGAATGAAGAACAAAATTAGCCCCTGCCAGCGCAGTTGAGTGCATGGAATCCGCGCTTTCATAGGCGGCCTGAGCGTCCTCAATCTTAGAGGCCGTTAGGGAACCTCCACAGCGAAGCGGTATCCCCAAACGGCGCGCCATTTGGCCGATCACATAGTTTGAAACCACCGGCTCAGGCATACCAAATGTCGGCGCGCCAGACTTCAAAGACATTGAGGACAGGAAGTTCCCCATAACAAACGGTGCCCCCGGACGAACCAGTTGCGAAAACGCGCACGCCATCATCGCCTCGGCCATTGCTTGCGCGACCGACGCAGCGGTCGACACCGGCCCCATCGCACCTGACAGAATAAACGGAGCAACCACGATCCCTTGCCCGCGACCACAATACGTCCGGATCGCTTCGGTAACGACCTTGTCGATCAACAGCGGAGAGTTGGTATTCACGTTGCCCATGATCACGCAGTTTTCATCCATCACCTCACGGCCATGCAGAATTTCGGCCATATCGACACTATCCTGCGCGCGGCTCATTTCGGTTATCGCCCCAAGATGCGGCTTGTCCGAGCAAGTCATATGGGTGAACAACATATCGAGATGGCGTTTGCTGACAGGAACGTCACACGGTTCGCAGATTACAAACCCGCCGTGATGAAGGTTCGGATGCATGTAGTTAAGCTTCACGAGCTTCTCAAAGCTCTCCATGTCCCCGTACCGCCGGTCGCCTTTAAGGTCGCGTACAAACGGTGCCCCGTAGATCGGTGCGAACACCTGATTGTTGCCCCCTATCGTGACCGATCGCTCTGGGTTGCGCGCAATCTGGGAAAACTCACTTGGGGCCTTGGCGCAGAGTGCACGTATAAACTGAGCGTCCACCTTGATGAGATCGCCAAATTCGCCGACCGGCATAACGCCTGCATCGCGCCAAATATCAAGCGCCACAGGGTCGTCACGGAATGCGACCCCGATGTTTTCGAGCAGCCAATCGACTTGCTCGTCTAGCTTTGAAAGCTGCTCTTCATCCAATGGATCAAAATGCGGTAGCACACGTTTGACATAGGGCGATTGTGGAACCTCGGCCGTGTCTTGGGTTGATCGACGTTTGGATCGTGATCTACGGGCCATTTGGGTTCTCCTGAGCGCGCTGGTCGTTGAAAGCTAATCACAATTCGTTGGCCTGTGACCCTTGAATAAAACTATGTTTAAGATAGCTTCTGTCTATGCGTAATTTCTGGAAGCAAATTCAATCTCCGCGGAACCTCATTATCTTTGAATCCGCTGCTCGTCTTGGTTCCTTTACCAAGGCCGCATCTGAGTTGAATATGCAGCAACCATCCGTCAGCGCCGCTATCCGCCAGCTTGAGGATGCGCTTGGCGTTAAACTGTTTGTACGGGGCCACCGCACAGTTGACCTAACAACCGCAGGAAATCGTTTATTTACTGATGCTTCCAAGTCCCTGGATGACATAGAGGCATCGGTCAATGCAGTTCGGCAAATGGGTCGAGATGAGCATATAACCCTCAGTTCATCGTCCGCGTTTTCGTATCACTGGATGATGCCCCGCCTAAGTGATCTTCACGACAAGCATCCATCAATCGACCTTCGGCTTCAAATCAGTGACCGAGAACCCGACTTGGACTTTGAAAACATCAGCCTTGGCATAAGGTTGGGTAATGGCAACTGGCCACAATTCAACGTCGTGAAACTCGCGGATGAGATCATTTATCCCGTTTCCAGTCCACGTGTGATGGCCGCCGCCAAAAACCTGATATCCGTCCCAAATCTACTGCATGAGCGGTTGATACACTTAGAGGAGCCAATACGCGAACGCCCAACCTGGACACAGTGGTTCTCACATCACGGCATTCATAACCGAGACATAGTTTCTGGCCTCAGGCTAAACGACTACGCGTTGGTGCTACAGGCGGCCATTTCGGACGAGGGATTTGCATTTGGATGGGATCACATCGTTAGGCCATTGATTAAGCAAAACCTTCTGATGCCAAAAGAGGAATGGGCATGGAAAACCGGCAATGGCATCTACCTCGTATGGTCAAAACGACGAAACCTAACGGACAATGCTAAACTCGTTCGTGATTGGATAATCTCAGCGGCAGAATATGATTAGGCTGAGGGCCACGCAAATCAATACGGCATAGGGTGCGCACGATGCGCCTGATCAATGTCGGCCAATACCTCATCTGACAGAACCACGTCCCGTCCCGCCAAGACATGTTCTAACTGTTGCAAGGTCGTTGCCCCGAAAATGGCCGTCGCCACGAAGGGTCGCGATGCGCAAAACGCCAGTGCCATATGCACGGGTTCGATCCCGTGTCGCTTGGCGATCTCCAGATATGCCCCCGCCGCCGGACGTACCCGAGGCGTATTACGCCCGCCCATCTTTTCACCGAATGTCATACGGGATGCTTCTGGCATCGCATCATCTTGGTACTTTCCGGTCAGAAATCCGGTCGCTAACGGCGAAAACGCCATCAAGCCAACGTCTTCATTGTGTCCAAGCTCAGCGAGGTCCGTGTCATAGAGACGGCAAAGCAAAGAATACTCATTCTGGATAGATGCGACCCGAGGCAGCCCGCGCTCCTCAGATATCCGCAACCATTGTGCTGCCCCCCAAGCGCTTTCGTTTGAAAGGCCGAATGCGCGGATTTTACCTTGATCCACAAGCTTTTGCAGCTCTTCAAGACATTCACCCATATTGGCCAATGTCTCGGCCTTGTTTTGCTTGGTTGGATTAAAGGTCCAATTCTGACGGAACATGTAGGACCCACGATTGGGCCAGTGGAATTGATACAGATCGATGTAATCAGTCTTGAGTCGTCGCAGATTGCCCTCAACCGTCTTCGCGATCGTTGCGGCAGTTATCGGTGCGCCGTCTCGAACGCCCATATAACCTTCGCCTGAATGCTTGGTTGCAAGGATCACATCGCCGCGTCGCCCTGAGGTTTCGATCCAGTCGCCAATGACCTTCTCGGTGTTTCCGACCGTTTCCTTGCTTAGTGGATTGGTCGGATACATTTCCGCCGTGTCGACAAAATTCACCCCATGATCGAGCGCCATATCTATCTGGCGATGCGCATCCTCGGCAGGGGTTTGCGTGCTGAACGTCATCGTTCCCAAACACAGGTCACTAACCATCATGCCTGTCCGGCCCAGAGGGTTCATCTTCATTGCGCGTTCTCCATAAAAAAGCCCCGGCAGTGCTTTAACATTGCCGGGGCCAAATGTCTTTGTTTGTGATTAGGGCCGAATTACGAACCAACCCGCAGCATTCAATTCCATCAACCGAACCACGCCAGCCGGAACGACATGCGCGTCACCGATCAGCACCGGTGCTGTGCCACCTGCTTTCTTGGTCATGCCTTTAATCGTGTTTCCACAGGCCGAAAGCGTCACATTTGGTACGCTTGATGAGAAGCTTTGAATTCGCTCAAGCACAGGCGACGTGTCTTCCCGATAGAGATGCAAACCGGCGTTAAACGCTACAATTTCGATCTCGTATTCATGTCCCGCTGCAAGCATCCCTTTTGAGAAGTTTGCCGCCACGTTGAGAACTTTTGTCATTGTTCCCGGGTCGTTGTCACTGACCTGCAATGCCAGACGCCGCACGCCGTCGTCTGCGAAAACAGGCGCGGCCGCAAATGCAAAGAGCGTTGCGATTAGTGCCAGTAAAGCTTTGATTTTCATGTTTTTATCCCCGTTGAGTTTACGTTTCTTCTAAACAATGAACTCGTTACCGCCCCTAAAGGTTACGCGCAAAAGTGTCTTTTTGACAATGTTTCATTCAAACATCCGAATTCTTCTCACTTATTGAATGCAAAAGATCGTTGAGAACATTTAGGGAACATATATACTTCACCGATGACGACTCAACTGCTCACCCGCCGCAAACACCGCCCCCGATCCGGCCGACCCCTGATCGGAGAGTTGGAGCTTAAGAAGGGCCGCCTGCATGAATGCTGCGGCAGCGCGCGGCATCTTTTTGCACTGCTGTTGATAGCCCAGTCCGAGGGGCCGATTATCTGGATTTCGCCCTCATGGATGCCGGATGCACTGAACCCAGACGGCATGGTCGGGCTGGCCGATCCGGGGCGGTTCATCTTTGTCAGCCCGCAGCGCCCCGAAGATATCCTCTGGACGCTGGAAGAGGTTTTGCGCAGCGGCATCGTCCCCCTTGCCGTTGCGGACATTCCCGGCATGCCCGGCCTAACGCAGGTCCGGCGTTTGCATCTGGCGGCCGAGACCGGCGGGGTTGAGGGCAACCTGCTGCCCACGGGCCTGCTGCTGACCCCGGGGGACGGAGGCGCGCAGGGTGTTGAAAGCCGCTGGAAACTGTCCCCTGACTACAAACCAGGCGAAGACGGCTGGAAGCTTAAGCGGCTGCGGGCACGCACTGAGCCGGTCAAGGAATGGCACGTCAAACAGGATGCGGGCACATTCAGACTGATGGGGTAGAGCACAGACTGACACGCCAAAAACAAAGTGCCCAAACCGCCAAATTCGACCAACTTTGTCGAAAACCCGCTTGCCCCCGACGATCAGCCTGTCAAGTTGAGCCTATTCAAACGTCAGGATGGCCCCAGCCATGCGCATGCTCATATCCTTTGCTGCCCTCTTTCTTTCCGTCATTCTGTTGCAACTGTCGTCCGGCGCAATTGGCCCGCTCGATGCGTTATCCGGCATCACCTTGGATTTCTCGACAGGGCAAGTTGGCCTCTTAGGTTCAGCGCATTTCCTAGGGTTTTTCATCGGCTGTTGGTGGGCCCCGCGCTTGATGGGCGGGATCGGCCATTCGCGTGCCTTTGCCGCCTTCACCGCCGCTGGCGCGATGGGCATGCTCGGGCATATGCTTGTCATAGACCCAATTGCATGGGCGCTTATGCGGGTTGCCTCGGGGCTGTGTGTTGCGGGGTGCTATACGGTTATCGAGGCTTGGCTACAGGCAAAAGTCACAAACGAAACACGTGGGCGGACCATGGGCGTTTATCGCGTCGCGGACATGGGTGCCTCGCTTGCGGCGCAGATGTTCATCTCAATCCTCGAACCCGCCAGCTATGTTTCCTACAACATCCTTGCCCTGCTTTGTTGTGCTGCCATCCTGCCGATGACCCTCACCAAAATACGCCAACCTGAGACGCCCTCGGCCCCGCGTTTGCGACCCATGTTGGCGCTGACCAGATCACCCCTAGCTGCAGCCGGTGTTATCGTGGCCGCCCTGTCGAGCGCTTCGTTCCGAATGGTAGGTCCACTCTACGGGCAAGAGGTCGGGCTACCGATCAGCGAGATCGCCTATTTCCTTGCGGCGTTCGTCGCAGGCGGCGCGTTGGCGCAATATCCAGCAGGTTGGTTGGCGGATAAGTACGACCGCCGCTGGGTGCTAATCTGGCTGTCGGTTGCCGCCATCCTATCTTGCGCTGTGACAGCGATGACCCACGATTTACCTGTGTGGGGGATCATGTTGACGGCTGGTTTCTTTGGCCTGACAACCTTTCCGATTTACTCGGTTGCAGCGGCCCACGCGCATGATTTTGCCAGCTCAGACGAACGGGTGGAATTGTCCGCGGCCCTGATGTTCTTCTTCGCCCTCGGCGCGATCGCCGCACCGCTTTTGGCCTCGCGCTTGATCGAGACGTTTGGACCACCCGCAATGTTCGTGATGATCGCGGTTGGCCACGGAGTTCTGGTCATCTTTGGTTTGGTACGCATGCGGGCACGCCCAACGGTCGCAGAGAAGACACCCTATGTTTATTCTCCTCGGACATCATTCCTCATTGGTCGGTTGATGAAGCGAATACGCGACCCGCACGACTAATAAACCACCATTAGCCGGCGTTAGATTTGAGTATTTTTCAAAGGTAAAGATGTAAGGACGGTGGCCCTTGACCGAGGCATAGGCTAAGGGTTGCGAAACGATTTTTAAGGGCGCGGACCATGACACGTCACCTCATCACTTCAGCCATTCCATATATCAATGGCATTAAACATTTGGGCAATCTTGTCGGCAGCCAACTGCCTGCGGATTTGTTTGCACGTTACCAGCGCGCACGCGGTAACGAAGTGCTGTTCCTATGCTCAACCGACGAACACGGTACACCTGCTGAACTGGCGGCGGCCAAGGCCAACAAGCCGATTGCAGAATACTGCGCCGAGATGTGGGGCGTGCAGGCAAAGATCGCCGAAGGTTTTGGCCTTAGCTTTGACCATTTTGGCCGTTCGTCCAGTGATGAAAACAAAGCACTTACCCAGCATTTCGCAGGCGTTCTTGCTGACCAAGGTCTCATCCGCGAAGTCAATGAAACGCAGATGTTCTCACATCAAGACGGCCGTTTTCTGCCAGATCGCTATATCGAAGGCACTTGCCCCAATTGCGGGTTTGACAGCGCGCGTGGGGACCAGTGTGACAATTGCACAAAGCAACTTGATCCGGTCGATCTGATCAATCCTCATTCGACAATTTCAGGCTCAACCGATCTTGAGATGCGCGACACGAAGCATCTTTATCTCTGCCAGAGCCAGCTGAAAGACAAACTGGAAAACTGGATCGACACCCGCGAAGGCTGGCCGGTTCTGACAACCTCGATCGCTAAGAAATGGCTGAACGATGGAGATGGCCTGCAAGACCGCGGCATCACCCGCGATCTCGACTGGGGAGTGCCTGTGATGCGGGGCGATCAACCTTGGCCGGGGATGGAGGGCAAAGTCTTCTACGTTTGGTTCGACGCCCCTATTGAATACATTGCCTGCTCGCAGGAATGGGTTGGCGCTGGAAAAGGCACCGACTGGGAGCGCTGGTGGCGCACCGACAAAGGCGCGGATGATGTGACCTACACCCAATTCATGGGCAAGGATAACGTGCCGTTCCACACACTCAGCTTCCCTGCCACGATCCTCGGGTCAGCAGAGCCTTGGAAGCTGGTCGATTTCATCAAGTCGTTCAACTACCTCAACTATGATGGCGGCCAGTTCAGCACCTCGCGCGGGCGTGGTGTATTCATGGATCAAGCTTTGGAAATTCTACCGGCCGACTATTGGCGCTGGTGGCTATTGTCGAATGTGCCCGAGACATCGGACAGCGAATTCACTTGGGAAAACTTCCAAGCTGGCGTGAACAAAGACCTTGCCGATGTGCTTGGCAACTTCATCAGCCGGATCACGAAATTCTGCCGCGGAAAGTTCGGAGAGGCCGTGCCTGAGGGCGGAACTTTTGGCGAGCAAGAGACTGCGTTGATCGCGGACCTAACAACCAAAATCCGCGCCTACGAAGGCTTCATGGAAGACAAAGAAGTGCGCAAGTCAGCGCAAGAGCTGCGCGGCATCTGGGTTGCGGGCAACGAATACCTTCAAGCCGCGGCCCCTTGGTCGACGTTTAAGACCGACCCCGAGCAAGCCGCTGCACAGGTGCGCTTGGGTTTGAACTTGATCCGGCTTTATGCGGTTTTGTCTGCTCCGTTCATGCCGACCACATCCGCCAACATGCTGACCTCAATGCAGACCAAGGATGACAGCTGGCCGGACAATGTGGCCGATGCCTTGGCATCCCTGAAAGAGGGTCACGCCTTTACTGTCCCCGATGTTCTATTCGCCAAGATCACCGATGATCAGCGCGAAGAGTGGCAGGAACGTTTCGCTGGCATCCGCGACTAACAGTTGGTCGACGCCGTTGCGCCCCGCACCGAGGTATCGGGCAGGGTTATAACTGATTTTCTAAGAAAGAAGGCGGGCCCGCCAGTTTGCGGTTCGTGTAATGCTTCAAGGGTTTCCCCCTGCACCTGTCGATCTATTCGGTGGTCGGATCGGTTCCGTTACGCATCCTTGCTTTCGCTAGCCGGGAACCGGATGAACCACTATGTGACGTCACGCAGGAATGTGAGCTATCGGTATTAACCATGCCCTACCCCTCCGGTCGGTGACCCTGTGCAAACGGGCGATCCACTATGCTTTTGTGCATATGGAAAATTGAGGCATGCACATTTTATACAGATTGGGCAAGTTGAGGTTGGGGCGCCCATTCCCCGAAAAACTCGTAATCTGACCGCCACCCATGTCAGGTTCCTTGGAGCAACACCCCAATCTCACTTGCCGAACAACGCTACCATGGCAGGAAAATGATTATGCGCTCTATCAGAACATTCACAAAGGGCGAAGCTGGCGCTGCTTCTATAGATTGGATTGTTTTGGCAGCTGCAATCGTAGCTATGGGTGTTGCTGCCGGCACAGCAGTACGTATCGAGGCTGGCAAATCGACGAACGGTGATTCAACAACCTCTGCATCTGTCACATAGGCAAATCGTTTGAACTAAACCGAGTTCGTTTATATCGCCGAACCAATCAACGAATTTTTTTATTTTATGAATCTATCTATCAATTCTGAAGGTTGGATCGGTTAGATTTTATCTCACGACTAAATGATAGAAGCATCAGCCGGAAATATCACGCCCGGGTTCATGATACCGTTGGGATCTAGCGTCTTTTTGATATCCGCCATAAACGCCAACGCGACGGGATCCTTGTAACGTGCCAGATCAGCCGTCTTCGCGCGACCTATCCCGTGCTCGGCGCTGACTGACCCGTCATAGCTGTCCACCATATCGTGCACACAGTTGGTGATCGTTCCTGCCGCGTCAGAATACGCATTGCGCGATTTTCCGAATGGCGGAAACACGTTGAAATGAAGGTTTCCGTCCCCAAGATGCCCAAAACAATTGATACGCATGTCACCAATCGCGGCCAATGCGTTGTTTGCCGCTTCGATAAAGTCTGGCAAGGATCGCAGTGGCAGGGACACGTCATGGCTGGCGATAGACCCGACGGCGCGGTTGGCGTCGGGGATGGTTTCGCGCACAGCCCATAGCGCCTGCCGCTGGGCCTCGGACGAGGCCACAACGCCGTCGCTGACCAACCCAGTTTCAAACGCATCGCTGAAAATTGCCTCAATCAAGGATTGCCCGTCCTGATCTGCCGACAGGCCAAGGTCGACCAGAACGGACCATTCGGGCGGGTCCGTGAATGGTAACGAAACTTGAGGTAACTTCTCGGTCAAAAACCTAAACCCGTTGGCATGGATCAATTCAAACGCCGAGATTGCCTCGCCTGCTTTCTCGCGTGCCAAAGCCAGTAGGTCGAGCGCCGCAGTTGGGTCTTTGACCACCAGCATCGCGGTGCCAAAGCTGCTGGGTCGTGCAAACAGCTTGAGACTGGCCTTGGTGATAACGCCGAGTGAACCCTCCGAACCTATCAGCAGGTTTTTGAGATCATACCCTGTGTTGTCTTTTCGCAGTCGGCTTAATCCGTTCCACACGCGGCCATCAGGCAGAACCGCCTCAAGACCCAAGCACAAATCGCGGGCATTCCCGTAGCGTAGCACATTCACGCCGCCTGCATTTGTCGCCAGATTGCCACCGATCTGGGCCGTGCCGCTAGAGGCAATGGATAGCGGGAACAACCGATTTACGCCCTCGGCCGCCATGTGCAGATTGTCTAAAATCGCACCAGCCTCTGCCGTGATGACGTTTTCTACCGGATCAACCGAAGTGATCTTATTCATACGCTCAAGCGATAGTACGACCGGATTGGGACCATCGGGATAGACCTGCCCACAGACCAATCCTGTACCACCTCCGTAAGGGACAACCGGCACAGATCCTTCGTTTGCCATGCTTAGAATTGCGGAAACGTCTGCAGTCGTACGAGGCAATGCAATGCACCCCGCTTTGCCGTGCCATTTGCCGCGCAACTCTTGCAGGTACTTGGCCTCAGCCGGCCGAATAGTGTCAGGCGGTAAACATGCCGATAGCTTTTCTACAAACGCGGGGTTGGCAGGAGAGTGACCCATCTTACATCGCCATTGAGCGGCCGCGTCGGTCGCTTCGCAGGCAAGAATAGATCACATGGTTGCGCCAACGTCCGTTAATCTGAAGATAGCTTTGAGCGACGCCTTCGTACTTAAAGCCGGTCTTTTCAAGCGCCCCGCGAGAGGCTTCGTTTTCGGGCAGGCAAGCCGCCTGAATACGGCTGAGATCCATCGAATTGAACGCGTAATGCGCCACAGCAGCGATAGCCTCTTTCATATAGCCCTGCCGTGCATGCGCAGCGCCGGTCCAATACCCAAGCGTGCCTGACTGCGACGGCCCGCGGACAATATTATCGAGTGTTATCGCCCCAAGCAAAGCGTCGTCTTCGCGGCGGAACATGAACAATGGCGCGCCGCTGCCAGTCGTGACCGCCCGTTGCGCCCAATGCACGCGATTGGTGAAACTTTTTCGGGTCAGGTGGTCTTCGGCCCAAATGGGTTCCCACGGGGTTAGGAAATCACGGCTGGTTTGGCGTAATGAGGTCCAAGCCACATAGTCCGAATGCGCAGGAAGCCGAAGCGTCATACGCTCGGTTTCAATTCGCACTCTGCGCTTGGAAAAAATCATCAGGCCGCCAATCGCTTTTGCAACGTGGCGAGATCAGGCGCTTTAGAAATCGGACCGTAGAGCGCTAGGGCTGACTTGGCGTCGTTCACCAATGTCTCAGCAAAGCGGCGAACGTCACCGGTGCCAACTGCATCCACCCGTTCAATCGTCTCGGAAAGATCCGGAATACGGCCCCAGATTTGCATCATCCGCGCATGGCGTTCCGCGCGTGACGATGGGCTTTCAAGACCCATCAGCAATCCGGCCTTCATCTGCGCTCGTGCACGCTTAACCTCGGGCTCAGACATATCTTCGGCAGCGCGTTTCATCTCGTCCATGCAAACAAGCGCCAGTTCTTCGATCTGTTCAGCCGAGGTGCCCGCATAAAGCATTGTCATGCCGGTATCTGAGTAGGCCCCAGCTTGTGCAAAAATCGTGTAACACATGCCGCGTTTTTCGCGAATTTCTTGGAACAAACGCGAAGACATGCCCCCACCCATCGCGGTGCCGTAAATCTGCGCGGTGTAGATATCAGGGTCGCGATAATTCGGGCTGTCAAAGCCCATAGTGAAATGAACCTGTTCAAGGTCTTTCTGAACGATCTTCTGCCCACCCCGAAAAAGCGAGGGCACAGCTTGGATAATCTTGCGTTTAGCAAGGCCGCCGAATTTCTGTTCAGCCTCTTTGACAAGCTGGTCGTGATCAACAGCACCTGCAGCCGACAGGATCATCTGCTCGGGGCCGTAGTGTTCGGCCACGAACCGCAGAAGGTCCTCACGGGTGAAGTTGCTGACGCGCTCAGTTGGACCAAGGATCGTACGTCCGATGGGTTGATCAGGGTAAGCCTCTTCTTGAAGCCAATCAAAGACAATATCGTCGGGCGTATCAGCGGCTTGGCCGATTTCCTGAAGGATCACGCCGCGCTCAACTTCGATCTCGCGCTGGTCAAACACGGGATTCATCAGAATGTCCGCAATGACGTCCAACGCCAGCGACGTATCTTCACGCAAAACGCGTGTGTAATAGGCCGTCACCTCGCGTGAGGTATAGGCGTTGATGAACCCGCCCACGTCCTCAATCGCTTCGGCGATTTGCAGTGCTGAACGGGTTTCGGTGCCCTTAAATGCCATATGCTCTAGGAAATGCGCGATGCCGTTTTGCTCGACTTGCTCATGGCGGCCGCCAGCAAGAACCCAAATGCCAAGTGCTGCGCTTTCCAGACCCGGCATGTGTTCAGTTACGACGCGAAGGCCGTTTGACAATGTGTGTGTTTGTACGCTCAACGCGCGATCCGATCTTTAACCAATGACTTGAGTGCTTCCAGATCGTTGCCAACCCGCGTTACACGCTCTGATCGTTCATATAGATCGCCCATTCGGTTGGGAAGTCCCGGACGATGACCTGTGGCGGCCTCTACTGCATCAGGAAATTTCGCAGGATGCGCCGTCGCCAAAGAAATCATCGGAGTCTTGCCATCTTGAGCTTGATCACCGACACGTGCAGCAATCGCAGAGTGCGGGCAGAGAATTTCGCCGGTCCGCGCCAGCATCTCGGTTATTGTCGCGCTTGTTTCCTGCTCGGATACACGACCGCTATCAAAATGCTCTCCCAAGGCCTGAAGCGCCCCTTGCGAAACGTTGAAGCCACCCTCTTTCAATTCGTCCATCAACTGACTGACAGCATTGCCATCCTGCCCGTATGCATAGAACAACGCGCGCTCAAAGTTGGACGAGACCTGAATATCCATCGACGGGCTGATCGAAGGATGAACCTCGGATGTTTTGTATTCGCCGGTCGACAGGCAACGGTGCAGGATGTCGTTCTGGTTCGTTGCAATAACAAGGCGGTCAATTGGTAGCCCCATCTGCTTGGCAATATAGCCCGCGAAGACGTCACCGAAGTTGCCCGTCGGAACCGTGAAGCTAACTTTTCGATCCGGTGCGCCCAAAGACACGGCGGATGAGAAGTAGTATACCACCTGCGCCAGAACGCGCGCCCAGTTGATCGAATTCACGCCAGCAAGTCTCACTCCGTCACGGAAATCGAAATCATTAAACATATCCTTAAGACGGGCCTGACAATCGTCAAAATGCCCGTCCATGGCCAAAGCATGAACGTTGCTTTCGGGTGGCGTTGTCATCTGTCGGCGCTGAACCTCGGACACGCGACCATGTGGGAACAAGATGAATACGTCGACGGCATCTAGCCCTTTGAACGCTTCGATTGCAGCTGATCCAGTGTCGCCAGAGGTCGCGCCAACAATCGTCACACGCTCACCAGAACGCCCAAGAGCGGCCTGAAATAGCTGGCCGATCAACTGCATCGCAAAGTCTTTAAAGGCCAGTGTGGGGCCGTGGAAAAGCTCTAACAAGTAGTGGTTCTGCCCCAACTGTACCAAAGGAGCGCGGGCGTCGTGACCGAATGTCGAATAGGCCTTGGCGATAATCTCGCGGAATTCGTCATCAGTGAACGTGTCGCCGATGAATGGGCGCATCACGCGATAGGCCATTTCCTCATACGATAGTCCACGCAGCGCCTTGATATCATCATGGCTCATTTGTGGGATCGTCTCAGGCACATAGAGCCCACCGTCGCGGGCCAGCCCGGTCAGCATGGCTTCTTCAAAACTCAGAACCGGTGCGTTGCCGCGGGTTGAGATATAACGCATATCGCTTAGCTTTCGTCTTTACGTGTTAGTCGCCATGCCATCAGACCCGACATCATCAACCAGACAATGCAAAGGCCATACCAGGTAACGGCGTATTCTAAATGATCGTTGGGGATGCCGCTTGTGTCTACAGGCAACGGCGTCAAAGGTGTGTCGGTAAAGGACGTTTCTCGCACGACCAGCAACACTGGCTCAGTCTTCAGGTGCTCAGCCATTTGAACAATATCGCGGGCGAACCAGATATCAGCCTGTAGATCGGGCTTAGGGGTGTATTTGTCGATCTCGTCGGGCCAAAGCAGATTGCCAGTCAGGGTCGCCACGCCAATGGGACGCGGGGTGTTTTTTAACTCGTCTAGGACATAACCACGGTCGATCAAAATGATCCGGCCATCAGCCATACGAAACGGAGAGATCATCCTGAAGATCGCGCCGACTTGTTTGGTGGACGCCAACACAGGAATTTCGCGCTTACCGATCTCGCCTGTGACTGTGACCGGTAAAAACTGATGTGCTGCCTTCGTTGGCGTTTCCGGCAATGCAACGGCTTCAGCGGCAATGCGGATATCAATTTCATCAAGAATGCCCTGTTTCCAGTTCAGCCGCTGAACCTGCCACGTTCCCAACCAGAACAGGATCGCCGCTCCTAGGAGACCGATCACAAGAGGGAATATCAGGCGTCTAAGCACTTCTGGGGTATCCTAATGAAAAACCGCGGGCGCTTTATACGCCCGCGGTTTTCTTAAGCTTATTGCCTGCAGTGTTTCAACCGCAAACACCATCCTTAGCAGCGCTTAGCCGCCCCAGATGTAAACTGCGACGAAGAGGAACAACCAGACAACGTCAACGAAGTGCCAGTACCAAGCCGCTGCCTCGAAGCCGATGTGGCTTTCTGCAGTGAAGTGGCCGCGTAGAACACGCAAGTAGCAGACGAACAGGAAGATCGTTCCGACAACAACGTGGAAACCGTGAAAGCCAGTCGCCATGAAGAAGTTCGCGCCGTAAATGTTGCCCGAGAAGCCGAATGCAGCGTGGCTGTATTCGTAGGCTTGGAAAACAGTGAAGATCAGACCAAGCACAACCGCGATGATCAGGCCCCACTTGATGTCGTTGCGATTGTCTTCGTGTGCCAGCGCATGGTGTGCCCATGTTGCGGCAGCACCAGAGCAGAGCAGGATCAAAGTGTTGATCAGCGGCAGGTGGAATGGATCGAATGTCTCGATACCCACAGGCGGCCAAACGGCGTCCTTCATAGGGCTTTCAGGGCCCATAGGGTACATTGCGTGTTTGAAGAAGCTCCAGAACCAAGCCGAGAAGAACATAACTTCCGACATGATGAACAGGATAAAGCCATAGCGCAGGCCAATGCGAACAACAGGTGTGTGATCGCCAGCGTGCTCTTCAGCTACGGTCTCAGACCACCAGCCAAACATGACGTAGAGAACGCCTACAAAGCCAATCAACATCAGCCAAATGCCGTTGTCTTGGAAGTATTGAACTGCTCCGAAGAGCATTACAAACGCCGCGACCGCGCCCAGAAAGGGCCAAAGCGACGGGGTCAGGATGTGATAATCGTGGTTCTTTTCGTGTGCCATCGTAGTCCCTCAGTTGGAGGTTAGTTTAGTTTCGTTGTTTCAGTGCCCGCGACAACATAGTCCTCGGGCAATTCGATTTCGTAGAATGTGTATGAAAGCGTAATTCGATTGGCAAACTTTGCCTCGCGATCATCCACAATTTCGGGGTCAACATAAAAGCTGACAGGCATGCTTATCCGTTCGCCTGGGGCGAGGACTTGCTCTTCAAAGCAGAAGCAGTCGATTTTTACAAAGTAGCTTCCAGCCGAGAACGGCGCAACATTGTAGCTGGCCGCACCAGCGACTGGACGGTCAGTTGGGTTGTAAGCCTCATAAAACGCCAGCCCTGTTTCACCGATCTTGATTTCCATTTCACGCTCAACGGGCTTGAATTCCCACGGCATGTCTTTGGACAAAGACGCATCAAAACGAACCTTGATCGTTTCTGCCAAAACAACCTCAGACCCAGTGTCCGAAACTGTGGTTACGCCACCAAAACCGGTCACGCGGCAGAACAAATCATAAAGTGGAACCGAAGCCCACGCTAGAGAGCCCATCAAAAGGACGACGCCGAGGGTCTGCACCAGAGTTTTGTTGTTGTCGGTCAAGGTCATTGATTGGCCTCGGTTACCGTACCGCCGGAATGGTCCAAACCTTGAACCTGCCCACCGTTATTGATCTTTGCGATCGTTAGGCCAAAAACGATGGCGATAAACGCGGCGAGTACCAAGCCAACCCCAAGGTTGCGGCTCATCCGGCGTTTGTAAATCTCGTGTTCTTTAGGGAAGTTCATATTACCACCCCCCCAATCCAAAAGGTGCCAAAGCAGCCTCGCCCATCAATGCACCGAAATGCACAAACAGGAACAACAACGACAGTTTGAAGAACTTACGCTCTTCAAGGTAGTTGTCAGCCTCAGCAGCTGCATCATCACGGCGCCAAATCTTGAAGGCGCCCTTGATGAACATTGCGTTGAGCACAACAGCAACCGTCATGTAGAACGGTCCACCAATTGAGGTCACGCCAGTCGCAAGACAAACGGCGGCCAGAATGAATGTATAGACAAGGATATGAACGCGCGTGGATTTGCGACCGTGGGTAACGGTCAACATTGGCACTTTGGCGTCGCCGTAGTCAGACTTGGTAAACAGTGCCAGAGCCCAAAAATGCGGAGGTGTCCACATAAAGGTGATCATAAACATCAGAACGCTTTCGATGCCAATGCCACCGGTTGCGACAGCCCAACCTATCATCGGAGGGAACGCACCAGCCGCGCCACCGATGACGATGTTCTGGGGTGTAATGCGCTTTAGCCACATCGTGTAGATCACAACGTAGAAGAAAATCGTAAAGGCTAGCAGACCAGCCGCCAGCAAGTTCGAAGCCAAGCCCAGCATGACAACCGCAAAAACCGAAAGCGTCAGGCCCAGACCCAGCGCCTCAGACTCTTCAACTTTGCCGGATGGGATGGGGCGCGACTTTGTGCGCTTCATCTTGCGGTCAATGTCAGCGTCCCACCACATGTTCAAAGCACCCGAGGCGCCTCCGCCGACGGCGATGAACAGAATGGACGAAAACGCGACCATGGGATGAACGCCCACAGGCGCAACCAACAGACCAACAAGCGCGGTGAATACAACCAGCGACATGACGCGCGGCTTCAACAGGGCGAAGTAATCGCCAAAGCTGGCCTCGCCTTCCTGTGCCTGAGTGTTGATGGTCACGTCGCTCATAATCTTCCGCTACATAGAATGCGCTTGTAGGCGCCTGTCTGTCGACAGCAGCGCACGGGACTAAGCCATGTGCGCTGCGAGTTGTTTAGTTCAACGATGCGATATGGATAATGTCAGACGCACCTGCGTCAGCATATTCGTCAATCGCGCCCTTCAGCCAGTCATCGTACACTTCTTGCGAAACGACTTTTACGGTGATTGGCATGTAGGCATGGTCTTTACCGCAAAGCTCAGAACACTGACCGAAGAAGACGCCTTCGCGTTCGGCGTTGAACCACAGTTCTGCCAAACGTCCTGGAACGCCGTCTTGCTTTACGCCAAAGGCAGGAATTGTCCAAGAATGGATCACGTCAGCTGCGGTAACCTGCATTACGATTGTCTTGCCAACTGGAACAACAACCGCTGTATCCGTTGCCAAAAGCCACTCGCGCTGGCTGTAGCCGTGCTCTTCAAGTTCATCCTTCTGTAGAAGGAAGCTATCAAAGCCAAAACCGTGATCTACATATTCGTAGCCCCAGTACCATTGATAACCTGTCACCTTAATGGTGATGTCGGCCTCAGGGATTTCCTGCTGCTTAAACAGCACTGGAAGCGAGAAGGTACCGATGAAGATCAGGATCACGATTGGTATGATAGTCCACGCAACCTCAAGCGGTGAGTTGTGCGTGAAAGTTGCCGGTGTAGGGTTTGCGCGTCGGTTAAAGCGGATGAGCGCATAAATAACCAACCCGATGACGAAGATACTAATGATCGTGATGATCACCAGGATCAGACCGTCGAGGCGCTGAAAGATTCTCGCCAGTTCCGTTGCAGCAGGCTGAAAGCCAATGCCGCGATCAATTGGCTTACCAATAATTTCCAGACCTTCCTGTGCTGTCGCAGGTAGGGCCATCAGTGTGGCCATAAGGCCTAGAAGTGTCGTCAGAAGTCGCATGTTTCACCCTGATCGGTTATTTGCAAAATGGTCGAAACAAAACCCGTACGAATAGATGCACGGAATCCCGTTGTGTTGGAGCGAGGAGAAACCATATTCTAGAGCTCGGGACAAGAAATATGCTTGCGGCAAACGGACGCTTATTCTTGATTTAGATCAAAAACTTCCCTTGGAGGGCATATGACACACATCTTTTTCCAACCTTTTGAGGCTGATTTGCCCTTTGACGACGCATTGCGCGTCCTCCGCCAAGCCACCGATGGCGCCGACGACGGAGAGATTTTTGCCGAAAGAAGACGTGCAGAAATGCTTTCTTTCGACGATGGGCGACTAAAAATGGCCAGTTATGACGCTTCTGAGGGATTCGGCCTGCGTGCCGTTAAGGGCGAAGTGACCGGTTTTGCCCATTCAAGCGATCTCAGCATGGGGGCGTTAACGCGTGCGGCAGAAACTGCGCGCCTTGCGGTCGGAAATGGTGGGGGAACGCTTGCGATGTCACCAGAAGCGATCACGAAACGGCTCTATTCTGATCACGATCCACTGGGTGACGCCGAATTTCCCGTCAAAATCGACCTGCTACGCGAGATTGACGCCTATGCCCGCGCTGCTGACTCCCGCGTTGTGCAGGTTTCGGCCTCGATTGCGGCGTCTTTGCAAGAGATTGAAATCCTCAGACCCGATGGCACGCATTTGCGCGACAGCCGCCCAATGGTTCGATTGAATGCCTCGGTCAGTGTTGAAGAGAGCGGGCGGCGCGAATCTGGTTCGCACGGTGGTGGAGGGCGCATTGCCCTGAATGGCCTGATGGACCCTGCGCATTGGAAAGCCACCGTTGACGAAGCCCTGCGTATTGCACTTGTCAACTTAAGTGCCGTGCCTGCTAAGGCAGGAGTGCAGGATGTCATTCTCGGCCCAGGTTGGCCTGGTATTTTGCTACATGAAGCAATCGGTCACGGGCTTGAGGGCGATGCGAACCGCAAGGGCGTCAGTGTCTTTGCCGGCCTTATGGGCGAGAAGATCGCCTCGGACGGGGTGACTGTTGTTGACGATGGCACGATTCGTGATCGCCGCGGCTCAATCTCGTTTGACGACGAAGGCACGCCCTCTTCCCGCAATGTCTTGATCGAAGACGGTGTGCTGGTCGGCTTTATGCAAGATCGCCAGAACGCGCGGCTGATGGATGTCACCCCAACCGGCAACGGACGGCGCGAAAGCTATGCGCATGTGCCCATGCCACGCATGACCAACACAATTATGCTCGGGGGCGAAAATGATCCCAAAGATATGTTGGCGGGACTTGAGGATGGTATTCACGCCGTCGGTTTCGGTGGCGGTCAAGTCGACATTACCAATGGCAAGTTCGTGTTTTCCTGCACCGAGGCCTATCAAGTCAAAAACGGCAAGGTCGGCGCACCCGTCAAGGGCGCCACGCTTATCGGTGACGGCGCAACAGCTTTGAAGCAAATACGCGCCTTGGGCAATGATATGGCATTGGACCCAGGCATGGGCATGTGCGGCAAGCAAGGCCAATGGGTGCCCGTCGGTGTCGGCCAACCAAGCGTTCTGATCGGAGGGCTAACGGTCGGAGGCAGTGG